>Ga0208825_1000065_pt1 | contig 102062 bp, 84 predicted proteins | sample AD_UKC113_MetaG_FD_184450 | JGI IMG/M metagenome (GOLD analysis project Ga0208825, IMG submission 184450) | Active sludge microbial communities of municipal wastewater-treating anaerobic digesters from Hong Kong - AD_UKC113_MetaG (SPAdes)... | ecosystem: Engineered > Bioreactor > Anaerobic >...
CGCACCGGCAGGAAAGACTTTCCAGGAATGCTACGACGTAAAGACAGTTACCCCAACTGACGAATACATGCAGGTCTACGACGGAGCAAGAAAGAAGCTCGAAGACCTCGGTCTTGTATTCTAAGCCAGAAGTTTAGCCTGAAATTATACGAACTGACAGAAAGCCAGCGCTTGCCGCTGGCTAATTTTTTTGAAAAAGTATCAGGCTAAATAAATATATATTGAGAATTATGTGGAATTTTTTCATGAATAGGTGAACGGATACAAAAATTGGGAATATAAAAAGAAGGGGATAAAAATGGATATCTGGACTGTTATAAACGGACTGATATATCTTCTGGCTTTTGGGCTGATGGCCTGGGTTTTGCTGGATGCCAGCAGGGCTTCAAAAAGAAGGGGTTGATATGGAATGTCTGAACATGAAGCTGCCAGCCTTGTAAAGACTCTGCGGCCCTTCCATGTATGGGCTCTCGGCGTCGGGATTGTGCTGGTCGGGGAGTACATGGGCTGGAACTTTACTGTCGCAAAAGGAGGAATTCTGGGTTCCATGCTTGCCATGCTGGTTGCAGGGACAATGTATGTCATAATTGCCCTCTGTGCCAGTGAGCTCGGATCAGCAACCAAACTTGCAGGAGGACCCTATGACTGGGCGAGACTATTTGTCGGACCCGGAGCAGCTGCCAGTGTAGGACTTGCAGTTTATATGGAATACATCGCTCTTGAAGCGGCAGATGCTATTGTTGTTGCATTCATTGCACAGAGCATCTTCCCTGAGCTGCAGGTTTTTCCTGTGACCCTGCTTGTTATCGCACTTCTGACCTTCATTAACTATCGTGGCGTTGTTGCGGCATTAACCCTGAACTTTGTCCTGACCATGATCTCTTTCATTGCAATAATAGTTGTTTTCTTTGCAATTGTCTTTGGAGGAGTGAATATTCATCCTGAATATCTATTCCAGGGAGCTCTGCCAAATGGGATGATAGGGCTTTTTGCAGCCCTGCAGTTCGGACCGTGGTTCTACCTGGGAATAGAAGGAGCAGCAATGTGCGCTGAAGAGTGCAAACACCCATCAAGAGCTGTACCTCTTGGACAGCAGGCCGGAATGATAACCCTGCTTATAGGAGCGGCAATGACCCTCTATCTGTGTGCAGTGCTGATACCTACGGATGCGCTTGGAGTTTCCGTTTATCCGCTTTTTGAGGCTGCACAGAACAGTGGGATCTTTATCTTTATCGCTGCTCTGGGGCTCGGAACCTTCCTGACATGTGTTGCAAGTGCAAACGGCTGTGTCTGTGACTCCTCACGCTCCTGGTTTGCCCTCTCCAGAGACAATTACGTATCAGGCTGGTTCTCGGAAGTGCACCCCAGGTATAATACTCCATACAGGGCAGTAATTTTCACGATGCCTGTTGCAATCGGCTTTGCATTCAGCGGTTTCCTTGACCAGGTTATTACTTTTTCCATTGTCTCAGGGCTGCTATGTTATGTGCTGATTCCTTTCTCGCTGATTCGTTTCAGGAATCTGTTCCCGCACACCACAAGCAAAGTCAGACCTTTTGTGGGTCCTCTTCAGCCGTATATTGCTTACTTTGCAATCGCAATCGCAATTACGATCCTTTCAACGCTGTTCTGGGGCTACAAGTATAACCTGATCTTTGCCTTTGTGTTCTACGGTGTTGCATACTTCTATTTCAGCCACAAGCACAAGAGTTCAACCGCAGAAAATAACTGGGCTGAAATGGGCTGGCCCTTGCCCAAAGGTTCGGAAAATGTAAGTATGGTACAGGAGGCGATACACGTTGGAGACGAATAACCCGGCAATGGAAAGCAAATATCACAGCAAACTTAACGGAGATACGGCTCTCGTTATAGGCATGCTTGCTTTGCTTGTAGGTGCGGAAGGATACATTGTATACAATATCCTTGCAGCAACCTGGGAGATTTCTTCCAGCTTCTTCTACCTGTATATAATCTTTTTCGGACTGGTGGTTTTGATCGAAGGTATTGGGTGTCTGAGAGTAAGAGAGTCCATCAAAAACCATATGTTCGAGTTCAGATACTACGATTGAGGAGGCAGAAGACATGGTACAGAAGAATGTCGTTTCAGAAGTCTTTGACATTGTGTTTATCTTTGTCCTTGCCTTCATCTGTGTGGTCATTCCCACAGTACTCCAGGGAGCTGTGCTAGTTTCCTGGGAAGCAGGAGGGGAAGGAATAGGATTTGTCTGGGACCCTGTAGGCTTCTTCAGTTTCTTGCTTGTAATAATTGCTTTCTTTGTAGTGATCCTGTATCACTCTGTAAAGCACTACAAGTATTAAGAGAACTGAAAAGCTTGGAGAAACGGAAAAATATTGGAAATCTGCAAAATGCTGAAAATATTGAAAGAAACCGCCAGAAAGGTTAAATTGGAGTCTGCCTGAAGGAGAAATCAGGCAGACAATACTTTTTAAGAGATTAAAAGCGGCAGAAGATTTCGTTTTTTAAGTTCAAATGTGGCTATTCCTGCCGCATCAGCATGTCTCCCTGAAAAGAGGGAATTATTCAGGGAGGAGGGATTTTTTGTGGATTTTTTCTGAATGACCTGAATTAGTTTCTGGTCATTACAATAAAAAATAAAAGCTTATACTATATAATATTTACTATTCTAATTTTATATAAACGAAAATAGTAGATATAGTTTGTGGTATTTCTGAGAAGCGAAATAGAAAGATATATATACAAATTACAAAAAAAGATGAAAAAAGGAAAAGATATAAAAAGAATCCCCCCACTTTGAGAATAAATTATGAGAAGGAAGGAGGAAAATAATACTTGAAAAAGCATAAAATGATTAGTTTTGAAAATGCTATTTATCCTGAGTAAATCAGGAAAATGTGGAAATTAGCTTCTCGAGCTGGATCCTCTCACTGGCAGCATCTATAAGTCTTGAATCGGTTTCTGAAATTTTTACAATAAGACGTGCAACATCCTCGTCTGTTTCTCCCGAATCTATAAGGGCTTCGGCAAGCCCTTCAAGGATATCAGTCCCTGAAAGCCCTTTTTCAATAATCATTTCGTCTATGAGCTGGCGTCCTCTGGAAAAATCACCTGCAAGAGCAGCCTCAAGAAGCAAATCGACAGTTTCGTCCCTGCCTTTCATAGTAGCTTCAAAGACAATCTCCTCCGTGATTTCAGCGCCTTCTGCCTTCAGGGCAGCGAGCTGGAGAGTCTGAACAGCTCCTGCAATATTTCCCCTGGCAAGATAGAGGATAGCATCAAGAGCTCCACCTGAAAGTTTCAGATTTTCAGCAAGAGAAATCCTCTCAAGATAGGGTTTCAGGAGAGAATCCGAAACATAGGAAAAAAAGACCTGGAGCCCCCTTGAACGGAGAGGAGAAATGAGTTTTGAAGGTTTTGTAGTGGAAAGAATAAACCTGCATGTTGCACTGTACTTTTCCATGATGCGCCTGAGAGCATGCTGCGCATCCGAACTGAGAGATTCTGCATTATCGATATAAATTATTTTGTAATCAGCATCAAGAGGAGACATTCCGGCGTATTCGTTAATAATTTCCTTAAAAATGTCGATCACGCTTTTGTAGATTTTTTTCGGGTCATCAGTCCCGATAAAACGGACAAAGCGCCTGTCCCGCACAAGATAACGTTTTCCCTGGTCGAAAAAATCCGAAGAGTTAAAGTATGTGAAATTGTTCTTCCAGGTATTTCCATAGAGCTGCCTGGCAAGAGCAAGAGCAGCCGTTGTTTTTCCGGAGTTTTCAGGCCCGTAAAAAATGAGATGGGGCAGGGATCTTGACTGAACAAGTTCGGAAAGAGTTTTCACTGCATGTTCGTTTCCGAGCAGTCCTTCAAGAGTATCTGCTCTGTATTTTAGAGTCCAGAGATCCTGCATTGGTTCCACCTTATTTTCAGCTTTTGGATATTAATTTTTGAGACTTTATTTTTTTGCCTCAATACTTACTCGGTCACACTTCCATTTCCACTATCACTCACATGAAGAAGTTCCTTAATTACTACACCGTATACTGGTCTTGCAACAATTACACCTATTAAGACACCAATGATAGTAGTAATTGCAAAGCCCTTCAGGGATCCGAAGCCCATTACAACCAGGGGAGACAGAGCAATAATGTTTGTAAAAGCTGCCCCTAAAATGATTGCAAAAGCTTTTCCAATCCTTGAATGGAAGACCTTTGTTGGAGGGAGTTTACCCTCGTAAAGAACCTCATCTGTAATGATAACCAGATGGTCGATTCCAGTACCTATGGAAGCTATGATACCTGCAATTGCAGGAAGGTCAAGCTGCCAGCCTATTACTGCTGCAACTCCAAGGATCATAATAACTTCGCTGGTAGAAGTTCCGACCATGGGCAACAGGATTTCACGCCTCCTGTATCTGCGGAAAACAATTGCAGCAACTCCTAGCAAGGAAACTAAGCCTGCAATAACTGCTTCGGTTTTGAACTGAGATCCGAGACCTGCGTCCACATGCCCTGAACCTACAAGCTGCACGTTGACAGGAAGAGCGCCTGCACGAAGGTGAACCTGAAGTGCAGTAGCCTGAGTTTTGGCATCTTCATCAGTACCCGTAGAAGCTTCCCAGGAATATATAGGACCTTCTCGCAGTTTGGAGGCGGCAGAGTAACTTAAAGGAGCTCCATAGATTTCGACTCCATCAAGGTACATTATGAGGTAATGGGAATCAGGGTTGTCAATTGCTCCGGTTTCCAGTGCAACTTTCTGAAGAGCCAGAGCTCCTTCATCATTCAGGACAAAAGGAGTATGCCACTGTTCGTCATGATAGGATGGAATTCCTACGCTCTGAATGGAGTCACCGTAAAGGACATGTTCTGTTTCATTTCCAGTTGTCTGAATCCTTATCTCAAACTTTCCAGGTTTTTCAGCTATTTCCTTGGCAGTCGCCAGGTCAATGCCTGCAAAGTCAATAAGGATATATTCGTCCCCTACAGTCCTTACAGGAATATCTTTGAGACCCATAGAGTTCATTTTGTCATTAAGAATGTCTCTTGTAAGATCTCTTGTATCACTGCTGACTCCTTCTTTATAAGTTGAAGTCCCGTCTTCGTTCTTACGAATAGAACCTCCAACCTCTTTCAGTAGAGACTCAAGCTGTTCTTCAGTGACTGCAGTCCTGATTTCGTAGACAATTCCGTCCTGAGTACTTATCGAAACTACTTCTGCATCAAGGGCTTTTGAGAGGTAAGACTGCACAAGGTGCTCCTTACTTGTATCAGAGATAGTTACCTGAGTTGTATTTCCGTTAAGCTTATCCACACTTACCGTTCCAAGAGACTCAAGCTGCGAGGCACTGACTGAAGCAGATGTTGTGAACGTAATGGATTTATCGACAGAGCCACCAACGTCAAGGGTATTTTTTGTGACCTCAACAGGGGCTCCAATTATAGGCTCGACAATTCCACTGACAAGATTTCCAGAATCTACATCTATCTGGGCAAGTGCTCCCTCCAGTTTTATCTGGAGCCAGGATCCACCTTCCAGATCAAGTCCAAAGTTGAGGTTAGTGGTTATCCCTTCTCCCGGGGTATAAGCTGGGTGGATAGCCACTATAGAGCCAAGAAGAATCAGAATGAAGATAATGACTCTTGGATTTTTAAAAAGGTCTTTTTTATCACTCATCTGTTATACCTCCCTCTGAATTCGGGTTTCATTACATACCATCGTAAAATTCCCGTATTCAGGAGCCAGGTATTCATCATGTCTGCAAAAAGTCCTGCAATTAACACGATTGAGATATTCGAAAGCAGAGTAATCTGCGCGAATGAGGGAATTACCAGATAGCCGAAAGTCGAGACTATGTACATGGACGCAAGCGCTGCAAGGGTCGTGGTGGTCATGGTAATACCCGTGTGCATAGCCCGTGAGACTTTTTCTTCTACCAATCCCCTACGTTTAATTACTCTATTTGTAAGCAAAATGTCACTATCTACAGAATAACCAATAAGCATAAGCAGGGCTGCAAGTGTTCCCAGAGAGAGTTCGATCCCGGCAACCCTCATGAAAGCAGCTGCAATCATGATATCCGAAAAAGCTGAGAGTATTACTGCAAAAGAAGGTATAAATGTCCGGTAGATAAGGAATACTACAATTGCCATCCCTATAAAAGAAATTACAAGAGCCTTAACAGCCTGTACCTGCAGTTCCTGACCGTAAACTGGTCCTACCTGCTGAATCTGCACATTGGAATATCGGCTCATAACATCTTCTTCAAGCTGACGCTGCTGCTCGTTATCCATAATCCCAAACTGCATGATAACCCTGCTTCCGGTCTGCCGGACGTCCGTGATGGGATAAGAAGAATACATTTCTTCAAGCACAGCAGGGGATTCGGTAGTTTCTAACGAAATCTGGGTACCGCCCTGGAATTCCATTCCCAGGATTAAAGGTGACCCGCTGCTTATAAAGGAAACCAGCAGTATTATCAAAGAAACTGCGAGTATTGCAAGGGGTAATGCCAGCAACTGGCGATTATCGTGAGTTTTCACGAAATTATCTAAAAATTCGGTCAAACCTGTTGCCATAATTAAATACTCCGGATGAATGCATCTATTTTTATTCTTGAATCTATCCGAGTTTTTTGTCCGGATTTGGAATCCAGAAAACGTTCAAATTTAGAATACGGAAGTTCACATATACAGCCGGAACCATCAGACTTATAGTCCGAAAAATGCCTGATAACCTGAGATTATAAGCTCTCCCGGAGTTCTCTTTGAAGCTCGGTTCCGTGAAAAAATCTTCCATATTTCTTAGATTGTAAATAAGTTGATTCGCTTCAGTTCTATATTCTATGGATTATATTAATTTTCCTCAGAAAACAATTCTCTCTCTCTATATAGCGTTAATTCATTCATTTTAAATTTATTGCTAAAAGTGGTACAAGTTCTAACGTTATAACTATATATACCATTTACTGTTCATTAAAAATAATGACAGAAAGACCCTCCCTTGATGAATATTTCCTTGAAATAGCCTATGTGGTAGGCAAACGGGCGACCTGCCTCCGGAACAATGTAGGGGCAGTAATCGTTCGGGATAAACGCATTCTTTCAACCGGATATAACGGAGCACCAAGCGGCATGGAGCACTGCCTTGACATCGGATGTATCCGGGAACTTGAAAAAATTCCCTCAGGCACGCGGCATGAGAAATGCAGAGCAGTCCATGCGGAGCAAAATGCCATCATTCAGGCTGCAATCCATGGAGTAAGCATTACAGGAGCAACTCTATACTGCACGCACCAGCCATGTATCCTCTGTGCAAAAATGATAATTAACTCAAACATCAAAAGAGTTGTATATTCAATACCTTATCCTGACACCGATTCCCTTGTTTTCTTCAGGAACGCAGGCGTGGAAGTAGAACATATTCCTTTTGAGCTGAAATATTAATTACCTGGTAAGCCTTATTGTAATTACGCTACAGGGATAAGGGGTGAAGTAATGCCTGAAGAATTAAAAGCCAGAACACTGAAAGCAGAAGATCTGATTGACTACCAGGAAGGAGCGGTTGTAAGTAAGGAAATTATCCGCAAAGGCACGGGAACAGTAACCATATTTGCTTTCGGCAAAGGAGAGGGACTGAGTGAACATACTGCGCCTTTCGATGCCATGGTTCAGGTAATAGACGGAAAGGCAGAAATCATTATTTCCGGGAATAAAAACATTCTGGAAAAAGGGGACATGATAATAATGCCTGCCAACGAACCTCACGCGCTGAACGCTCTGGAAAGGTTCAAGATGATTCTAACCATGATACGTTCGTAATATAAGCCCTTTTAATTTTCGTTCATAGACCTGAACTCTTAAGTCTTATTTTTTAACCCGTATTTTTTAACCCGTATTTTTTAACCCGTATTTTTTAACCCTTGATGTTTTAACCCGTATTTTTTAACCCTTGATGTTTTAACCCTTGATGTTTTAACCCTTGATGTTTTAACCCTTGATGTTTTAACCCTTGATGTTTTAACCCATTTTTTCAGCTCATTTTTTATTTCGCAGGCACCTAAGTCCTTTTTTGATAACATCCATGTCTTCAGGGCGGTATGTTTCTTTTATAGATGCATTTCCTTCATAATAATAATCAAGCCCGCGAATGATTACAACCGGAACGCCGCCTGCTCCTTCACCCATTAAAAGGTTGGCAGCGCCTGAAATCTCATCGGCTATTGCCTGCTCTGTAATTTCCAGTAATTTACCGAAAAGGTCCTTTTCTCCGATCCAGCGTTTAATGGGTTTTATTTTGTAAATTCCTATGGCAACTCCTGTTTGCCCAATCTTGAAAGCTCGCCCGTTTGTGTCCGTAACAATTACACTCAGCTTTTTCCCGCTAATTTTTTCAAGTTCTCTTCCGATTTTTGAAGCACTTGCATCCGGGTTTTCAGGAGGGTAGAGTAAGAAACCATGCTCAATATTGGATTCATCAACTCCTGCGTTTACACAGGTATGCCCTGCAAGTGTTGTTACAAGCATGAAAGGAGACTCGACAAAGACTTCTCTGCTCCTGGAAAGGACAGCCTGAATAAAACGGGCATCTTTTCCTGTACGGGCTGCAATTTCAAGAGCCTGCTCTCCAGGAGCGATGTCTTCAAGCTTGAAGATCTCTCCTTCGGCTTTTGCAACGATGGTTGAGGCAATAACAATAATGTCTCTGTCCTGAAGTTCAATTCTCTCACAGATAATGGAGGGCAGGTCGTCCCCTTTATGTATAAGGGGAATCTTTTCTACGGCAATTGCTTCAAATTTCAAAGGGCTTCCTCAAAGATTTTAAAGGTATAAGTATGTAGGCTGATTTCGCAGGGTTACGAAAATCGTCCCATAAATGAATAATTTATAGCAGTAAAGGCAGTAACCATAAATAAGACCACCGATATACTGGGTTTTGCGGCGATGATGAGAGTTACCCCGGCTGAGCAAAAGATGATGAGAATAATTTCCTGATGCCGCACTTTTCACTTTAATTTCCTGTTGATTTGAACTTCCGATGTAGTTTTTTCGATTTTTTGCCTGAATAAACCCTTTCACCCTTTTATTAGATCAATTTCCAATCTGGTTCTGGTTTAATGTAAGTTCTTTAGCCAGAGTGAGAATTTTTATCTAGCTTGCAAACCAGATTTCTTCAGGGGTGTTGAACATTAGTCAGTATGATCTGAATGAAATGATACAGAAAATCAAGCAAAAGAGCCCTTTTGAATTAAAAGACAACGAAAGGAGCAGATCCTGGAGCTTAAGAGTGATTATAAGCAAACTATTTTATTCGCTGGACTATGAGAATGAGCCTCAAGAGACTCGAAATAAAGTAACTCAGCTTCTTCTTTATCACGGACAGTTCAGCAGAGAAGAAATCGATGAAATATTTCAATCCTCAGCCAAGGAAACCACTAATTATTCACGGGAATTCCTGAAACAGCATCCTGAGGTTGCAATGGCCGAAGCCAAAAGGAATAAGGAGTTTCCGGAGGAAGATGAAGGACAAGAAGAAAGGCCAAAGGAGATAAAGTACATATTCCCTCACTATGGCTGAACGTCTTTAAGGAAAACTTTCTTCAATAAAAGGGCAAAAGAAAGCCAAAAAACAGTAGCATAAAGACAGTTAATTCCTCAACCAGTTAGACAGGATCTATTATATTTGTTGATTACTTATTTATAGTCCTTCGTTCAACATATATAAAAATTAGACCATAATATCTCAAAATTTTATTCTAATTAATTAAGATATACTGAGAAATTATGACAGATGCCTATGACACAAGCACAGAAAACCTCTCTGATTCAGAAGAGAATTACAGATATTCCAAAGCAGCCTATGTAACAAAAGTTTCGATGGTTTTAAACTTCTTATTGACAGGTTTTAAGTTTACAGCAGGTATTATAGGGAATAGTTCAGCAATGATTGCTGATGCAGCTCATTCTCTATCTGATTTTATAACCGATGTAGCAGTGATTGTGGGTTTAAAGGTTGCCAAAAAACCGGGAGACAGTACACACAATTACGGACACGGGAAGATTGAGACTTTAACTGCAGCGTTCATAGGCCTTATGCTTATTGCAGCGGCTGCGGGAATTTTCTGGGGAGGCCTTCAGAAAGTAATTTCTTTTTATCATGGAGAGGCGCTTCCAGAACCAAGTAAAATTGCTCTTATTGCGGCAATTCTTTCGATTATAATAAAAGAATGGCTTTACCGTTACACCATAGCGTATGGAAGAAAACTTAAGAGCGACGCTTTAATCGCAAATGCCTGGGATCACCGTTCTGATGCTTTTTCTTCGGTAGGGACCATGGTAGGGGTTGGAGGAGCGATCTATCTGGGAGGCAAATGGGTGGTACTCGACCCGATAGCTGCAGTTGTACTGAGCTTCTTTATCCTTAAGGTAGCACTTGAGGTCTCTTACAAAAGCCTTAATGAACTTCTGGAGGCTTCACTGGATTCGGAAACCTACAGAAATATTGAAGAAGCTTTGCTGTCTACAGATGGTGTATTGGGTTTCCATGAGCTCAAAACCCGAAAGATCGGAAACGCCATGGCTGCAGACGTACATATCGAGGTTGACAGGAATCTGAGTATTGTGGATGCACATGAAATATCAACACATGTTGAAGATAGATTAAAGGAAGTCTGCGGTAAAAACGGGCATTTCTCAATTCGTGTAGAGCCATGTTCTGATTCTGAATATTATAAAGAATATTTACAGGACAAATAACAGAAAGGTTATGAAAGTATTAGAATACATTTTAAAAAAGCAATATGTATTAAATAAGCAAATAAGCACATAAACCAATAGAGAAACAACACTGAAAAGAAAAACTGCGAGTTCCCCCGCAGTATGATATATTATATAAAGACGTCTTTCTTGACAGATTACTCAATTTCTATCTTCTTTTTCGGCTCTTCAATTCTCGCTTTCGGAAGAGTAATTGTCAGGACACCATTTTCCATTTTTGCAGTAGAACCTTCTTCTCTGACACTGACAGGCAGTCGGACAGCGCGGTAAAATTGTGTATATGCTCTTTCCCTGCGCAGGTATCCTTCTTCTTCGGATTCCTTTTCCTTGCCGGCCTTTGCACTGATCTCAAGCATATCCTCTTTGAGATTGATCTCTACGTCCTCTTTATTGATGCCTGGAAGGTCTGTGGTAACCAGAAGTTTGTCATCTTCTTCTTTGATGTCAATGGCAGGAGTGTATACTTTCCCGCCACTCCATTCTTCCATTGGCATAAAATCTTCAAACAGCTGGTTCAGGCGTTCCTGCGTTCTTCTAATCTCTTCAAAAGGATCCCAGCGTGAGGGTCCTAAAAACGATCTTTTAGCTGGCCATCTCATCTTTATATTCCCCCTTAAGTAAAAAAATCATACAGCTATAGATTTGTTATTATGAATATATTGATAGAGGATATATAAGTTTTCTCAGATAACTTCACTGAAATGTATGGAGAAAAAGAACTGAACAAAATAAAAATGAGTAAAAGAAAAAAATCTCCAAAAAAACCGATTAAAAAAATCGATTGAAATGTATTTCTTGAGAAATCAAAAAGGATTCAGGTCTGAAAACCGCTAATAAATTCCGTAAAAAATATGATAACAGGATGTTTTATAAAGGGCCTGAAAACAGAAAATTTTATAAAGAGCCTGAAATTAGCTCTTTACAAGCATTCCTATCAGATCTGAAGCTTTTACGAGCCCCATAGAGCCTTTTTTAACTGATTCTTCGTCAAAGGAATTCACAGTATCAGGCTCAGGTTTATCAGTCCTGTAAACAGCAAAAGGAATAGGATCTCTTGTGTGCGTTTTTACAGATACCGGAGTCGGGTGGTCAGGAAGCACAAGGATCGTAAAAGGCTCATCTGAGTCTTCAGCATGTTTAAGGATGGGAGCAACTATGCGGCTGTCAAAGTCCTCAACAGCTTTCATTTTTTTCTCAGTACTCCCTTCGTGCCCTGCCTCATCAGGAGCTTCCACATGCACAAAAACAAGGTCTCTGGTCTTCAGGGCTTCAATAGCTGCGCTGGCTTTCCCTTCATAATTGGTATCCAGATAACCGGTTGCTCCGGGCACTTCAATTACATCCAGCCCTGCATAGATTCCGATTCCCTTAAGCAGATCCACTGCGGAAATAATAGCCCCTTTTTTCCCGTAAAGTTCCTTAAAAGCCGTGAACTTCGGAGCATAGCCCTGCCCCCAGACCCAGATAGAATTTGCCGGGTTTTTGCCCTCCTGCATTCTTTTCAGGTTGATGGGATGCAGTTCCAGAACAGTCATAGATTCTTCGATAAGCTCCGAGAAAAATTCTCCGTCTCTCCCTCTGGGAAGATAATTATCTTTCTTCTCTCCTGTAATATCATGCGGAGGCGTACACTCCGTTTCAGCTCCCAGGTTGTTCGCGGCAACGAGAAGGTGCCTGTAACTTATGCCCGGATAAAACCTGAGATTCTCTCTCCCGAGTTCGGAGTCAAGAGTATCTATCAGAATCTCTGCTTCATCGCTGCTAATATGCCCTGAACTGTAGTCTTTTATCTTCCCGTTTTCTATAGTAATAAGATTGCACCTGAACGCCACATCATCCGCTTCAAGAGCCACTCCCATACTCGCAGCTTCCAGAGGAGCCCTCCCTGAATAATAGGTTGCCGGGTCATATCCCAGAATTGACATATTTGCAACGTCACTTCCTGGAGGAAAACCATCAGGTACGGTCTTTGCAAGCCCGGTTTTCCCGCGCGCTGCAATCAAATCCATAGCAGGTGTTTGGGCTGCCTGTAGAATAGTCCTGTTACCCAGTTTTTCGATAGGGTAATCCGCCATTCCGTCTCCTATAAGTATGGCATATTTCATTGCTTCACCTTTTTCCAACTGCTTTAGCCCTTCTTCTTGCAGATAAAATATATCACTTTCTACCAGATACCTTTATAATATTTTTTTGGCATCTGCCAGCAAGCTTTTTCTGCCGATTCCAACGTTTCAATTCCTATACCCATTTTACACAAACATTATAATATAGTATCCATATCCTATACAAGACAGGCTCCCTGCGCAAAATATATTAAGCGGCAGGAGAGCCGGAACAGAGTGCTCTTTACAGGCAGGATTATTTAGAAAAAAACGCTGTTAACCGCAGCAGTACATATTTCAGGCTGTAATCAATTCTAATTCCAGAGTAGCCTGTGAATACTGATCACGATGGTCAAATTAATTAACATCTAAGACACTAAGATTAACACATTAGAAAAAATGAAAATGTCAGAATATCCTACTTAATGCTAAAACGTGATCCGATCATGAAAATAGTAATGAAATTTGGAGGAACTTCCGTTGGGGACGGAAAAAAGATCCGTCATGTTGCCCAGCTTCTCAAAAGGTACCATGAGGAGGGCAACCAGATTGTGGTGGTAACCTCGGCACTCGGTGGAGTAACCGACAGGCTTCTGGAAAATGCCCGCCTTGCCTCAACAAAGGGCAAGGTCTCTCTTGTCAAAGAGTTTAAAACAGAACTTACAAACAAACACCACGAAGCTGTGAGAGACGCCATTGACAACCCCAATATAGCAAAAGAAGTCCTCCAGATCCTTGACCTGAGAATTGAAGAACTTGAAAAAGCCCTGATCGGAATATGCTATCTTGGAGAACTTACCAGCAGATCAATCGATTATATATCCTCATATGGAGAAAGGCTGGCTGCTCCAATAGTTTCAGGCGCTATCCGTTCCCTTGGAATCCCTTCAATAGAATACACCGGAGGAGAGGCAGGGATTGTAACCACATCGGATTACGGAAACGCCCGCCCTCTCGAAAAGACATACGAGCTTGTACCAAAGAGGCTTGGATGCAGGCTTGATTCTCATATCCTTGTGGTTACAGGCTTTATAGGAGAAAATGAAGACGGGATAATCACCACCCTTGGCAGAAGCGGGTCTGATTTCTCAGCTTCCATCCTTGGAGCAGCCCTGAAAGCCGACGAGATATGGCTCTGGAAAGAAGTTAACGGGATCATGACAACAGACCCGAGAATTGTGCCCGAAGCAAAAACCATCCCGCAGATCTCCTACGCGGAGGCCATGGAGCTTTCATATTTTGGAGCAAACGTGCTGCACCCACGTACTATTGAGCCTGCAATGCGCGAACATATTCCTGTAAGGGTCAAAAACACCTTTGACCCGAAATTCCCGGGCACACTTGTAGTGTCGGAAAAGTTCCAGTGCAAACAGGTCGTAAAAGCAGTAAGTCTGATCAAAAATGTAGCCCTTATTAACATCTCAGGAGCTGAAATGGCAGGCACGATCGGGACTGTGGCAAGGCTCTTTACCGCCCTTGCAAGGGCAGAAGTAAATATTGTTATGATCAGCCAGGGATCTTCAGAGTCCAATCTTTCTTTCGTGGTCAGCGAGTCGCATGTGGAATCTGCATTAAAAGCCCTCCATGCCGAGTTCAACCGTGAAATCGTAAAGGAAATTACTTCGGATAAAAATGTATGTGTAGTTGCGGTGGTAGGAGCAGGAATGGCAGGAACTCCAGGCGTGGCAAAAAGGGTATTCGGGGCACTTGGAAATGCAATGATTAACATTATTATGATCAGCCAGGGATCTTCCCAGTACAATATCTCTTTCGTTGTCAGGGAAGATGACGCATTTGCCGCAGTCAAGACCCTGCATGACGAATTCCAACTTTATAACGGAAATGGAATTGAAAAACAGCTATAAAGCGGGCAAGAGGATCACAGAATGAGCGAAAAGCACCTAACATACGCGGATTCGGGCGTGGATATTAAAGAGGAAGAAAAAACGGTCAAAACCCTTATCGATAAATTGAGTTATGTTCGAAAGGGTATCGGAGCCCCTCTCACAGGGATAGGACACTATGCAGGGCTTCTGGACTTCGGGGAATATGCCCTTGCAATGACAACAGACGGTGTCGGCTCAAAAGTACTTATTGCAAACGAGATGCAGCGCTGGAACACCGTAGGGATAGACTGCATCGCAATGAATGTTAATGACCTTCTGGCTATAGGGGCTGAACCTGTAGCATTTGTGGACTACCTTGCCCTTGAAAAGCATGAAGAGGGCTTTGCCGCACAGATAGGAGAGGGGTTACTGAAAGGAGCAGAAATATCCAGGATGTCCATTGTAGGTGGAGAAACCGCAACTCTGCCCGATATTATCAAAGGATTTGACCTGGCAGGCACATGCCTCGGATTTCTCAAAAAAGAGGATATTATTGAAGGAGGAAAAGTCCAGGTAGGCGATGTTATTGTCGGCATTCCGAGTACAGGAGTCCACAGTAACGGCTACACCCTCGTGAGAAAAATCATGAAGGAATCCGGATACTCTTATCATGACCCCTGTCCCTACGACAGTTCAAAAACCATAGGAGACGACCTCCTCGAGCCCACCAGAATCTATATCGAAGTCCTTGATGTCCTCAAGGCGTGTGAAGTCCACGGGCTTGCCCACATAACTGGCAGCGGGCTTTTGAAATTGAGAAGGGTAACCAAACTCGGTTTTGATTTCTATGACCCTCTGGAGCCCCAGGATATTTTCAAATTCCTGCAGAAAGAAGGTGGAGTTGACGACCTTGAAATGTACAGGACCTTCAACATGGGAATGGGCTTCTTGATCATCCTTCCGGAAAAAGATGCCGCAAAGGCTGCAGAAATAACCGGCGGAAAAATCGTAGGAAAAATCGTGGAAAGCGGAATCAGGGTTAAAGACCTGATAATAGAGTAACAATGCCATAACAAAAATGCAGGTTTAAACATCCTGACCGGCGCGTTAAAGACCTGATAATAGAGTAACAATGCCCAAAAGTAGAATAAAAGGATGCAAAACCTGATTTGAAAATCAGCTTAGAGGAAAGTGAGAGGAAAAGCTCTTTCCCCTATGTTGAAATTCTCTTCCATGCTGATCATCTGTTTTATCCTTTTTATGGCCAATACTTAGAATTCATTTTTTCCACATATTCAGGTAGCTTGCCGAGGATGCGCTGGAGCTTTCAGGAGTTTTTCCCTTCTTTACTGAAGCTGTTCCCTTTTCCTTCTCCGTCTCCCTGAGACGATTTATTTCCTTTATGCTGTCCTCGTTTTCTATGCTCAGGACAAAACTTCCATGACAGGGCTTTGTATAAGGGAATATCAGAGCATCGCCTTTAGCTCCTACAGCGATGGGAGGCACTCCTATTATGTAATAGTCTTTGAAGATTTTGTATCCAGGTGATACATAATAAACCTCATTCGAGTTTTTCTCAATATACTCTCTGGCCTCCTTGAAGCTTATCCTATCCAGGAGGATTGTGTACTTCATCTGCTCAATACAGCTCATCTGGCCATCTCCTCCATTATTTTATCAAGTTTGTTTTTAAGGCGTATGGGATTGTGAACGTCCTGAGTAACGATCTTCTCACAATCGAATTCTATTGTCTGGGCCAGTTCCTCGGCGTGCCTTCCAAAGACAATAGAATACATTTTAGCCTGAGAAATGGCGCTCACTGTCGCTGCGTAGGTCATTCCGGAATCGTTATGCATGAAGGCAAAGCATATGTCAAAATCAGCCCTTTTTTCGATAATGTCCTCAAGGGTTTTATCGAGATCCGCCAGCTTTTTGGCATAGTAACCGTCGGAATCAGAGACCTTCAAAAGTTTCGTTGCAGCAGTTGTCCCGGCAACAGTTACATCAAATCCTGAATTGGTCAGCTTATGGGAAAGATATAAGGCAATACTGGTTTGAATCGGGACCTCGGGACATCCCATCATAAGGAGCACTTTTGCGCCGGTCATAACATTTCCTCTCTGAGATATATTATTTGTAAGAATGGGATATTGGTTTATCCTGAATTTCAATCTTTGCAATTGTTACTTAGGCGGAAACTCTTGAAATGAGACTGTTTTTTGATCAATCTGCTATCCATAAGTTCTCATTCCAATCTCTGGAAGTCTGATTTAACCATATGATATTATCAGTAATTTAATATATAAATTGTCGAAGCCGGTCTCGAGACAGATCTCGAATTCTCCCCAATATGAATAAAATAAAGGATTTCTACAGAACTCTCTATTTTCATTTTCAAAATGTTATATTCTATATATAATCCCTTCGTAATTTTAATTGGTGGATTTAGCTGGTGGTCATTTGAGGCAGTAATAGCTATCGAAATTTTTGTGGGTTGATCTAAAAACATAAAGGGTACAAAAATGGTGTGTTTAAGCGAATATGACTTTGACATTCTTCTGAAGAACGCAACTCTTAAAGAGTGTGAAACCCTTGTAAAGGAACGTTCGGAGGAAGTATATCTCGTACCCGGTGGGTATAAAATAAAAGGTATCATCCTTATGGGCGCAACTGTTCCTGTTGGTTTTTCAGGAAATGACATTATATTCCAGTTTATAAAGCCCTGTTTCGGCCTCTTCGTAATCAGGTTGAGAAATGAAGCAGAAGATATCAAGAGACTTAAAGAACAGTATAAGAAAGACAAAAATGTAAAAAAGGTAAAATGAATTTATAACTGGTCAAATTTTCACTTTTCCCGTACATGCAGTCCTGCACTCAAAAAATCCGGCTGCAGGCAGTTCGTGGATTGTTGTTGCGACAATCATACCTTCTCCGATTTCTTTTACTACCATAATGGGCCTGCCTCTGTCGTCTTCGAGAACAACCTGAGCATCGGTTTCTGAAAAGTAGCCGTCGCACCCTGCAGGAGGTATAATGTTTTCGACAAGTTTCTGAGCTTCATGTTCGCCCACAGGACGAGGCGTACAGGGGTTTTCTTCCATTATGTATTTCAGAGAGAAAGGCAGCCATTCATATTCGTACTCAGGTACAAGAGGGCTGAAGATAAGAAGAGTGCCGCCTTTTGTCACAAAACTTTCAAGGGAACGTTTGCCGCGTTCAAGCCCGACTCCTGTTTTTGTGTACTGTTTATTTGCAAAACCGGTAGGCAGAATAAGAATTTTACAGGGAGGTAGATAAGGAGTACCAAGGGATGTTGAGAGCGCACGGCTGCACTCAAGCCCGTATTCCAGGAAGAGTTTTTCGAAAAGAAGAGGACAGTCCCAGAGAATAATTACATCGCTCATGAAAAGGGATAGTGAACTTCCACATATGAATTTATCCATATGAATGAAGACTCATGGAGCACAGGAAGATTCAGGTTCTATATCCACCAGTCCGGAGTCAGAAATACGATTGGCATTCAAATTCTTTCCGAACTCAAAAACAATCATATGGGGGCTGGAAGTAACTGTGAATGGGTGGCCAATGTATTTGAAAATATTTGAATAATAACATATAATGCGTTCACATACCTTGCTATCAGAATAATCGTGAATTAATCTGACGCATTCACTGCCCTTCTCGGTACATACCTCTATTTCTGTTCCTATATTGTCAGTAAGGTAAAGGGCTTTGAAAATCATTATGTGCTCTGCAAGGGTGAAAGCTTCGGGAGGCTTACCTGTAAATAACTCGAACTCTCTTGCCATATCATTAACTGAAGGAAGATCTCCGGAAACAAAAGATTCAAAAATTTTTTTATTCATACTGAGACGCTCGTAGTTCTGATCTCGATAGATTTTTACAAGATTTCTCCAGAAATCAGGTTTTCTCCGGATTTCCCTGAAAGTGCTATCCATCGGTCCGAAGTGTTCTTCAAGTCCTTTAGGAATTTTCTCATAGTCAAGAAACTCAAAACGCTTAAGATAGACTTTAGTCACATTTGACCTGTTGAATATACCCTGTATGTCAAGCTTCATCTGTTTTGCCAGAAAAAGGGAAAGGCTGTGAGCAATTATTCCCCTGAAGCAGGGATTGCCGTTTGAAAGAGTAAGGATTACAGATTCAGGTTCCATACTTCCAGTGCATTCTGCATCTACCTTAATTTTCCAGCCCAGCCTGTTATTCATCGCATTAACATAATTAATAAAATCAGGAATTCTTTTAATAGTGTACGGGTTTATCAATTCGTATACAGTTGATTCTTCAATAAGCAAACCTGCAGTATTCTTGATGAACCACTCAAGCATCGTATGATGTATAAGCAGAAATTCTTCCTCTTCAATCATTTTGTTGCGGGATTCTGCATTCTTTAAAGCCTGGCTTGAGTCTTTATCTCCTTTTTCTCCTTTTTTTCCTTCAATAACCTGAGAGGCAGTTTCTATAGAGTCCCTTATTGCTGCACTTAAGTTTCCATTATTTTTGTCCAGAAAGGGCTTTAATTTATCTATGTAACACTGGTCAATTGAGATATTTTTTCGGACTATCAAGTTGACATCCTCTTTTCCCTTTTTGGAGATGAAGGAGATTCGAGTTTTCCTCGCTCTCCGCACGATTTGATATTTACGATCCAATAGTAGATTGCAGTTATTACTTATTAATTTTTTTGTTAGAGCATAGAACAAAAGTATATATTAAGAGGTAAAGATTTCTGGAAGATAAAATGGTAAAAACACTATCATGCAGGAGGGGAGAAGTATACATTAAAATTTTAGATCAGCCGATAATTTTGCACATATATTTATACAGTTAGGATATACACTTGGAAAAAGGAAAAGTAGAGAGCTGGAAAAAAGAAAAGTAGAGAGTTCAGTATTTGCAGATGGTTGAGGAACAGGTATTACAGGGATCTTTGAACTCGAAAATAATCAGATTTGATACGGTCCTGACATCAAAAGCATACCCTGCTGTCAGGAATAGTTTTGAAAAAAGTGCTATAAGTTTTCCAGTGGCTACTTCTTCGGAAAACTGATGCCTGATTTTTATGTATATCTTTTCTCTATCAACTGTCCTTTCAACATCATTTGCAATCTGGGTAACAGAAACTAATTTTTTGCAAATAACAAACAATTCATAAAGATGTATTTCCCTGATAGGCTTGCCTGCAGATGCCTCGAAATAGCTTGTAATATCAGGAATCTCCCCGGAAAGAAATGTTTCAAAGACATCCCTGTTGAGGTTTATCCTCTGATATCTCTGGAGCCTGTATTTCTCTACCAGAGACGTCCAGAAATCGGGTTTACTTTTAATTTCTTTGAAAGTATAATCAAGGGTTCCAAAGTTTTTGCGAATCCCCGGAGGAACATCTGTGTCAGATCTATGTTCTTTAAGGAAAATACGAATTGAATTGGACTTCCGATGGACAAAGGGAACATCAAGGTTCAGATAGCGACCAAGAAATATAGAAATTGCCTCAGCAAGATATGCTCTTAAACTGGGGTCTCCATTCTCAATAACTATAACCTCGGTGTTATCCTCCTGAGTACTGTGGTATGCTTCAACTTTCCATCCCATATTCAGACTACGAGTATTAAGATATTCCAGAAGATCCGAAACACTCTTAATCTGATACGGATTGAAAATTTCACTTACAAGTTCATCATCTACGAGTATCCCATCAGTATTTTCAATAAGCCATCTGAATGAAAGCTGACTGATCAATATGCATTCCCCGCTCTCAATCAGATTGTTACGAATCTCAGGATACTTTGTTGAGTTCTGTGAAAAATATTCCAGGGCGTCTTCTAAGGACTTATGACCCTGAAGAGCAGTATCTGCAAACTCTATTACATCCCTGATTGCAGCACTAAGGTTCCCGTTATTTTTGCCCAGGAAGGGCTGCAATTTTTGAAGGTCTTCATCTTCCATAGAAACGTTTTTGCGAATCAAAGGCTATCCCTGCGTTATAAAGATTTTATATCAACAAACAGCCTGGAAGTTGCAGGCATCTATAAGCTTGAAGATTATCAGCCAGCTTACGAGAGTGATTCATATATATAAGTTCTTATTTATCAGTAAAGATCAAGACCCGGACAAACTTTTACGGCATCCTGCTCTGAACCTTCAGAAATGGAAAAATCAAACATTATGAGTTTGGACACATACGTTACACTGAACCTGTGCAGGCCAGCTTCAAATAAATTGGAGAACAGCTGAATAATTTTTAAAACTACATTTTCGTCAGAGTAGTCATGCCTGATTTTGATGGACTCTTTTCCTTTCTCAGCGCATATCTCCACATCGTATACAAGCTGTGAAGCAACTACAAGGTGTTTAAAAAGGGGAAGCAGTTCCGAAAGAGGGATTTCACGAAGTGAGCGGTCAGCTTTAATCTCAAAATATTTTGTTATATCAGGAAGCTTCCCTGCTAACAGGGCTTCAAAGAGGTCTTTATCCAGATTTACCCTCCGATAATTGAATTTTGTATAGAGTTCTGCAAGCGTTATCCAGAAAGCAGGTTTTCTCTCAATTTCCCTGTAAAGAATATCTTTAGGACCAAAAAGTTTCCTGACTCCGGGAGTTACTTCGTGCATATCATGCCGAACAAAATGCCTGAAATATACTGTAATTGAATTGGATTTCCTGTGAAGCGCCTCTGCGTCCAGACCCTCCCGGCGTGAGAGAAAAATGCAGACAGCCTCTACAAGGAACTCGCGAAGATCCCTGTCTCCTCCAATGAAATCCATACTTTTAAACCCATTTTGAAGGTTTTCTCCACAGGAAGTAGAGATTTTAATCTTCCATCCAAGCAGTTTACTGATATGGTTAAGGTACTCCTCCAGCTCGGGAATTGTAGTAATCAGATATGGATTAATAAGCTCATAGACAACATCTTCATCAATAAGCTTACCTGCATTGTTTCTTATAAGCCACTTCATCATCTGCTGGCTTATCGTAACAAATTCTCCGCTTCTGATAAGCTGTTCCCTTGTTTCAGGAAAAATTTCCTTCTTTCTGAAGTTTTCAGAACCCCCTTCCGGAGTTCCATAACTTTCAGAGGGAGGGCTGACCAGGTCGATTACTTCCCTTATTGCTGCACTTAAATTTCCTCCATTTTTTTCCAGCAGAGGCTGGAGTTTCTGGAGGTGGTCTTCATCTAAAGAAACGTTTTTACGAATCAACAAAATCCCGGCTTTTTTTGAATTAGTGACTTGTTCTGGAGAAATCTCCATCTGAAGGATAAGTGCCTGAGGGCAGTGAAAGTTACGCTTATGTCTCTTTCAAATAAGTCGATAATTAATTGTATCAAGGCGATAATTAATTGTATCTTTATTATTACGGAATTTGTATTTCCAGACAGTCATTGGTTAAAAGATACAAAATATAAATAATTTATTATTTCATTCAGAAAATATAAAATTTGCATACCCTCTTACAGTTTAACTCAACAACCGGAATGGCTTTAAGGTCTGCATATATTATCTAGCCTCATGAACAGCGACGTAGAAAGACTTTCCAGAGTCCGTATGATTGCGGATTATCAGTTCGGAAAAGGTACAGGAAAAGAGCTTTTTCCAGATGGATCAACGTTCCAGCTGTCCCGGACAAAAAGAGTACGTCAGATCCTTCATTCAGGTAAAAGAATCGCAACTGCAAGAGCAAAAGACGGTTTTTTTACCCTCAGTATTGAAGGAGCTTCCATAGTCCACAAACTTCTTCCCGGCAAAAAGCTCAGAGTAGTCGTTTCCGATGATGCTGCACCCTTTGTAGAAGCAGGCAAAACAGCTTTTGCAAAGCACGTAGTTGAGATTGATCCGGAACTCCGGGCTGGAGAAGAGGTGCTCATCACAGACAAAACAGACAGGCTGCTTGCAACAGGGCAGTTGCTCTTATCCCCTGCAGAGATCCTGGCTCTTGATAGTGGAGCAGCCGTGGACGTAAGGGTAGGGACCGCTTCGAAAAAAGAAGAATAAACTTTTCAGAATTATTTAAATCAAGTAAGAAAACAGGTCAAGGAAGAAAATATTAACAGGAAGACAAAAGTACTTTTACTTTTTATACAAATTTTCATATAGCTAGATAATATATAAGGTGTCATCCTTACCGCCCAAAAATGAGAATTGGCAGAAAAAATGAATAAGAATATATTGTAGATAGTTATTTTTGAATGAATGCTACCTTACAAAATAAATAATTGTATTTTCAATATTGCGGTTTAAAAAAACCATACCTCTAAAACCACATCCAAACCTTTAAACCTGATAACAGGAAACAGTTTTCTCGGAGAGTGAAAACATCTCAGAGCCGGAGCAAATCCTGAAAACCCTTCTGGTTCCCGATAATACCAGAATAGAAACAAACAGAATTACAGTAGAGGGAGACGTTATTATCGGCAACCATTCCAGCGTCCAGTACTGTATATCTGGAGATACAGTCATCATGGGAGAAGGGGTTGCTGTTTCCGGAGATGTGACAGCCTGCTCTGATGTCAGGATTGACATGTGGTCAAAGATAGGAAGCGGGGTAAAGGTCGGAAGGAACGCATATCTGGGAGAATTCGTTAACATTGACGGAAAACTGATTGTAGAAGGGGACCTGGACGTAGGAAAAGAAGTAAAAATTAAAGGCGGATTTGAAGCCAAAGGCTGGATTATCGTCAGGAACCCTGTCCCTGTAATCATGTTTCTGCTCCTGTATATCAGGGAAATGATGCGCCTCGGCAAAGGAGAAGAAGTAGAAAAAGCACTTGAAGAGCTTTTTGATGACTCCGAAGAGGGTGAGGAATTTGATGGAAAAGAACCTGCGGAAAAAGTACTTATCATACCCGCAGATGCAAAAATCTCCCCTGAAGCTATTGAAGTCGGCGGAGAAGCAATTATAGGGAGCAACTGCTATCTTATAGGTAATCTCAGGGCGCAGTCTATCGAAACCGGAAAATCCCTGGTCCTTAAGGGAAGCGTCAATTCGGAAGGAAATATAACAATAGGAGAAAACAGCACTGTCTATGGAAGCCTTGTTTCAAAAGGACAGGTAAATATCGGCAGGAACAGCAGAGTCTTCGGAGGAATCAGAGCCGATTCCGTGTCCCTGCATGAAAAAGCAAGAGTGGACGGTACTATAAAAGCGCCTTCCGGAGTATCTTTTTTAAGGGAAGCAGCAGGAGAGAAACCTCCTCTTGCAGATGTTAACGCTTTAGGGAAAGTGATTATGGTAGAGGCAGAGAAGCAGCTGAGGAGTGAACCTGAGGAAGGACTCGTAAAAGCTGTGGCTCTTGAAGAAATAGCTACTCTAATCAAAACCGGTCCTAAAGTCAAAAACGGCTTTGTGCCTGGTATGGAAAAAAAATCTGCAAGAACCAGATCTCTTGCGAGAACCCGGCATTTTGCGGGACCCAGATCACTCAAAAAGAGACAGGGAACCGGAGAGCATCAGAGCTAACCGGAACTCTTTGACTGGCTCCATAGTATGCGGTTCTTTGCTCAGAATTTTTCAAAAAGGCTACTCATGGGAATTGAATTTTCCTGAATCTTTATTTCTTTGAGCATTGATTTTGCTCTGCAGCAGAAAATGTTCTTTTTCCAGAGAGCAAACAACCGACAGTATTCTCTGAAGATTCCATATGAACTGGAAATTTTCCTGGAATACAGGGGAAAAATTTAAACTGAGAAATTAGTTAATCAGGAAGTTATTAATTCAGGACATCTTTGTAGAAACCAGTAGACATAAGAGAAGAAATTTCATTGAGAGAAGAAATTTCAAAATAATCAACTGATTTATAAGCTCATATAAACTCATGAATTTTCGACTTATTGCCGAAAAAGAACTTAAAATTCAAAAGGACTTAAAATTCAATTCATCTTTCATTATAGCCCAGAGACAAATTTACGATTACAAATTTAAAGGGAAGGATTTTACTTGACAGAAAAAATTATTGATTCCGGTGACCTGCAGGCAAGGTACAATTCCGTTATAGAAAAAGACTCAAAATATGTGATGCAGAGTTACGGGCATCAGCCCATTGTGCTTTCAAAAGGCAAAGGAGCCATTGTCCAGGATATTCTCGGAAAAGAGTATATTGACTGCGTGGCAGGCATTGCAGTAAATAATGTGGGACACTGCCACCCTGCAGTTGTTAAAGCAATTCAGGAGCAGGCTGAGAAATTAATTCACGTTTCCAATATATATTATACAGAGAGGCAGGCAGAATTTGCTGAAACCCTTGCCTCAATTACAGGCATGGAACGTGTCTTTTTCTGCAACTCGGGAGCCGAGGCCGTAGAAGCTGCAATGAAACTGGCCCGCGTTGCTACCGGAAAAAGTGCCTTTGTAGCAGCCGAACATTCCTTCCACGGCAGGACCATAGGAGCCCTCAGTGTAACCCACAAGAGCATGTACAGGGACCCTTTCATGCCGCCTGTAAGTTCGGAAACCACCTTTGTCCCGTATTCCGATGCTGATGCTGTCAGGAAGGCAATTTCCGAAGACACCGCAGCAGTTATCCTTGAACCGATCCAGGGAGAAGGCGGAGTCAATATTCCGGACCCCGGATACCTGAAAGAAGTAAGGGAAATCTGCGACGAAACCGGAACCCTCCTTATCTTCGATGAAGTTCAGACAGGCTTTGGAAGGACAGGCACCTGGTTTTGTAAAGAACAGTTCGGGGTAGAGCCTGACATAATGAGTATGGCAAAAGCCATAGCAGGAGGATTCCCCATGGGTGCTATTGCGGCTCGCAGCGGGCTCACTTTCGGACGCGGACAGCATGCATCTACGTTCGGAGGCGGACCTCTTGCCTGTGCAGCAGCTCTTGCTTCAATTCAGGCAATAAAAGAGGAGAAGCTTCTGGAGCGCTCAAAGGAAATGGGAACTTATTTCATGAAAAAGCTCTCAGGCATGAAAAGGGATGATATTGTGGAGGTCCGCGGAAAAGGGCTTATGATAGGAGTTGAGATCAAATACCCCTGCGGAAAGTTTGTAGATTTTGCAAGGGAACACGGCGTGCTTGTAAACTGCACCTCTGAATCTGTACTCCGCCTTGTCCCGCCGCTTGTGATTACTAAAGAACAGATAGATACGGTAGTTGATATCCTTGAGCAGGCGTGAACTGATAAAAAAGGAAATATTTGATATTGCAGAATACGTTCCCGGAAAATCAATAGAAGAAATAGCTTCAGCCTACGGGCTTAAACCTGAATCAATTATCAAACTGGGTTCAAACGAAAACCCCCTGGGTCCCTCCCCGAAAGCTGTACAGGCTCTTATAGAGGCAGCTCCAGGAGCAAATATCTATCCCTCGGCAGATGCGCACGAGTTAAGAGAAGCTCTCTCGAAATACACAGGTTTTCCTGTGCCGAACATCGTCGCCTCAGGACCGGGAATGGACGGACTTCTTGACGGGCTTTGCAGGATAATTATTGAAAAGGGAGACGAGGTTATAGTTCCTACCCCTACCTTTTCCTATTATGAACTTCCTGCAAGAGCCTGCGGCGGAAAACCTGTCTTTATCAGGCGGAATCCGAACTTCTCCGTAGACCCTGAAAAGGTCCTTAAAGCCGTATCTTCCAGAACCAAAATCATCTTTCTGTGTTCCCCCAATAACCCTTCAGGCAACCTCCTACCCGAAGCCGACCTGAGGAAAATTGTTGAAAATACTCATGCCCTTGTGTTTGTTGACGAAGCATATGTTGAATTTGCGGACAGGAACCTTGCAGGGCTTGTAAAGGAATATGACAATCTTGTAATCGGAAGAACCTTTTCCAAGGTATTCGGGCTTGCAGGGCTGCGCCTGGGCTACGGGATAATGCCTGAATGGCTTTCAAAAGAGTACTTAAGAGCAGCTACCCCATTCTCTGTAAGCCTTCCGGCGTTAAGGGCAGGACTGGCTGCACTTTCGGACGCGGACCATCTGAATAAAAGCGTAAATCTTGCAAGAGAAGGCAGGGAATACCTGAAGGAAAAAATTCCGTTTAAGGTTTATCCTTCTCAGGCAAACTTCGTGCTCGTAGATGTCTCTCCTTTGAAAGCAAAAAAAGTCACGGAGAGCCTTCTGAAGAAAGGAATAATCGTGCGCCCCTGTGATTCATTCAGGGAAGCCGGAGATTCTTTTATCAGGGTAACAGTCGGTACTCCTGAGCAGAATGAGAAGGTTGTCAGGGCTTTTGAAATGTCAAAAAGCGAGGTTTAAAGCCTTGCTTCTGAAACCCTGCTTATTTCCTTAATTTAATATTTTAAAAATTCGAAACCTGAACACTATCCAGTCTTTAATTATTCTATGTTTTCAATCTTCATCAATGGATAATCCAGTTCAGAATCGTATTTCATTGCGACCTTCACCCGTGATGAGCCGTATTTCACAGTGATTTTAACTTCAAGCATGGGTCCCTGAAGTTCAGTGTATCCAAATTCGCTGTTTAATTTGCTTTTTAAGAGGTCACGGTCGATTTTCACGGAAATATTTTCCACAAAGGGCTGGACTGAAATGCTTTCCTGAATAGCCTGCTCAAGGCTCGAAGCTGTTTTCAGGTTTACAGGAGAACCCGTAAACTGGTGATATAGAGCTCCCAGTTTTATTCCAGCTTCGAAAAGCGCATTATCCCTATCTGTTATTTTGTTATCGGTCAAATAATCCTCTCCTTACTAATTCGATGTTCAGCATGCTGGAATCAGAGAATCACTGAACTAACTTTGCTGCTTTTCTTTATTTACTGCTTTTCTCTCCTTCCTTCAGCCTTTAGTCCTTTTTTGCTGCCGTAATCTTTGCTGTTAGCAATGCTGATCAGAGGAACTTTCAAAAAAGGAGAAAACAGGTAGCTCAGCATGAGAACAAAGGGCAGAAAAGAAAATATCCTCATATACTGCACATCAATAAAGTAAAGCAGCATGGTTATTCCGAAAACAGCAGCTACAAAAGCCAGAACTCTTATGTTCCTTATCTTCGGGTAACTTACGGTGCTTACCATCAGTATAGAGAGAACAAGAGTCAGAGCAAGGAGAGCGTCTACCCTTACAAAGCTTTCGCCGAGCAAAAAGTATGTGACAAGCATTATGCAGCCTGCGGTAATAGGAAGCCCTTCGAATCCTGCTTTGGGGACAGAGATTGTAGAATTGAAGCGAGCGAGCCTTAGAACGCCGCAGACAGCATAAAAGCCTGAAAATATTCCGACAACAGGCTCTTTTACTCCGAATTCGAGAAATATGAGAAGAGCAGGAGCAACTCCAAAAGAAACCGCATCTGCCAGAGAGTCAAGCTGCTCCCCGAGTTCTCCTCCTTTGAATCTGCGGGCAATATATCCGTCCGCTCCATCTGCAATTGCAGCAAGCAGGAGCAAAACCAGAGCAAATCCAAAAGAGTTACTCTGAGCAGCTGCCGCAATGGAGCCAATTCCGCAGATCAGGTTCAATAGAGAGACCAGGTCCGGGAGTCTTAACATCTGGAATACGTTCATATTTAAAAGTCCCTATCATTTTTTATTGTTGCTATAATTGTCTTGCCTGCAAGCACCCGCTCCCCTTTTTCAACTGTAATGTCAAAATCGTGAGGAATTGTTACATCAACTCTTGATCCAAACCGGATCATACCAATGCGCTGGCCCTGTTCTACAAAATCATCCACATTTGAATATGTGACAATCCTGCGGGCAATCGTACCTGCAATCTGTGTAACTCTTACATCTCCATATTTGCTGTGGATAATAAATTCGTTTCTTTCATTCCTCTCCGAGTCCTTACAAAAAGCTGGAAGATAACCTCCTTTTTTGTAGATAATCTCCCTGATTTTTCCGGAGATGGGAGCTCTGTTAACATGCACGTTCTGAAGAAACATAAAGATGCAAATCTTCCTGTCTCTGATATCGATAACCGTACCATCGGCAGGGGAGATCATATAAGTGTCAGATGTTTCTACCTTTCTCTCTGGATCCCTGAAAAAGATAACCATTACGAAAGTTAACGCCATTCCCATATTAGCAATATAATTGAGGAACGGTAAGCTATCTGTTGCCCTGGAGAGAATTGCAAATAGGGCGGTTACAGACGCAGCTGTGAAAAGCCAGGGTTCGGAGCCTTTTGCAATCATTGATCTCAATCCCTAGCAAATCTATGCAGAAGATATTTCAATTCTTCGGAGAGTATGACCCAGAGACCGTCGATCATCTCAAGCAACTCAGGAAGAATCTTGAGTACAGCATATGAAATTAAGAAGAGGGCTATTCCTGACCCTGCTTTTGCAATATAGTTATGGGCAATGATGAAACTGTCAGTACCAAACCACTGTTCTCCATAAGCTATGACCACAAATATGTCCCTGATAAGGTTAAGCACATAGATCACGGGTACGGACACGATGAAAGCAGGAACCAGGCGACTGAGGGGGGCTCTGACAGAGCCTATCAGCCCCATAAAAAGAGCAATGCTTTCAATTGCAGTACACGCAAGGATGATCTCAACCGTGTACCCGTTAAGGGTTATCATATTCCATGTTTTCATATATGCAGGAATTCCCAAGTACTGAAGAGCCCATGTAACCTGTGAGGCAACGTTTCCTATAATCCAGGTATTCAGGGAAGGGAAATTTGCAAACGGGAAATACACAAGAGCCCCAAGCGCACTTGCACTTGTAAGCATTGAAGTTATGTCAAGAGAATCTCCTTCAACCTGAGTTGAAAATTCCGAATGCATTACTTCTCTGTCATTCTTTAGAATAAGAGGACCTTTCCTGTACTCCTGAAGCATTATGTATGCCACAAGTAAGCAGAAAAGGGCAAACAAGAATGTAAGGCCCACATTGGCATAGTCCTGAATCTCAAAGTAATGAATAGGCTGATAACCCCAATGGATGGAAAATACACACCATCCTATTCCCCCTATAAGTTTACGAACTCTCAGGGTTCTGGGGATAACGGATGACGCAATCATTAACCCGACCGCGAGCCAGAGTACACTCTCTATCATTTTTCACGCACCTTTTTGCCCGGGATAAAGACATTCAGTATTTTATATTTATGTTATGATGCAGGAAAATCTCGAGCAAGTTCTGAAGTTTGGGAAATAAGAACATGAAATTCCCTAAAATAATTAATAGATTTCCATAGAGGTTCTACAAATTAAAGTTTTCATATCCATAAATATAAGGGTCTCAAAGGTTATGGATTTTACTTTCTGATACAGCGAGTTTGAAGTCTCCCAGGGTTCATTCCGATAATCTCAGAGGGTAATTCATGCCTGAAAGATAACACTAACCGGCAAATAAGATGTGATTATATTGAACCAGATAATTACCAGATTTAATTACCACATATAATTACCACATATATATGGATTACAGGTTTCTGACCTAACTTTAAATATATAAAATCCCTGCTCGGATTTCTTAAGTCAGGCATTTGATGATCTTAAGTGCCCTGTAAATAAATAACAAATTTCTATTATAGAAAAATAACGGATTATAAGACATTTATATTTTAGAAGAAAAATTATTCAGATCCAGCGGTTTCAAAATAAATAGATAAAGAATCTTTTGGTTATCTACAAAAGAGAAACCTTTAATAAAGACTACTGCGTAAGGGGATTTTTTCTCAGGGTAGACTCGGCCCATATTATCGAAAACCTTAGAACAACTAAAAACAGAATGAGAAGAGTAAAAAAGTTGATAAGAATAATTGAAATATGATGAAGAGTTTCTACAATATGTACAATACTATTATATTATTTTACCTGGCGAAATGCTAGAAAAAGCTAATCAGGAAGGAGATTTGTAGAGAAAAAAGATCATATTTAAAGTGAACTAAGAAGGCGTTTATGAAATATAATACCCCCAGCCTGACCGTTGACACTGTAATTCTCTTTAAAAACAAGCTTGTTCTGGTGAAGAGAAAAAACCCTCCATATCAGGGAAAATTTGCCCTTCCTGGCGGCTTCGTCGAAATCGGGGAAAGTACAGAAAAAGCAGCTTCCAGGGAAGCTTTTGAAGAAACGGGCCTTTCTGTAGAGATTCTCAAACTTATCGGTGTCTATTCCGATCCTGAACGCGACCCGAGAAGGCACACAGTATCAGTGTGTTACCTTGCGAAAGGGTACGGAGACTTAAAATCAGGCTCTGATGCTGCTGCCGTTGAACTTTTTGATCTTGATTCGATTCCTGAGCTGGCTTTTGACCATAATAAAATGATAAACGACGCAAAAAGTGATATTAATGCAATTCTGTACTAAATGCAAGAGTATGATGTTTCCTAAAGATGGTAACTACCACTGCAGAAAGTGTGGAAACACAATACCGATTGAAAGTGACGCAAAGAATTTCGTCTCCACAGCCAAAATCGATGATCGCGAAGTAGTTGTACTCGAAGGGGAACAGACTTCAGGTCTGCCAACAACGAATGTAAAATGCCCGGAGTGCGGAAACAATACTGCAGCCTGGTGGCTCAGACAGCTCAGGTCTGCTGACGAGTCCGAAACCCGCTTCTTCAAGTGTACAAAGTGTGGGTTTACATGGAGAGAATACGACTGAATTCAATATTTTTGTTCCCGAGCCCTTCTTAAAAACGTAGTTCTGGAAAATTTAACTCCAAATAGTGTACTTCTGAATAACGGGTTTTCAGGTCAGAATTTCTTCAGTATCTCAGGCAGAGCCTGAAGCTTCCTGATTTTCTGACCAAGATTTATATAGTTGCTCGGACTTTGAACCTAAAAGTTTATCCCGGTTCCATACATCATTATTTCGAGCAGGGAAGTTTGCCTCAAAAGGATAGAAAATCCCTCTCAAATTGTAAGGAAATTTATATATTCAGGGATAGATAAGGAGTTTAAGGCTAATTTATTCGATGGAGAAGAATCATGTTCAAGGCAGCAATTAATGCAGAGCTTCTGAAAGACGCAATTGCCGCACTGGCTGTAATTGTAGATGAGGTTAGATTTAAAATTAAACCCGAAGGTATTTCGGTAAAAGCGGTTGACCCTGCTAATGTCGCAATGGGAATTTTTGAGCTTGGATCATCAGCTTTTGAGGAATATAGCGCTGACGAGTGTGAAATAGGAATCGACCTGAATAAGATTACTGATCTCCTGGGAATTGCGGACAGAACCGATACAGTACGGATGCAGCTTGAAGAAGGAAGCAATAAGCTCCTGATTGATGTAGGAGGGCTTTCCTATACTCTTTCCCTTCTTGATCCTTCAACAATCCGTGCAGAACCCAGAGTTCCTCAGCTTGAACTGCCTGCCAAAGTTGTCCTGAACGGTGCAGACCTCAGGCGTGCCGTAAAAGCCGCAGAGAAAATAAGCGACCATATGCTTATGGGAGTTTCCGGTGATACTTTCTATATGGAAGCAAAGGGCGATACCGACCAGGTCCGCCTGGAAATGGGCAGAGACCAGTTAATCGACCTGAAAGCAGGTGAAGCCTGTTCCCTCTTCTCCCTGGACTACCTGACAGATATAGTCAAGCCCACAAACAAGGTAAATGAGGTTACTCTCTCCCTTGGAAAGGACTTCCCTATCCTGATTGATTTTGAAATTGCAAACGGTGCAGGAAGAATCTCTTACCTCCTGGCTCCAAGAATTGAATCGGACTAAGGTGGCATGCAGGCAGAAAAACTTGCATATTACCCATTTACTTCAGAAGCGTCTGCCCACGTTGGAAACCTGGGAATTTCCTTAGAAAGCCTGCTTAATTCGCGGGCTTACAGGGCTGCAAGAGCCCGTGGAATAGAAAGGGTGAAAGAGGCTCTTGAAGGAGAAATTAAAAAATTTCCCGTTTCAGGGGAAGCCCAGGTTCTTTCAGAACTCCTTTCCTATCCCTTCGCCAGGATGCTGGTTGCCTGCGTGGATGACCAGCTATTTACCCGGCGTTATGCTCTGGCAGAAGCCAAGGCTGCTTATACTTTTTTGAAAAATGAAAGTCCTGATTTTCTGCTCGAATTCGGGGAAGATTTTGGAATATCAGCAGATGCTCAGGACTCCTATTTCAGCATGCATTTTACGGATTACATCCGCTTTTCAAATTCCCTGAAAGATCCTTCCTGGAAACTGACAAACCGCCAGCTCAGGGCAGGCAAAATAAAAATCACAAAAGAAGAGTTTGCAAGGCTCCTTGAAGAAGCGGTCAGGGAGAGGATTGAACAGTCCTTCCCTATCCCGGAAATTCCTGCCGAGGTTTCAAGCTTCTGTGCCCCATATGTTGCCGAAATTAAAGAACAGTTTGAGGTCCAGAAAAAGAAATTTGGATCTACGGACTTTGGGACTGTTGAACCCGAGCTTTTTCCTCCCTGTATTGCCCATGCTCTTGCAAATGTGCAGGGCGGAGTAAACCTCGCCCATTCAATGCGTTTTGCGATGACATCTTTCCTGCTTAATGTGGGCATGTCGGTGGATGAGATCCTCAACCTTTTCAATATCTCCCCAGATTTTGATGCGGAAAAAACCCTCTATCAGATAGAACATATCGCAGGCGCTACAGGCAATACATACAAACCCCCCGCCTGCGACACTATGAGGACTTATGGCAACTGCGTCGGGAAAGACAGGCTCTGCGAGAAAATCAGCCACCCTCTGGGATATTACGAGAAAAAAGTGTTCATAAAAAATAAAGAAAAAGAGCAGGCAGAGGAGAAACAGAAAGAAAACGAAAAGGATGACGGAAAAGAAAAAGGAAATGAAAATAAAAGCGGATAACGGAGAAGTAAAAGAGAAACAAAGTGGAATAACAGAAAAATGAAAGTAAAATTCAGGGGCGCCAGCCATTAGCCGTTCATAGAAACTGCCTGACAAATTCCTCTGGCATTAAAGTGCGTTTTGAGGTTTCTTCTACCGATGATCCTTCACTCAAGAGCCTTTTTACCACGCTTTCCATGGGTTCCCCAACTTCGACGATGTGCATATCAGGGTCGTAAAATCTGATAACTCGCTGTCCCCAGGGCTGTTCTTTTAATTCATGCACATATTCGATGGAATCCATACATTTCAGCTTTTGAAGAAAACTATCTAAATCCTCTTCTTCAAAATACAATTCGGAATTGTTCGACTTTTGAATAATATCGTTCCTGTTCACACCTATCAAATCTGAAAAGTGCGATTTCAGATGTATTGCAAAGCCGCCCTCAAAAGACACATTTTCACCAAAATCGTACTGTACTCTTTGATTGAGAACCTTTTCGTAAAAGTTTCTGGATACTTCCATATTGTTGACAACGATAAGCGGGCATATGAACTTCATTTTATTCCCTCCTTCTGTAGTAAGTTTCTGTAGTAAGTAAAGGTACTGGATGTGACTCATGTTCCAGATATTATCATACAATTGAAAAACACGTTAAACCAATCCTTTGAGTATCCATTCCAGTATGTTACCCATGTTCCTAAAGATTATTTCGATATTTATTAATCTCAACCAAGAAAGCTGAAAGTATTTTTCTGGAACCTCAGGGAAAATGTCTCACAAAAAACATCAAAAGAAAAAGGCATTTAAAAAGAAAGGATTTAAAGAGGAGATTTGGAAAGGATTTTTACCTCTCCCCTTGCATTTTATTTTCTTCTGTAATCCCGGCATTTTTGCACGAATTTTTCTACCGGGAAACTGGCAGGATGGGAATGCATATACCCTGCAAGAGTATTGTGCTCAATAAGCCCGTCAAAACCGTCCTGTATACCTTTTCCGCGGATCATTTCGTATGCGAATCTGGCATCTCTGTCGCATTCCGTAAGGGAGTAATGGAACTCATGGCCCCTGATATTGCGGGAAGAGAAGTTTTTGTCAAGAGGGCGGGCTTCGGTATATCCGAGAGCTTTCAGCCGGTTTGTCATGCGCGTATTTGCAGGCACAACATCAGCCAGCTTATAAACCCTGTCATCGACTTCGTAAGTTCCGCAGAGATATAGCAGGCCGCCGCATTCTGCATAGATAGGCAAACCGTCCGCTGCAAGCCCTTTTAATTTCCGTGTAGTTTCTGAGTTTTCAAGGGTTTCTGCATAGAGTTCGGGATAGCCGCCTCCAAGGTAAATTCCGTCCACATCAGGAAGTTCCCCCTCCATCGGGCTAAAAAATACGACTTCTGCTCCATTATCCCAAAATGCATCAAACATATCCCGGTAGTAGAAACAGAAAGCAGGATCCCAGGCAACTCCAATCCTGAGATCTGTTCCCGGACTCTGGATTACCTCAGCTTCAGGAACCGAACAGGGTTCAGCAAGTTCAAGCACTGCATCAAGGTCAACATTTTCTTCGATAAATGCTGCCATTTCTGCGGTGTTATAGTCCTTTTCATGTGCCATATAGAGCCCGAGATGCCTTGAAGGAACCTCAATATCTTTTCGTCGGGGGATTGTGCCGATAATAGGAATGTTGCCCGGAAGTGAATTTTTTACAAGCTCTGCATGGCGGGGGCTTCCTACCTGGTTAAGAATGACACCTGCAACCCGAACTTCTGGATCGAACTCAGAATAACCCTTCAGGAGGGCTGCAGTACTTCTGGACATGCCATGGACATTGATTACCAGAATCACCGGAATGTCAAGAGTCTTTGCTACGTGTGCCGAGCTCGCAATTTCCGTAGAATCAATTCCGTCAAAGAGACCCATTACCCCTTCAACGACAACAATGTCAGCGTCTGCAGATGTACGGGCGACTGTCTGCCTGACACCTTCCGTACCCATCATATAGGTATCCAGGTTTCTGGAGGGGCGCCCGCATATGGCAGTGTGATGGGAAGGGTCGATATAATCCGGTCCTACCTTATAAGGCTGGACTTTTAGCTGCCTGTGCTTGAGAGCAGCCATAATACCCATGGAGACTGTGGTTTTTCCAACTCCGCTATGGGTTCCTGCAATAAGTATTCCTTTTGTCATTTGGTAACTATTGTATAAATTAATATATATAAGGTTATTAACGGGCAGCTTAGAGATCTTTATGCTATTTCAAAAAAATAATGAAATAAATTGTGCAAATAATATGAATAAATCATATTTTTTAGGGAAAATAAGGATTAGACAGAATCAATTAATGCTAACATTTTCAAGGTATTAAGGAACTTATAATCCAGCGCCTTATACAGCATTGTGAAATAGAATAAAGTATTATAAAGTTTTAAACTTATTTTTCTCAGGTCATATAGTTTAATCAAGTATTAAGGGACTTAAATCGGATTTATATTTTATAATAAAGGCTTAGATTCTTTTTTTTATTCTGATTTTTGGAAGCCGAATAAGTATTTTTATATGTTTAACTGCCCCGAAACTCTTCGGTTCCAGATCTTCTCACATAAAAGGAGCAAGATCATACAAAATTATTGGAACGTTTGGAGGGACAAAATGCGCTTCAGAGAAAAACCAATTATGAAAATTCTGGCATGTGTTTCTATTGTAATAATGATGTCAAGTCTAATTGCTGCAGGAGCAGCTTCCTGTGATGCTCTAAAAAAATCTGCAGGAAATTCTACTACTGTAGATTGCGATCAGGAAGAGTGTGTATGTGGTTCATGTGACTGTGAATCTACTGCAGACTGCGGAGAATTAAATTGTGACTGTGACTCATGTGACTGCGCATCTACTCCAGATTGTAGTCAATCAATATGTGGAAAAACTTCAGGCTGCGCACAGGCAAGCAGTTCATGTGACTGTGAAGAATGTGACTGCGAGTCCAGTGAAGCCTGCGCACAGGGAAACTGTAGCTGTGAGGCATGCGACTGTGATTTAAATTGTGGCAATACATGTACTGCAACAGTAAGCGACTCTGACGATTCAGACAACTGTGACAGTGAATGTACTGCAACGGTAAGTGACTCTGACGATTCAAATACCTGTGACAATGCATGCACTGCAACAGTAAGCAGCTGCGACAACGCAAACACATGTGGCAATTCATGCACTGCAACAGTAAGTGATTGTGATGATGCAGACGACGAAACAGACTGTGGAGGCACCTGGTATATACCAGCTGACGAAGCAAGCTGCGCAAGCACTGTATCAGAAGGCTGCAATGCAGGTGAAGAAACAACCTGTGCAAGCACTGTAACAGAAGGCTGCAGTGCAGATGAAGGAGCAAGCTGTGCAAGCACTGTAACAGCAGCTGACGAAACAAGCTGTGGAAACGCTGAAACCGTATCAGAGAGTTGCAATGCAGATGAATGTGTAGAGGAAGCTACAGAAGAAGCAACTGAAGACACATCAAGTGAATGTGTAGAGGAAGCTACAGAAGAAGCAACTGAAGACACATCAAGTGAATGTGTAGAGGAAGCTACAGAAGAAGCGCCAGAAGACACATCAAGTGAATGTGTAGAGGAAGCTACAGAAGAAGCGCCAGAAGACACATCAAGTGAATGTGTAGAGGAAGCTACAGAAGAAGCAACTGAAGACACATCAAATGAATGTGTAGAGGAAGCTACAGAAGAAGCAACTGAAGACACATCAAGTGAATGTGTAGAGGAAGCTACAGAAGAAGCAACTGAAGACACATCAAGTGAATGTGTAGAGGAAGCTACAGAAGAAGCAACTGAAGACACATCAAATGAATGTGTAGAGGAAGCTACAGAAGAAGCAACTGAAGACACATCAAAAGAATGTGAAAACTAAAATGATGCAGTAGATGTATAATTCTGCTGCAGATGTCTATAAGGCCGGTGGACAATTATAATCAATCGGCCAAAGTATTAACTTATGTGCTGGAGAGTTAAAGATACTCTCCGCACACAAAGTTACAATTCAACCGATGAATACAACTATTTTTCAGATAGCTTTTCTAACAATTTAAAACAGCAACTTTACCTGATTTAAATAAACATCTGTATATTCGGTAAAAATCAAATTTCAACATTTTCCGCTAATTTTCGAAATAACATGCGCTATCGATTTATATTAGCTGCAATTAGGTATTATAGCAGGCGAGATATATCGCTACCAGATATTCTTTTTAGTTAGAGAGCTTTTGGTGATTCCGGACTACCGGATCGGGATTCTACCAAAAATTATTATTACCCTTATTATATAAATACGCCAGAGAAATATGAAGGACAACAATTCAGGGAAAAATCCCCTGCTTCGGGAAGAGAACGAAGAAAAAGTCCTGGTTGACCCTTACGGGCGCAAAGTAACCGGGCTTCGAATATCCATTACTGATAGGTGTAATCTTTCCTGCATTTACTGCCACAATGAAGGAGCTGACTGCTGCGCCTGCGGTCCCTTAGGGCATGAAATGTCACCCGGGTTGATCTGCAGCATTATCAGAGAGGCAGAGAAATTCGGAGTCCGTAAAGTAAAATTTTCAGGAGGAGAACCGCTTTTCCGAAAGGATTTTGAAGATATCCTTGCCTGCCTCCCCCCTCTAAAAGAAGTTTCGGCAACCACAAACGGTATACTGCTTGAAAAACGTGCAAAAACCCTCAAGGAAGCCGGCCTCAACAGAGTAAACGTTAGCCTGGACACTCTCGACCCCGAGAAATATGGGAGGATCACTGGAGCTCCGCCGGGAGCCCTTGAGAAAGTAATTAAAGGCATCGACAGCGCAGTAGAGGCGAGACTTACTCCGGTAAAGCTGAACATGGTGCTCCTCAAAGGCATAAACGAGAACGAAATTGATGCAATGATGGATTTCATCCGCCCTTATAAAGGAAAAGTTATCCTGCAGCTTATAGAGCTCATGAATATTGACCCTGAGCTTTCAAAGTATACTATTGACTCAAAAGCCCTTGAAAAAAGCCTGGAAGAAAGAGCGAGCGAGGTCAGGGTCCGGCACCTGCACCACAGGAAAAAATATGTTATTGATGGGGTTGAAGTGGAATTCGTTCGTCCGATGGATAATTCGGAATTCTGTGCCCACTGCAGCAGGCTCAGGGTTACAGCCGATGGAAAATTCAAGCCCTGTCTGCTTGTGCACGATAATCTTGTTGATATAGGGGGAGCAAGAAGCCCCGAAGAGATAGAAAAACTGCTCAGGCTTGCGGTAAGCCGGAGAAAACCCTACTACACACCAATCAGGGAAATCAAAAGACTGGAAAAGATGAAAGAATAAGAAGAAAAATGACAGAACAATAGAAAAGCATTCACTAAGGAGAGAAAAAATGAAAATCGAACTTCTGGTAGACGGCAGGAAAATCCCGATGAATGAATTTGTCCAGAAAATTGTAGGAAACGTTATCAGGGCAATGGTAGAGACTCTTCATACAATCGACAGCGGCTGGAAAGAAATTTCAATTCATATAGAAAAGGATGAAGTAGAATAAGAAAAAAGAAATTTGAAAAGATTTTTTGAAACAAAAAGAATAAACAGTACTTACCAGTACGATTTTTTTCTTTTATCTGTCCTCTTTTATCCGTCCTCTCTTGTCCAATATATAGAGCAACTTTACTGATATCAAAGGTACTTTTCTATCTCTGAAAAATCGATCCTTGCCGTCGAATCAAGAGAGATCGGGGTTATTGAGACATGCCCTTTTTGCATGACGGCATGCACATCAGTCCCTTCTTCTTCTTCGCGGATAAGGTCTCCTGCAATCCAGTAATAGGGCCTGCCCCTGGGGTCATGCCGCTCTTCAACGTCTGTTTTAAAGACTTTCCGGGCAAGGCGAGTAATCTCTACCGGAGTATCCTCTTCGGCATGGTAAGGAATGTTGATATTAAGGAGGTCCACATTTTCCGGCATACCATGCTTCAGCACTTTTCGGGCGATTCTGTTAACTACTTTTATCCCGGCTTCAAATCTTTCCCTGTGATAATCCCTGGGGTCATCGAATTTCTGCCCTTCATCAAGAACCTGCATGGAAGCAGCAATTGCCGGAACTCCATAGCTTGCAGCTTCAAGGGCTCCTCCGATAGTCCCTGAGGTAGTGATCGTATCCGTGCTTATGTTTTCTCCGATGTTAAAGCCGGATAGCACCAGGTCAGGCATCCCTTTTAGAATCGTGAAAATGCCAAGAATCACAGAATCAGTAGGAGTCCCGCCCACAGCATAAGCAGGTATCCCCCCTACATAGGTCTTTGTAATCCGGAGGGGCTCAAAGATAGAAATAGAGCGACCTACCCCGCTCTGCTGGACAGCAGGAGCCGAAATTGTAACTTCTCCAAGGTCCGAAACGCTGTCAAAAGCGGCTTTCAGGCCTGTCGAATAAACGCCATCATCATTTGTAACAAGGATTTTTGGGACCATCAGCTTTCCCATAAGTTGCAGGATAATTTAAAATTTATGGAAACGCTGTGCTGATTTTACGTCTATGTTGCAGACAAATGACTTCTATGACCGTTTTTCATTTAAAGATAAAAGAGGAAACGGGAACTAGCCCGAGTTATTTTTGATTTGATTACGCTTATTTTCCCCGCTCCTCAGCGTGACCCGAGCGCAAAGATTCGAAAATACATACCCTTCCTGGCAATATCACCCAGCACAGAGATAGCTCTTTCAAAAAGTATTTATCACAATTTTAATTATTATTTTCATGAAAAAAGAAGTCTTTAAGCGCCCCTTTTCACTGAAAGTTTATTTTCTAATTATTGTTGCGCTTTCATGGCCTTTTCAGATTGCCTATTCGTTTCTGGGGGAAGCCTTTAAACCCCTCCTTTTGCTATCAATGCTCATGGTCGGTGTCGGCACTTATATTGCCGGCAAATTTGTGTTCAGGGACGGGTTTGAAAATGCCGGCTGGCAATGGGGCAAACCCAGGCATTATGCATATGCTTTTGGACTTGCACTATTTTTATGGGCTTTCCCGAGAGTTGTTGAACAGCTGATGGGAATTTATGAAGCCCCTCAGGAAGTAAACGCCACAACCATTCTGGCAGAGTTTTTATTTAGCTTTACAATCACGCTTATTCCGGCTTTTGGGGAGGAGTTCGGTTGGCGTGGATATTTATTGCCTCATTTATTTGCGCGGTACAGTACCCGCCACGCACTGCTTCTTCACGGCTTTATCACATGGTTCTGGCACCTGCCAGTTGTAATTGTGATGGGAATGCAAATGACGGGCAATCCTCTTGTTTCAGTATCGCTTGTTATGCTTATCAGTTTGATACCGACAATTATGCATGCAGTTGTGTTTGCCTACATATGGTCAAGCACGCAAAGTTTAGCAGTAGCTACCGTGTATCACTCCGCATTTGATGAGGTTCGTGACTCGATTGAAGGGTCGGTTGGTTTGGGTCCGCTTTCACAAAACTGGCAAATGCTAATTCTTACGATTTTAGGAATTGCACTATTATGGAAAGCAAAATGGAAAAAAGCAACTGAATCTTCGTTATCGTCTTAACCCTGCAACAAGAAGTTTCCACAAGAAGTTTCCAGAAAATTTCGACGCTGCGCCGGAATCTGAGCAAAGCAGCATCACGAAAAACTTGAGATGAAGATGAACCTCACCATCAACTATAGCCTTCACGTTCTCAGCCCATCTCAGAGCAGTGCAAATTTAATATAATGATTCCCTTTATCCATCTATTATTTCTGGCGAATCAAAAATTCACGATTACCCTGTATCCCCCAATCAATATCACGAGGACTTATAAAATGGATAAATACGAAAAAGTATTCGAGCTGGCAAAACGCCGCGGCTTTTTATGGAATTCATTTGAGCTGTATGGCGGAAGCCGTGGCTTTTACGATTACGGACCTCTCGGGAGCACGCTGAAGAGACGCATCGAGCAGATCTGGAGAGAGTTTTACGTCATTCAGGAAGGGCATATGGAAATCGAGTGCCCGACAATAGGCATCGAGGACGTTTTTGTCGCATCCGGGCACGTTGGAGGCTTTTCTGACCCCCTGTGCGAATGCAAAAAGTGCGGAGAGGCTTTCCGGGCAGACCACCTGGTGGAAAACGTCATGGAAGCGGCAGGGACCCTGAGCGCAGAACAGCTCACAGAGGTCATAAAAGAAAAGGGCATCACCTGTCCCGAATGCGGTGGAGAGCTCAACGACGCTTACGAATTTAACCTGATGTTCAAGACCACAATCGGGCCCGGGACTGGGAGGCAGGGCTACCTCAGGCCGGAAACTGCACAGGGGATGTTTGTTGACTTCCAGAGGCTGTCCCGCTTCTACAGGGATAAGCTTCCTTTCGGGGCGGTGCAGATCGGCAAATCTTACAGGAACGAAATTGCTCCAAGGCAGGGCGTAATAAGGCTCAGGGAATTCACCCAGGCTGAGTGTGAGCTCTTCGTTGACCCCAGGAACAAGAAACACTCCAACTTCGAGCGCTTCGCAGACAAAGAGCTTACTCTTTATTCGCAGGCAGCCCAGCAGACGGGCGAACCAATCAGGCTGACCGTAAGGGAGGCTGTAGAAAAGGGTGTCATTGCCCATGAGGTCCTTGGTTACAACATCGCGCTCACAAACGAGTTCCTGACAAAAGTAGGGATCAACCCCGCAAAACTCAGGTTCAGGCAGCACCTGAAAGACGAGATGGCTCACTATGCAATCGACTGCTGGGACGCCGAGATCGAAACAGACCGCTTCGGATGGGTAGAGATCGTGGGCATTGCTGACAGGACAGACTACGACCTCAAAGCCCATGCAAGGGTTAGCAAAACCGACCTTTACGTTTATGTGGAATATGATGAGCCTAAAATGGTTACCCGCTTTGTCGTAAAGCCGAACATGGGCAAACTCGGCCCCCTCTTCAAGGGCAAAGCAAAAGCCGTTGCAGATGCCTTAAAACAGCTTTCGGAAGAAGAGCTCTCAAAAGATCAGATAAAGGTCACCGTGGATGGGGAAGAACTGACAGTCAGCCCGGACGTTGTGGACTTTGCTGAAGAAACCGTAAAGGTCAGCGGAGAAAACGTTATTCCTCACGTGATTGAGCCTTCCTACGGTATAGACAGGATATTCTACGGTGTAATGGAGCACGCCTTTGATGAAGAAAACGTTGCCCAGAAGGCAGCCGAATCCGGGCTTAAAGGGACAGGAGAAGCAGAAGGTGCTGAAAAGGCAGAAAAAGAGTCTGGAGAAGCAAAGGGTGAAAGTGAAGCAGAAAGCGAAGAGGAAGCCCGCCTTGTTATGCACTTCTCAAGCTCAGTCGCTCCTGTGCAGGTAGCCGTTCTTCCGCTTCTTACAAGAAAAGAGCTTGCAGACCCGGCAAAAGAGATTGTTGCAAAACTCAGGGAGAAGACCCTGCTTGTCAATTACGACGACTCCGGAACCATCGGGCGACGCTACAGGAGAAACGACGAAATAGGAACTCCCTACTCGGTTACCGTGGACTATGACACCCTTCAGGACGGGACTGTCACAATCAGGGACAGGGACTCCATGCGCCAGATAAGGGCTCCTATCAACGGGATCGAAAACGTGCTCTATGAATTGATCTACAGGGGCAGAGATTTCGAATCCGCAGGCAAGCCCTTTAATTTCTAAAGTCAAGGAATTAAGAATCAAATTAGGGAATTAAGGATCCTCTAAAATTAAGGATCCTCCATATTCCTGAGCTGCGGGCTGAGAAGCCTACAGCAAAATATTTAATTTTTTATTACTTTTTTATAATTGAAATAAAGCCCTTACCTGGAATAACCTTGAAAAAACAAGGCTGAAACAAAAAACCTGAATAGAAATGAACGAAAGTCTTTTTCCTGAGAAACCGGCATGCATGAAGCATCCGTTGATAAAGCCCGATACCGTTGAGCAGAGGCTTTACCAGCTTAACCTCGCAGGAAAAGCTCTTGAAGGGTCAAGCCTTGTTGTTCTTCCCACAGGGCTTGGAAAAACCATAATAGCCCTTTTTGTGATCGCCTCAAGGCTACAGCGTTTTGGGGGAAAAGCCCTGATCCTTTCGCCTACAAAACCTCTTGTAGACCAGCATGCTGCTTTTTTCAAAAAGGTGATGGCCCTTCCCGAAGAAGAGATTCTGGCTTTTACAGGCAGCATTGCACCTGCTGAACGGGAAAGGCTCTGGGCGCAGGGGAAACTGATAGTATCTACCCCGCAGGTGATTGAAAACGACCTTCTTACGAAAAGGATCAGCCTTGAGGACGTAAGCCACATCACCTTTGATGAAGCCCACAGGGCTGTTGGAAATTACGCTTATACCTTTATTGCGGAAAAGTACTTTGAAAGCGCAAAAAATCCCCATATCCTCGGAATTACCGCAAGTCCGGGCAGCTCGGACGAGAAAATCGCAGAGGTCTGCCAGGCTTTGCATGTTGAAAACGTAGCCGTGAAAACAGAGCAGGACAGGGATGTCCGCCCTTATGTGCAGGAAAAAGAAATAGAATGGCTTCATGTTCAGCTTCCTGCAGAAATGGCTGAAATCCGGGGCTATCTGGAAAAGATCCTCGATGACCGGCTCAGAATCATAAGAGATCTCGGCTTTTCTGCAGGCAGTGGGAAATATATTTCCAAAAAAGACCTCCTGCTTCTCCAGAAACAGCTTCAGGAAGAAATCCGTGTGGGCGGCGATCCTGCGATTTTCTCTGCCATGTCTGTGGTCGCTGAGATGATGAAAGTGAACCATGCAGTGGAAATGGTGGAAACACAGGGGCTTGAGACTCTCAGGAAGTATCTGGAAAAGCTGGATGCAGAAGCTTCCTCGAAAAGTGCGAGCAAGGCTGCAAAAAGGCTCATGGACGACCTTTACATGAGAAAAGCCCTGTACAGGGTAAAGGAATGCGATGTTGAGCATCCCAAACTCGAGCTTGCACGGAAAATAGTATTCGAGCAGCTGAAAGAAAACCCGGATTCCAGAGTAATTGTGTTTACGAACTACAGGGACACTGCTGAAATAGTGTCAAATGCCCTTTCCGGAGTTTCCGGGATTATTCCAATCCGTTTTGTCGGGCAGGGATCACGCCATAAGGACAAAGGGCTTACACAGAAGCAGCAGGCGGAAATCCTGGATAAGTTCAGGGCAGGAGAATACAATGTCCTGGTAGCCACTTCAGTTGCCGAAGAAGGTCTTGACATCCCTGCCACGGACATGGTATTGTTTTACGAGCCCATCCCTTCGGAAATTCGCAGCATCCAGCGCAAGGGCAGGACCGGCAGGCAGCAAAAAGGCAGGGTAATTGTGCTTGTGACAAAGGGGACACGGGATGAGGCATATTACTGGAGCAGCAAAAATAAGGAAAAAAGGATGCTTAACAGCATGCATGGGCTTGAAAGCGCCCTTGCCCCAAAGGCTTCAAAGAAGAGTGCGGCACTTTCGGATTTTGAGGGCTTATCCTGTGTTTCAGATTCAAAAACAGCATTGAGAGACATCGAAAACGAAAAGTGGAATGAAACTGAGGATGAAGACAGCAGCAGGCTTGAAGATGCCTGGAAAAACGGAGAAGAAAACGGAGAAGAAAACGGAGAAAATAGAGATATAAATCTGGAAAGCAGCTCAAAGGAGGGCGAAAAGAAAGAAGAAAACGCAAAAGTTGATGTAAAGATAGTTGATGTAGACATAAAAGAAAGGCAAAAAACACTTGTGGATTTCGGAGCTGCACCAGGGGAAAACGCAGCCGAGCCCCTTAAAATTGTGATCGATCACAGGGAAACAAAAAGTGGAGTTGCAAAAACCCTGGACAGGCTCGGCATGGAACTCAGCTTTATGGCTCTAGAAATAGGGGATTATGTTGTAAGCGACCGCCTCGCAGTGGAGAGAAAGCGTACGGATGACTTTGCAAGCTCCCTCATTGACGGAAAACGCAATCTTTTTGCCCAGCTTTCTGACCTTTCGAGAGTTTATGAAAAACCTGTTCTGATAATTGAAGGAAAAGACCTTTTTACTTCCAGGCAGATAAACCCAAATGCTATCTACGGCTCTTTAGTTTCCATTGCGATCGATTTTGGAGTATCCATTCTATATTCACGGGATGAGGAAGAGACAGCATCTATTTTAAAAATACTTGCAAAAAGGGAGCAGACAGAGAACAAACGCGAAATTAATCCTCACGGGAAGAAATCTGCCAGTACCCTTGCAGAACAGCAGGAATACCTCATATCTTCGATCTCAAACATCGGACCAAAAGCCGCAAGAAACCTTCTTTCACATTTCGGCTCGGTAGAAGCTGTTATGCGGGCTGATATAGAAGAGCTGAAGAAAGTAAAGAAAATAGGCCCAAAAACAGCAGCCAGAATCAGAGAAATCCTTGAAAGCCCGTATAAAGGATAAGCTGAAACTTCTGAAACGCACATGATATTCTTCGAATAACATGCCCAAAGAATGAAAGTACTTGAGAGTACTTTCATGCTAAATGAATGCCTTTTTTGCTCTTTCTCTATTATGGTAACCTTTGTTTCCAGTCTTTATTTCCAGTCTTTATTTCCAGTCTTTATTTCCAGTCTTTATTTCCAGTCTTTATTTCCAGTGGGCAGGTCTTTAGATCAGGTTTTCAGGTTTATATTTTCCTTAACCGCTCTATAAGACCAACACTTTTTTCGATCAGCTCTAAATGTTCAGCAATGCTGTGCGGGTTCTTTTCATTCTGAAGGGAAGACGCAATACTGACCATCTTTTTAAAGAGAAGTTTTTCCAGTACTTCGCAGTCTCCACTGGCTGTAGAAACTCTGGACGGTTCCGTCCTTTTCTCTGTCCGGACTGAAGTTACAGCCTGAACTTCAGGAACTGTCCTTTTCGCTTCTTCTGTTTCATATGGAGTTTCCGGGATTTCTTCTTCCGCAAACTGAAGAGGTGTCTCTTCTTCCTCTTCAGCTTCGGGCGCCCTTTGCCCAAATCTGGATTTCTGTCTTCGTGCCTGTGCTTTCTTTCTGGGCTCAAAAGACGACCTGTCCCTTTCAGTTGAAGGTCTGGCTTCTGGAGCCTGGACTTCTGCCGCAGGTTCAGGAGCTGAAGTCTCTTCCTCTTCTTCCCCTTCTTCCCGAACGTCACATATAGGGCAGATTACCGTTCCCTGGTAACGAAACTTTGGGGCTCCGCAGACTTTGCAGTGTTCAGCGAGCATTGTGCCCCCGAGTTCCAGGAAACGTGCTATTCTCTTTACTTTTTTGTCTTTCTCAGAATCCATATGCCTGACCTTCCTTTTTACACAGTTTCTCAATCATTTGATAAGATTTTTCCTGTAACTCCCTCTATATGAAGTTACCTTTATAAAACATAAAGCAGAAAAAGACCTGTATATAATACCGAAAAGCGAAGACACCGAAGCAACCGGGCTCATGGATTACCGATAATATTTTATATAACAAGCCTGTCTTACACTAATTTATCAGCTCTAATTTTTACAATCATAATTGACTGCGAAGGTGATTCAAATGTCATCAAATGATTCAGCAGAAGTTATAAGACAATGTCTTCAAGTTCTAGATAGTATAACCAGCGACTCTTCAGTCCCAAGAAATATCAGGCGTTCTGTGAATGAAATTATGGATATCCTGAACAACGAATCCGAACCTCTCTTCCTTAGAGCAGCATCAAGCATTTCCATTCTCGAAGATATAAGCAATGACCCGAACCTTCCTCTGCATACAAGGACTCTGATCTGGAACCTTTCAAGCCAGCTCGAAACCATTCCGGTAGATGAGTAAAAACAGAAAAAAGATTTTTTCTAATCCCTTAAAAAGATCTTTCCCGAGAGAGCTTTAAAAAACTCAGCTCCCGGAAAAAAGCTCAGATACGTTTCTTGAGACGATTCTGTAAAAAAATCCAAAACTTAACCTGATTCTAAAAAAAGAGCCTTAAGGGAAGTGACCTGATAAGTTTAATAGTCACCTCTATCTGATTTTGGAATTAACCAGAGGTAAAGGATACCGACAAGATAAAAATTCAGTATAAAATTTTTCTATCTTTTTTCTACTTTTTCTACTGTTTCTACTGTTTCTACTGTTTCTTCCTTTCTTAGATTTTTTTCCCTATTTTTCTGCTTTTTCTGGACCGGTCTTTGAATTCAGACTGAATTTCACATTAAACAGAATAATTAATATAGATAAGTTGATACATGAAAAAGAACATAAAAAGAGAGATAAGAATATAAAAAACCTCAAAATCAAATTATACAGAACAAAAAAGTTAAGGCAATGGTTTAAAACAATGAATGAAGCGATGAATTAAAAATGTTACATTGTAATGCTAAACCTGAGTTACATGTACAAGCTACAGAAAATCAGGGTTTTGAAATAAAAAGCTACAAGAGTATGAAAAATAAAAATTGAAAACGGGGGTCAGAAAGCTATGCTGGAAGATATTTCTAGCAGGATAAGAGATAATCTCGAAGTAAAGGACAGAATAAGGGAAGAAGGGCTGAAAATTTCAAGGGAAATTGTCAGGGAATGCAGGACAGCAAGTTTTGCCCTGCATGGGAAGGACTTTGAAAAAGCAAGTAACAGCATAGAAGCTGCTGGAAAAGCTTTAAAAAAGCTGGAAACAAGGTTTGAAGGGCACGCTGACATTTACCACGCCGGATTTGTAGAACATGCACAGCAGGAGTATTCGGAAGTTGCAGTCCTCTATAGCCTTCTGAAGGATGAAGGAAAAATAAAGGATCTTCCTTCTCCAGATGATCTTGGAGTTGAATACGCTGCTTACCTCAACGGTCTTGGGGATGTAGTGGGCGAGCTCAGAAGGCATATTCTTGACCTTATAAGGGAAGAGTCCTTTGAGAAAGCCGAAGAGTTTTTAGGGATCATGGAAAATATCCATGCAACCCTTATGGACTTTGACTATCCCGATGCGATCACAGGAGGGCTCAGGCGAAAGACGGACGTATCCCGTTCCGTGATAGAAAAAACGCGCGGTGATGTGGTAAATGCAATTCAGCAGAAAAAACTTGAGCTCGCAATGAAAAGCCTGGAGTCCAGGTTGTAAAGGAATTAATGTGCAAGATAATTAAAGAAGCCTGGATGTAAGGTAATCGTATAAAATCAGAGTTAAAACAACTCTTTTTTTCAGCATCTGGGGCTAGAAGCATAAACAGGCTAAAGGGAAGAACAAGATAACTTTCACAATAACACTAAAACCATTTATTATTTAGTGCAGTTACATAACAATTCAGCATTCAGTTACCTGAAACCCGTTATTCAGCGCAATGCACCTGGCATCCAGAAAACTCAACATATACATATAAACGATAAAATCCTAAGGGTCTGATAGATCCGAATTCCAGTAATCAATTGCAAGAGGATATCCATGAAATTTGATCCAGAAAAAATAAAAAAAGATGCAAAGGAAAATTTTGATCTTGCCTGGAATGAAGGCAAAAAGATGGTCAAAACGCCTACCCTTAACGAGCGCTACCCGAGAACAAACCTGAAATACGGGAAGGCTCACCCTGTTTATGATACAATCCAGAGACTGAGAGAAGCCTATCTGCGTATGGGTTTTGAAGAAATGATGAACCCTCTTATAGTTGATGAAAAAGAGGTCCACAAGCAGTTCGGAAGCGAATCACTCGCAGTCCTTGACCGCTGTTTCTATCTTGCAGGCCTTCCCCGCCCCAATGTGGGAATATCTGACGAACGAATTGCACAGATAAATAAAATCCTGGGCAATATAGGAGAAGAAGGCATAGACAAAATCAGGAAAGTCCTTCACGCTTATAAAAAAGGGAAAGTTGAAGGGGATGACCTTGTACCTGAAATTTCAGCAGAGCTCGGAGTTTCTGATGCCCTTGTAGCTGACATGATTGAAAAGGTATTTCCTGAATTTAAAGAGCTTGTAGCCCAGGCAAGCACAAAAACTCTGCGCAGCCACATGACAAGCGGCTGGTTCATTTCCCTTGGTGCCCTCCTTGAGAGGGAAGAGCCGCCTTTCCACTTCTTCTCAATAGACCGCTGTTTCAGGCGGGAACAGCAGGAAGATGCTTCCAGGCTCATGACCTATTATTCAGCCTCCTGCGTGATTATGGATGAAAATGTAACCGTGGACCACGGAAAAGCAGTTTCAGAAGGGCTTCTTTCACAGTTCGGATTTGAAAAATTCCTTTTCAGGCCAGACGAAAAGCGCAGCAAATATTATGTGCCTGACACACAGACCGAGGTTTTTGCTTTCCACCCGAAACTGGTAGGCTCTAACTCAAAATACTCGGACGGCTGGATCGAGATTGCAACCTTTGGTATCTACTCCCCGACTGCCCTTGCAGAATATGATATCCCGTATCCTGTGATGAACCTGGGGCTTGGGGTTGAAAGGCTTGCAATGATCCTTCATGATGCACCTGACATCCGTTCTTTAACCTATCCGCAGATACCCCAGTACAGCGAATGGGAAATGCCGGACAGTGGACTTGCAAAACAGGTCTTTGTAGACAAAATGCCTGAAACCCCTGAAGGATACGCAATTGCATCTGCCGTGGTTGCCCAGTGCGAACTGCACGGAGAAGAGCCAAGCCCCTGCGAGTTCCCTGCCTGGGAAGGAGAGATTTGCGGAAGAAAAGTTAAGGTTTCCGTAATCGAACCTGAAGAAAACACAAAACTCTGTGGACCTGCCGCTTTCAATGAAGTGGTTGCCTATCAGGGAGACATACTGGGAATCCCTAATAATAAGAAGTGGCAGAAAGCCTTTGAAAACCATTCTGCAAGGGCAGGAATCCGCTTTATAGAGGCTTTTGCAGCCCAGGCTGCCCGGGAAATTGAAGAAGCTGCAATGTCCGGAGCAGAAGAGCATATTGTGAGGATCCGGATTGTTAAGGTTCCCTCTGAAGTTAACCTGAAGATAGGACCCACTGCGCAGCGTTATATCACAAGCAAAAATAAAAAGATCGATATCCGGGGGCCGGTCTTTACCTCGGTAAAAGCTGAGTTCGAGTGAAATAAGCAGAAAAACAGGAGTAACCAGTACAAAACGGAATGGGCTGTGTATGCAAAAAGAAGATACCCCGTTTTCAAGGTATCCGGAACTTAAAAAGTTGATGGAAACTGGAGAGCCAGTGTGTATAACCTTTGAAACACAAGAAGGGAATACGAAAGAAAGGCTTCATGAAACAGTACTCTCCCAGAAAACAGTACCATTCCAGGGAATATATCCTCAGGGAATATCGCCTGAAGAAAAAATAGCCGAAAAAGGAATTGAGGAGCCTCCCAGGAAATCCGATTTCCTTTTTTGCGAACTTGTTCAAAAAGCCCGCATGGGAGAGAAGTTCAGGATTTCAGGACAGAGCTGTTCTCCCGGAGATTATGTTCTGGGACTTTCTGAAAAGAGCCCTGCTGAATATTATCTAAGATCCGGAAGGTACATTGATAAACAGGCTGCAGAAAAAGCAGCCCTGTCCCTTCCAAGATTAAAGAGAAAGTTTTGTTCTATTTTGATCGAGCCTTTATCCCTTAACAAAGGTATTTTTGATGTGCTTATTCTCTTCCTCAAACCAGAGAGAGCTATGCGAGTTGTCCAGGCAAACGCCTATTCCGGAGGAAAAAGAACATTAATGGATACGATGGGTGCAGCTTCAATCTGTGGTGACTGTACTGTACTGGCTCTTGAACAGGGCATGAGTTTATCTTTCGGGTGCAAAGGCTCAAGAAAGCACAGCGGATACGGAGATTTTGAAGTTCCCCTTGGGATGTCTTTTGAAAAAATAGAGGAAATTGAGGAAGGGCTTTCAAAGCTCCCCGAAACATCAAAATGAATGGCTCTTGATGGACTGCACCGATTATATTCGACATGAAAGTGCTCTCAAGTGCTTTAATTTTTTCTGCATGTTATTCGATGAATATCATGTGCGTTTTTTAGACCAATTTATCGAAGAAGTTTACTACACTTTCCAGCCCGACAGCTTCTAATTTTCCCGGAGAAACGACTGCAACGGTTGCCAGAAGACAGATCATAACGAGAGCGAAGACAAAGGTCTTCAGCAAAAAAGAACTCATTGAAGAGCGTTTTTTGTGCTTGCTGTCATCAACCTCTTCTGCGAGCCCTTCATACCTGACTTTTACGCTTGACCAATCGGCATTTTTTCCTGGCTCACCTGAAGAGCCATCGTTTTCAGAATCCTGATTCTTTCCGGAGGAAACGTATTTGGACCAGTCAATAGCATTGGATTCTGAAGATGAAGCTGACTGACCTGCACTTAGCGGGTCACTGCCAGATTTAAAAGACACGTAGGAAATAGTAGTAGTTCTGAAAGGGGATTTAGAACCTGATGGTTCAGGTGTCTCAGGAACCTGAGAGTCCTGGACAGGTCCCTGAGTACTGGAATTATCAGAAGAGGCAGAAATTTCAGTTGCTTTCTCCTCTGGAGGCAGGGAGATATCATATGCCTTTCTTTTTTGAGGGTCCTTGAGGGTTTCATAAGCCTCTTTGATTTTTATGAATTTTTCATGGGCATCAGGGGACTTGGCTCTGTCCGGATGATATTTTTTTGCAAAATGATGATACCTATCTTCAATTTCCTCAGGAGTTGCAGTTCTGGGGATATCGAATAACTGATAATAGTCCACTGCTTTTCACCCTTTGAAACTATGTATTATTGATACATTCCATTAACTGACTTTTCATTGAGAACTGACCTGTCGAACTATCAGTCATTAAGACCCTCTGGCCTTTCGATGGTAACGCTTCTCATGATCCCGGTCCCGAGATCTTTGGCTGTAGCATGTATTATTCCGTTAGCATCAATATCAAAAGTAACTTCTATCCGCGGAATTCCTTTTGGAGCGGGTGGAATATTATCGAGAACAAGCATCCCTAAAGTAACGTTTTTAGATGCAGCCCGTTCTTCCCCCTGCAGGATTTTACCTCTTACAACCTTCTGGTTGTCGTAAGATGTGGTAAAGATTTTACTATTTCTTGTGGGAATTGTTGTATTTCTTGGGATTATCGGTGCCATCAGGTCCCCTACGGTTTCAAACCCGAGAGTAAGGGAAGTAACATCAAGAAGCACAACATTTCCGGAATCAAGTTCTTCCCTGGGGGACTTAAGATAGTCGTTACCGAGAATTCCAGCCTGAACAGCCGCCCCCATTGCGACCACTTCATCAGGGTTGATATTCTGAAGAGCCTTTTTTCCCATGAAGGCTTCGACAGCTGTCACGACAGCAGGAATCCTGGTACATCCACCAACAAAAATAACTTCATCAATGTTCGCAGGGGAAAGCTTTCCGTCCTGAAGAGTTTTTTCTATAATCGAGATAGTTTTCTTAACAAGGTCTTCAGTCATCCTGTTGAACTGCTCTCTTGTAATATCTACGTCCAGGCTTTTGCTTTCGAAAATATAGGGAAGATTAACATTTGCGGTCTCGAGTGTGGAAAGATCAATCTTGCAGCGTTCTGCAGCCTCTCTCAGGCGCTGCATTGCCTCGGGTACACCAGAAAGGTCTTTATTTTCTGTTTCCTGGAATTTGGCAAGCAAATATTGAACAATCCGCATGTCAAAATCGTCACCACCAAGTTCAGTATCTCCACTGGTAGCGAGTACTTCAAAGATCCCGTCTTTGATTTTAAGAATGGAGACATCAAAAGTCCCGCCTCCAAGGTCGTAAACCAGAATTTTCCGGTTGTCAATCCCGTCCTTCAGACCATAAGCAAGTGCAGCTGCGGTAGGTTCGTTTATGACTCTAAGCACTTCAAGCCCTGCAAGTTCGCCTGCCTTTTTTGTTGCAAAGCGTTGAGAATCGTTAAAATAAGCAGGAACTGTTATTACCGCTTTTCCAACAGCATCCCCTAAATATTTCTCAGCATCCTGTTTTAATTTTTGAAGGATCTTTGCAGAAATTCCATGAGGAGTAAATGTCTGGTTGTTCAATGACACTTTATAATCAGGTTTTCCCATATGCCTCTTGATAGAATGAACAGTATTCTCAGGATTGGAAATCATCTGCCTTTTAGCAAGGTCCCCTACAAGTAACTCATTCTTCTTTGAAAAGCCTACAACTGAAGGCGTAAGTCTTTTTCCTTCGGAATTGGTAATGACCTTGGGCTCACCAAGTTCAATTATCGCCATACAAGAATTGGTAGTTCCCAGGTCTATGCCCAGCACTTTTCCTCTGAGATTTGCCATTGGCGCACCCCCAATATTTTTATAATGTTTCAAAGAGATATCAATTTTTCTGTTGGAAAGACAATCCACATATTGAGTTAGATTGTAGAGATTCAACAAATGGAGATTATAATATTTATTCAGAGATAAAACGTTCTTGTTAAATTTTTTTATTAATAAAACGGAAGTGAAATTAAAAAACTTTTCGCAGGAGGAGATAATCAAACATCAAAAACTAAATTATCTTCAAAAGGATGAAATATAAAGGCAGGTTGTGGAAGTCACAGAAAAAGCATATGAAATTCTTCGAATAACAGGCAAAAAGAAATGAAAGTATTTGGAAGTACTTTCATGCCAAAGAATAATAATAAGAAAACAAAAAATCAAGTAAAATGATTATAAAGAAACGAAGAAAGTTCCCACAAAATTCAATAAAAACTTAGATTATTTTTTTAAGAAATATTTTCATTTTCATTTTTATCATTTTGTTTTTTTACTGTTTTGTTTTTTTTACTGTTTTGTTTTTTTTACTGTTTTGTTTTTTTTACTGTTTTGTTTTTCCAGCTTTTAGAGATAATTTTCAGATTATTTGACTCAATATTCTAAAAAGCTTAAGTAAAAAGTATGTATTTAATCTGCTTTTTTCTATGAGAGAAATTCAGTATAAGAAGGGTTTATCCAGGGATGTTCGTGGAAGTAAGAAAAAGCCAGAGCACACTTATCCTTGAAAGGACTGCGGGATGAGTTTATATAGAAGTACAAACATGTAAAATGCGATTTTAATTCCAGAGCTATTCCAAACTCACACTAATAAGGAGGATTAAATAATGGCAGGACAGCCAATCTTCATTTTAAAAGAAGGAAGTAAAAGAACCAGAGGCAGGGATGCCCAGAGCAACAACATTATGGCTGCAAAAGCAGTAGCAGAAGCAGTCAGAACCACACTTGGCCCCAAAGGTATGGACAAGATGCTTGTAGACTCAATGGGCGATGTGGTCATTACAAACGATGGAGCAACCATTCTCAAAGAGATGGACATCGAGCACCCTGCAGCAAAGATGGTGGTAGAAGTATCCAAGACCCAGGACGATGAAGTAGGAGACGGAACCACCAGTGCAGCTGTTGTCGCAGGCGAACTCTTAAGCAAAGCCGAAGGCTTAATCGAACAGGAAGTCCACCCGACAATTATTGCATCCGGATACAGGCTGGCAGCCGAGAAAGCTGTTGAAGTCCTCAACTCCCTGGCGATGAGCGTTGATATGTCCAACAGGGACCTGCTGGTCAGCATCGCAGAAACCGCCATGACCGGAAAAGGTGCAGAAGCTTCCAAGAGACTCCTTTCCGAGATTGCCGTGGATGCTGTTACAAGCGTTGTCGATACAAACGGCAAAAAGACAGTTGACAAGGATAATATCAGCGTTGTCAAGAAAGTCGGCGGCAAAATAGAAGATTCCGAGCTTATTCCAGGCATGATCATTGACAAGGAAAGGGTCCACACAAACATGCCCGAGAAGGTCAAAGACGCAAAGATCGCTCTCCTGAACGCCGCAATCGAACTCAAAGACACCGAAGTGGACGCAGAAATCTCAATCACCTCTCCTGACCAGCTCCAGTCCTTCCTTGACCAGGAAGAGCAGATGCTCAAGAAGATCGTCCAGAAAGTGATCAACAGCGGCGCAAACGTTGTATTCTGCCAGAAGGGTGTTGAAGACCTTGCCCAGCACTACCTTGCAAAAGCAGGCATCTTCACTGTCCGCAGAGTCAAGAAGAGCGACATGGAAAAACTCGCAAGGGCAACTGGCGGCAAACTCATCACCAACCTTGACGAGATCACCCCCGAAGACCTCGGTTTTGCCAAACTCGTTGAAGAAAAGAAGGTTGGCGGCGACAGCATGACATTTGTCACAGGCTGCGACAACCCCAAAGCTGTTACCATTCTCCTGCGCGGTGGCACAGAGCACGTAGTTGACAGCATCGACAGCGCTCTTGAAGACGCACTCCGCGTAGTAGGAGTTGCAATCGAAGACGAAAAACTCGTTGCAGGCGGCGGCTCTCCCGAAGTTGAGGTTGCTCTCAGGCTCCAGGAATACGCAGCAACTCTCGAAGGCAGGGAACAGCTTGCAGTAAAAGCTTACGCCGAAGCTCTCGAAGTTATCCCCAGGACTCTTGCGGAAAACGCAGGTCTCGACCCGATCGACATGCTCATGGAGCTCCGCTCCCAGCACGAGAAAGGAATGAAGACCGCAGGACTTAATGTTTATGAAGGCAAGGTCGTTGACATGTGGAAGAACTTCGTAGTCGAGCCCCTCAGAGTCAAGACCCAGGTAATCAATGCAGCCACAGAGTCTGCAGTCATGATCCTCAGGATCGACGACATCATTGCTTCTACCCGTGCAGCAAGTCCAGGCCCTGAAGAAATGGGAGGCATGCCAGGCGGAATGCCAGGCGGAATGCCAGGCGGAATGCCAGGCGGAATGCCACCAGGAATGATGTAAATTCCTGAAAAATAAGGTAAAACCGAAAATTGATTGAATCCAGAAAAGGTGCAGTACTTCTACTGCTCCTTTTTTAAAGTTCAGTCAGAAAATATTCCAGGCCTAAAAACCTTTTTTCCGGACTCTCACCGGAAAATCCATGTGAATTTCCGTTATCTTTTTTCTTTTTCAGGCTTTTTTAAGACAGCTGAGAATGTCTTCAGCTTCGTATTTTGTTTTAATCATACGCGTCCTGCCTCTCTTGCCCTTACCTGTAAAGTCGGCATCCACATAGTTAAGGGTTTGAAGCCTGTTGACCATGCCGTAAAAGCGTGTGTATCCAAGCTGTGTCAGCTCGTGGAAGGATTTGTAGAGCTCTCCGGCCTTAACTTCATCCTTCTTTGCTATCAGTTCAAGTAGCTGTTTTTCAGAATCTGAGAGAAGGCTTATTCCCCTGCACAGGTGGAGCAGTTTGGATGCTTCGTAGGCTTTTGCGACATCCTCCAGCAAGATCATGCGGCTTCCCCTGCGTTCGGCGTTAAAACCTGAACGTCTGAGAAGGTCGATTCCAACCCTCAAATCTCCTGTTTTTTCCACATAAGAAACTATAAGTTTCAGTACTTCGTCAGAGATTACTTTCGGATAAAAACCATACCTGACCCTGTCCTTGAGGATATCCAGAATCTCTTCTTCTTCATACCTCGGGAAAGATATTTCTTCAGGCAGAAAAACAGAGTTTACTCTGGAGTCCAGGCAGTAAAGATCGGATGCGTCATTAACGATCCCTATAACCCCGATCTTTGCTCCCGGATACTGTTCATGAGCCCTTAGAAGAGAATACATTACTTCATTGGCGTGCCCTTCACAGCACAGGTAATTAAGGTCGTCCAGAGCTACAATCAGGACTTTTTCCGAAGAAATCAGAAAATTAACAACGGTTTCAAAGAGTTTTCTGAACGCGATCCCGGAATTAGGGGGGGAGATCCCGAAGAGCTGCCTGTAAATCCTGGACATTACAGCGAAACGTGTGGAGTCGATCTGGCAGTTAACCTTTACAGTAACCACGCCTGGAGCGTGAGCTTCAATTTCTCTGAAGATCTTCATAACTGCGCTGGTTTTTCCTGTACCAGGGGGCCCGACCAGCAAACAGTTTAGAGGCCGCATACCGCGCAGAGCCGGTTTGAGTGCAAACCTGAGCGCGTTTAACTGTGAGTCCCTGTGGGGAAAATATTCCGGGAGATAATCCGGCTCAAGTACTGAAAGGTCCTTAAATAGGGTTTCGTCCCAGAGTAGTATATCGTTACCTGTCAAGGAAACCTGCTCCTTTGATTGCGTATGTACTTAACCGTAGCATTTTTGCTGCTGGATTCTGACACCTGATTTCCTGTGATTGCCGGATACTGATTTTGAACACAGGCTTTAAAAGGTCAAATTTTGATTTTAATAGAAATAAGTTAAATTTTTGTAAATATATCTATTGCTCTGTTTAAATTTTTCATAAATATGTTTTATTACGTTTTAGCTTTTTTGAATTATTACCGAACGATAAGTTACTTCTAAACAAGCACCTCGTAGTTTTGGAAAACTATCCAGTAAATTAATAACTCAATAATATTAACAACCAGCTCCGGATAAAGAAAGAAACTTATGATTTGACCTGCTAACTGTATTTAAGGTTGATTAATAATAAGAACTATTGACTGAAGAAAAAATGAATAAAAAGAGAATTGAATGAACAACTGAAAAGTGTACAGGAAGAGCTGAAAAATGAGTAAATGTTATTGAAATTATCCAGATGAAAGAATTCATGAGCACATTATTTGAAAGTTAACTGCATATTTGAGAAACAGGCACAAGCGTGCTCGTTATTTATGTGGGGCGGGAAGAAAAAGTATGGAAATAGAATCTAAATTTCTGGTACCGGAAGAAACGGATTTTAAGGCACTTGAAAATCTCTCCAGGCTTGCTTCTTATACAGTTTCTGAAGCTAAGATCCAGCTAAATGAGGACACTTTTCTTGATACGAAAAATAAAGACATAATGGCTGCAGGATATTACCTGAGAGTAAGAAAAGACTCAGGGGAAAAAGGGAAATGGATTACCATCAAAAGCCTGGGAGGTTTTAAAGCCGGAACCCACAGAAGGGAAGAATATGTCAGTTTCCTGCCTGATGGGCTTTCTGTACTCGAATGCCCTGACCTCCGGATCAGAAACATGATTTTCGAATTCACATCAGGGCTTAACCTGTTCCCGCTTATCACTCTCAAACAGAAAAGAATAATCCGCCAGTTGACGCTTGAAGAAAAGCCTGTAGCTGACCTTTATCTGGACAGGGTAAACCTGAAAAGCGAGAGCAGGAAAAAAATATACAATGAACTTGAGGTTGAACTTAAAAGCGGAGGGACTGTTGAGGACCTTGAAGCTATCCGGGATTTCCTGCTCGGTCATTATAAACTCGCAGAAAGCCCCTTTTCAAAGTTTGAAAGAGCTTATATTTTCAGGGAAAATCTCCCGGAAAAATCTCTTCTTGACCTGAGAGAAAGAGCTGTATGTACACAGCTGGCTAACCACAAAAACATCTATGGAAAGCAAGCCAAAATCCTGCTTTTACTTGACAGAGGCAGCAATTCCGCAGAACTCAGCCTCCTGCTCAAAATTCCGGAGCCTGAGATCGAAGCCTTACTCTCCAGGTTTGAAAAAGAAAGGCTTTCCATCTTTCCGTTTACAGTAGACAAAGAGAAAAAACCTGGAAAAAACCTGATATTTTACTTTCAATCCGGAAGAGGAAGTCCAGAAAACGGCTGGACAGAAATAGGTTATGAGGAATGGACTCCCGAAGCCCTCTTAAATTTTTATGGAATCGACAGAGAAAAGGCAGAAAATATAAAGTCAGTATCTATTGCCCTCTTTGATGGGCTTTCTGCATATCACTGGTTTGGAAAAGAGGAAAGGGAACTGCTCGGGCTTGCAGCTCTTCTGCGGAATATTGGAAGTACAGCAAGCGGAGAAAAAGAAAAACCTATCAGCAGAGAGATTATCCTTACGCACCCCCTTAAAGGCCTGAAGCTTAATGAACTGCAGATGCTGGCTCTGATTATGGAACTTCAGGACCCTTCAATAGCTGAGAAAAATCTCTGCCTCGCGCTTGAAGAAATAGATGCCAATCTTTCTCCTGCCTTCCAGAACAAAGCCCTTACTCTTACGGCTTTTCTCAGGATCGCAAGCAGCCTGGAAACCGAAAATCAAATTGCTTTGCCCTGCAGGTTCAGGCAGCTTGACGGAGCAGTCGAAATAGAACTTACAGGATCTGATGCGGAAAAAACTGCAAAAAGGGCAGAAAAGAAAAGCGACCTCTGGGAATATCTATTCAGCACCGATTTACGGTTTACTCAGGCAAAAGAACCTCCTGAAGCCAAAAATTTAGAAAAAACATCAGAAAAAACCCCGGAAAAAGCCGAAAAAAGCACTGAAAAGAAAAAAAGAAAAGATATTCAAAAATTCACGGTCAGCCCGGAAGATTCCATGGCCTTTGTTGCTCACAGGATCTTTGCATATCAGTTCTCCCAGATGCTTGCCCATGAAAAAGGAACCCGAAAGGGAGAAGATATTGAAGAGCTTCATGACATGCGCGTTGCAGTCCGCAGGATGAGGGCAGCAGCAATAGTTTTTGAGAAATACCTTGACTTTGAAAAAGTTGAGCCTCACGTTAAGGGGCTCAGGAGAACTCTTGGTGCCCTGGGAGGAGTCCGTGACCTGGATGTTTTCCGGGAAAAAGCAGAGACTTACCTGAAAACCCTTCCTCTGGGGCATGAACATGACCTTGATCCCCTTTTTCTTACACTTGAAAAGGAAAGAGAAAAAGCCAGAGAGGATATGCTTGATTACCTGGACAGTGAAAAATACAGCCGTTTTAAAAAAGACTTTTCGGAATTTCTTGAGTTTCCCGAAACCTGGGCCCTTCCCACAACTACGGAAAAACATGATTCTCTCCCTCACAGGGTAAAGGACGTTCTTCCTTCGATCCTTTATGCCCGTTTAGCCGACATAAGCGCCTATTTCGAATGGGTGGAAGGACCCTATGTTTCAGTTGAAAGACTTCACAGGCTCAGGATTGCTGCCAAAGGGCTGCGTTATACTATGGAGTTTTTTGAGAACGTTCTCGGGAAAGAAGTTGAGAGCCTGATTAAAGATTTTAAAGCTCTTCAGGACCACCTCGGAGACCTTCATGATGCGGCCGTTGCAACTGAAATGCTGGGAACCTATCTAAAAACAGGAGCCTGGGGGCTTTTGGGAAATGAAAAGACAGCAGATGAAAATAAAGTTCCAGAAAACCCTGGAGGAGTTGAAGCTTACCTTGCCTTCAGAGAAGCAGAGCTTCTAAGTTTGCTCGACACTTTTCCTAAAGCCTGGGAAAAAGTCCGGACAGGCGAGTTTAGAAAGAAAATTGAAATTGCGGTCAGAAGCCTGTATGAGGGCATCTGACGGGCTTCAATACATTTTTCAGAAAAATTAAATAAAAACTTCAGTCCCGCGGGACTTCCTCAACTTCAACGGTCCCTTCAAAAACCAATGGAGCTCCCACAGGCTGGTCTATAAGTACTTTGGACTGGAGAGAATATCCAAAAATTTTCTTAAAGAGTTTCTTCTGTTTCTCGACTTCCCAGATTTCGAGCTGGCACTCCCGCTGGGCGTGCATCTCAAGAACAAGAACTTCAGTGGAAGCTATATAGAAACGGACGTGAGATATGATACCTGTATGGGAGCGGTCAAGCCCTTCGGCAATACGGAGCAGGGCGCTGAGTGCTCTGATACTTTTCACCGTTTCTTTACTCAGCCCTTCAAGGTTGGGATGTTTCTTTTTAGGGGTGTTTTTTCTGTGGAAATAAGCAAGGTTTGCCATTATCTCTATTTCTTCAGGCTGGAAGCCGGGAAGACTGCTTTCTCTGATGAGATGATAGGCATGTGCCTGATGGGTATCATATGAGAGGAATGTTCCTATGTCGTGCAGGGTTGCACCGTACTCAAGAAGCTCTCTTTCACTCTCCTTAAACTCATAGATCCCGAGAGCCTGAATACTGTCAAAGAGCTCAAGGGCAAGCCTTGAAACGATATGAGCGTGTTCCTCATCAAAATTACAGGCAAGGCCAAGCTGCATAATGCTGCGTTTTCTTACCGACATTTGAGTAACCATGTACGAGAACTCGCTCTTTGAAATATAATCTACAAGCAAACCTTCCCTGAGCCCGCGTTTACTGACCGTAATCTCCGGCAGTTCAAGTTCCTCCATAAGAGTCTCTATAATCGCAGCCCCTGCAAGTATTATGTCTGCTCTCTGAGCGTTTATCCCGGGAAACTTGCGCCTCTCTTCAAGCGGAAGGGCGCACATTGCCCTGACAATTTTCTTCAGATCTTCGTACTCAAGTTTCTCAAAACTTTCATGGGCTGTCTTGTGCAGATAAACAAAAGCGATTTTTGCAAGGTTTTCAATGGTTCCCGAGCTTCCGACTGCGCAGCTTACCGTGTATTTGGAAAGTTCTTTAATTATATCCGCACTCTTTCGCCTGATGTGTGCCTTGATCTGTTCGTAACGTTCCTCGGAGACAGGACCTGTTTCATCCGGGAGGAACATATTTGTCAGGCGGATTGATCCGAGGTTAAGGGAATGAAGGAAATAGCACTGGCTCTGGTCCCCTACCGACACTTCAGTACTTCCACCCCCAATATCAATAAAAAGGGCTTTTGAGTCTCCGAGCTTGAGCCCGCTTGAGACCCCCAGATAAATAAGACGGGCTTCTTCTGAACCTGAAATCGTGCAGACCTCGAGGTTTGCTTCCTTTTTAATCATTTCAAGAAGCTGGACTTTATTGCTTGCGTCCCGTGTTGCAGAGGTTGCCACAGCTATAATCTCTTCTGCCCTGTAAGCCCTTGCAAGCTCCATAAACTTCTTGCAGACAAAGGTTGCTCGCTCCATTGCTTTTGGCTGCAAAATTCTGTCTATAAATTCCTTATCTCCAAGCCGCACCGTTTCCTTCTGCTTGGTCAGGGGCTGGTAAGACCCGTTGGGATTGATCCGGACCAGAAGAAGCCGGACCGAGTTAGTCCCTATATCAATAAACGCAACAACCCTGCCTTCGGAAATTTTCTCGGGTTCCATTCATGACCACCTGAAAGCCCTGCCTTTCGTTTTTTCGAAGGATTCGAGAGCTTCATAAGCTTCACAATATTTGTTCAGATTTTTATTCTATTTGAGATTTGTTTTTCGGTCCCTTATTTGCCTAATTTATATCTTTCTATATATGTAAAATTGTAAGTTCAAAAACCCTGCCCCATACAAAACTCTGAAAAGATATATATAAACTTCAGGTGGAAAAAATCCAGAAAATAGGTAAAAAAAATGGAAGAAACGAAAAGAAAAGGAAGGAGAAAAAGAAAAGAAAGATTTCCACTCAATTTGAAGAGGATACAAAAAATTTGATTTCCACTTCAGTTTCCTTATGTATTAATGTCCCAGGCACCTCTATTCTCAAGCATCCAGAGCTGAGAATCCAGTTCTTCTTCTTCAGGCTGAGGGAAAATCCTTTCAGTCCTGCCATTTGGAAGCAGAAGACGGGCTTTTATATTATCTTTCAGGTGGGTGCCAAGGATGACATCGCGCACGACAGGAATATAATCCTGGGACACTGGAAAGAGAACTTCGACCCTGTTGTCGAGGTTGCGGGGCATAAGGTCGGCGCTCCCCATAAAGATCTCTTCTTTTCCGCCGTTCCTGAAGTAGTATATTCTTGAATGCTCAAGAAAACGCCCGACTATCGAAATTGCTCTGATGTTTTCGCTCAGCCCGTAAATACCGGGCCTCAGGCAGCAGATACCTCTAACAATGAGGTCTATCTTTACCCCGGCTCGTGAAGCCCTGTAAAGCTCACGGATGCACTGATAGTCCACAAGGGAATTCATCTTGAAGATCAGGTGTCCGTTTCCGAATTTTTCGTGTACATCAATCTCGCGCCTGATGCGTTCAAGGATCTGATGCCTCATGGTCTGAGGAGCTACCAGGAGCTTGATATAATGGTCTTTCCTTGAATAGCCGGTAAGGGCATTGAAAAGGTCGGAAATATCTTTACCGATGAAAGGGTCGCTTGTCAGATAGCCGCAGTCTGTGTAGATCCTTCCCGTGACAGCATTATAGTTTCCAGTGCTCATATGCACATAGTACCTGATGCCGCCCTCTTTTTCAGATCTCACAATCAGGCACATCTTGGCATGAGTCTTACGCCCCGGAAAACCATAAGCTACGTGGACTCCTTTGCGCTCTAGTTCTTTTGCCCAGCCGATATTGTTCTCTTCGTCAAACCGGGCTTTGAGCTCAACAAGGACCGCAACCTGCTTGTTCCGGTCCGCAGCTTTCATGAGAGCCTGGATAATCCTGGAGTTATCATCCACCCTGTAAAGCGTCATTTTGATCGCCAGAACATCCGGATCGTCAGCGGCTTCTTCTACCAGGTCGGTTACCGATTCAAAACTGTCATAAGGGTGATAGAGAAGGATATCTCTCTGTTTTAAGGCTGCAAAAATGTTTTCTTTATCAGCCATACGGGGATGTTTTTTCTGCTCGAAAGGCTCGTATTTAAGCTCAGGCCGGTTGATTTGAGCAAGCTTCATGAGGCTTGAGAGGCCCAGAGGTGCGGCTGACCTGAACATAAGGGGAGGGGTCAGTCCCAGGTTCTTGAGAAGAATCTCAGAAACCCTTTCAGGCATAGTGTAATCGGTTTCAAGCCTGACAGCCGGACCGAAGTAATTTCTCCCTACCCTCTGCTTTACAGCAGTCAGAAGGTCTTTGTCTCCATCTTCATCAAAGCCGAGATCTGCGTCCCTCGTGATCCTGAAGGGATAAGCCCCCAGGATGCGCTGCCCGGGAAACAGCAAATCGAGGTTTGCAGCAATAAGCTGTTCAAGCCACACAAAACGGCCTGTTGTCAGTTCTTCAAAACTGGAAGGTATTTTTTCCTGTCCCTCTTCAGGCACAATAATCAGCCTTGAGAACATGGGAGGGATCTTGACCCTGGCAAAACGTTCGCCATAATCCGGGTCATCGATAAGTACTGCAAGGTTAAGACTGAGGTTTGAGATATGAGGGAAAGGATGTCCGGAGTCGAAACCTAGAGGAGTGAGCAGCGGAAAAATGTTTCTTTCAAAATAATCTCTGAGTTTTTCTCTGTCCTCTCCGGAAAGTTCAAAGTAATTGAGGACTTTGATTCCTTCTTCCCTCAGGGCAGGTTCAAGCACTTCATTCCAGCACCTATCATTATGATGGAGCTGCCTTAGAAGTTCTTTCCGGATGACCCGAAGCTGTTCCTGAGCCAGTTCATCTATGCGGTCTTCCTTTGCAGCTTCCGAAATGCGTTTCTGAACCCCGGAAACCCTTACCATAAAAAACTCGTCAAGGTTGCTCCCAAAGATAGAAAGAAATTTGACTCTCTCAAGCAAAGGATTGCGTTCATCCAGAGCTTCTTCAAGAACTCTGTCATTGAACTGAAGCCAGCTGTATTCCCTATCCGCATAGAAGCACGGATCATTCAGGTCAGGCATGTCTGATACTTTAACCCGGGTTCCGTCAACACTATCCGTAACCAATCTATCAAAATCTGCACACTGAATTGGGAAGTTTCGCTCCATTCCTATCACGCGTGACCTTGGGTTTGTATCCGTTCAGATCTGTCTTCAAAAATACCAGGATATCTACATATAAAATTTTTGCCTGTTTTATAATTTGACATAATTACCGTACATTTATTCAGTATGATTAGCAGGGTTGAAAAGAAGATAGCAGCAATCCCTTCAACAGTAAAAATATTCAGCTTTCTGAAAAATTTCCCCTTATTGCGTATCAACCCTTTCAACAACCATTCAGCCAGCTGAGGTTTTCAGTTTCCTGTCCGAGATGAAGCGCATCTTCATATAAACTTATCGGAGATGCATTGACAATAAGACATATATAGACTTTTGGATTAACAGAAACGTAAAAACTCTTCAAAGCCCTGGCAAACTCACTACTATTTATTAATATATAGAACTAAAGATTTATAATATTATCTCTTAGAAATCAAAAAAAATAAACAAAAGAAAAAATGCTTAAGGTTCGAAAAAACGAAAATAGGGGATATCGGCAGAGTTAAACTATCAAAAAAACCAGAAAAATACCGTATGTATGAAAGAGATGAGTGTTTAAAAGAAATTAAAAGAAATTAAAGGAAATTAAAGGAAATTAAAAGAAATTGAAGGAAATTAAAGGAAATTAAAAGAAATTGAAGGAAATTAAAGGAAATTAAAGGAAAATTAAAGGAAAATAGAGGAATTTCTGATAGTTTTCTTAATTTTTAGGCAGCATATATCTTAATTTTTGAATTTATCCTTTAAATGGGCATAAAATTCCTGCTCTTTTCCCGTGGTCTTTCTCAGCAGCCTTTCCACAATCAGTTCAGGAGTGCTTCGCGCTACACGGTTGTATACCGGATTTCGGTTTACAATCAGTTCCAGGCTGGAGTCCAGCCCTTCAGCTTCTATTCCATCAACCCTGATATCTGTTCCTGTGTTTTCAAGGATAAGTTCCGAAAGATGGGACACAAAAACCCCGAGGCTCTCTTCGCTCCGGGCAAGGTACTCAAGAATCCCTGCTATAATCCTGGCTGAAGCTCCTGGTTCTGTAATTGATTCCAGCTCATCGGCAAGCACAAGTTTTCCGGAATCTTCGGATAGCACTGAGAACTGTTTAAGGGTGGTTTCAAAGGCTCCTGCATCAAGGGTTCCTTTTGATTTTCCGAAGTAATAAAATTCTTCTACAGGGCCCAGCTCAAGTTTTTTTGCAGGAACAGGAAAACCCATGTTCCCCAGAACCACACACTGAGCAAGCAGTTCGAGAAGGGAAGTTTTGCCCCCTGAGTTAACTCCACTCAAAAGTACAACCCTGTTTTCCAGGCCTGCCGGAGACAGGCTCGTTTTTCCGACGGAATAGCTTACAGGGTCAATTTCTCCGTACCTGGCTTTCAGGAAGAGATTTTCTCCAGCTTCAAAGCCAATCCCTCCTTCAGAGATAATTACAGGCATTTTCAGCCGGAACTTTGCGGCGAAGCAGGCAATGGAAAAACCCAGGTCAAAATCAAGAACCTCCCTGACAAGCCGTTCTACAGGCTGGCGGAAAATTGAAAGAGTTTTTGCAAGTTCCCTTTTGCGGGAAAGCCTTGTTTTTTCAAGGGACATATTCAGCTTTTGCCTGAGAAGCTGCAACTGAGACTGTTCTGCTCTCAGAGGATAGGAAATTTCATCGGAAAAGAGGGAATCGAGCATCAGCTTTTCCTGCTTCTGGAAATCAAGCTTTTCTGAGAGTTCTTCTTTTACGACTTCGATCTCACACGTATAGACTCTCTGCAGCTCTTTTGCGATCAGGTCTTTTATTTCCATTCCCCCGCTCACAAGCTTGATGAGTTCCTGCCCGCTAAGGGTAAGGGAACTTGCTTCAAGTGTCCGGTTCATGCGCTGGTTTGCCTCATTTAAAGTAGAGGTCAGTACAGGATCGAGATTTTTCAGAGCAATTTCAAGCCTATCAAGTTCTGGATCAAGCCCTTCAATGGGTTTTCCGTCCTCTCCCACCTTTAGAAGAGCCGTTTTAAATTCTTCAAGCTCCCCGTCGGAAAGCTCCTCAAAGAAATCAAAACCGGAAGTTCGCAGAGTTGATGTAATATTCAGGCAGGCAAGAATGCAGTCCATATTTTTCGCAAAAAAAGCCAGTTCTACTTCAGGCAGAATCTGCCAGAACTCAGCTTTTAAAGGGTCCTGAAAGAGTTCAGGCTCAAGACCTTCAGGAAGGTCAAAACTGAGATAGGTATCATCAAAAACAATAACACTCGAGTAGCCTCTTGCGAGGTCTACAAATTCGGAAAAGTCCTCCACAGCCTGAACAGCTAAAAATGCCTGGAATCTCTCTCTGGCAGCATCCAGAGTTTTCCGGTCGCCTGAGATAATTATTCTGTCTCTGACCCTTAAGTTTCCAGGTACTGGCCTTAGTTTTTTAACTCTTGAGAGCCGGTTGATAAACTCCGCATCCTCAGAAAGGATACCTGCCAGCTCCAGATATTCCGCCACAAAAGCCCGCCTCTCTTCAATAAGGTCCATACGGGATGCAGGGAATGGATAAAAGAGGTCCAGTTTGTCCCTGGCATGAGAAGTGTGAGCAAACGTTTTTATCAGCTCAAGAAGGCGGGAATACAGATCAAGAGCTTCTTTTGTCTTAAGAAAATCAGAAATTGCACACCCCTCAGCCCGGGCTCTGACATCTCTGGCAAGGGAAAGGGCAAACGTATGGCTGACCCCATTTACCTCGGAAAGCGAAGCTATATCCCCTTCAAGGATCGCCTGGAGAGCTGCGTCCTCGCTTCCAAAATGCTCTACAAGCCTGCCGGCTACTCGATCACCTATTCCATGAAGTTCACGTAAACCTGAAAGTTGCTGAGAAGTTTTCATAGTTAAAACACTTAAATCATAAAACACTTTTAATCAGATCAGTTGAGTTCAGAGCTGATACCCTATTTTTATCTTTTTATTTCAGGAGAAGAGCAAGTTCTTTTTCAAGATAAGGACGCATTGAACCCGTATATCCGTGCGTTTCCTCTGTAGTATTGTACATTGCTTTTGGTTCTTCTGCAAGGGCAAAAGTCCTGAGGGCCAGTTCATGCGAGATTACAGTATCATTGAGAGAGTGGATCATAACAAGCTTTGAAGGCGGAAGAACACTGAGGTAAGTGTCCGGGTCAATTGAGAGATAGAACTTATAAGCTTCGGCATCAGCCACGCTAGCAGGATCAATTTCTTCAGTACCATACCCTGAAGTACTGATTCCTATGACTCCTTTGAGGGAAGGGTCAAGGGCACAGGCGATAATCGCAAACCTGCCGCCGTTACTTTCTCCCAGGACAGCAAGCTTTTCCGGATTTATTTCCGGCTGGGCTGAAAGCACATCTGTGGCTTTGAGGACATCATAAACCATAAGGTATTCAACAGGTTCAAGGCCAGCTCTGAAAAGTTCAAGGTCCTTCTCAATGTTTATTGCGCCCTGATTGCGCTGGTCAAGGGCAAGGGTCGCATATCCCAATTTTGAGAGTTCCACAGCCAGTCCCTGCTCGCCTTCTTTACTCACACCTGCTCCCGGAAGCAGAATTACTCCGGGGGAGGACGAAGAAGCGTTTGCAGGAATCCTCAGCAGAGCCTGGACTTCACCGCCTCCGCTTTCAAAAGAAACCAGTTTTAAACTATCAGGGTTTTCAGGCGAATACAGGTCTTCTGTTTCCTGAATTGTGAATACAGGTTCTTCCCTCTCTGAAAAAGATAAAATTCCTGCTTCTGAAAGCTCCCAGGGCAGAGTTTCCTCTATTGAATTGGAAGGATTATAAAAAACCCCGAAAATGCCTGCAACTATCAGGAGAAAACCCAGAAGAAAAATTGCGGGTTTTGAAGTTCTGGCGCCTGAAGAAGATCGCTTCGTTTTTTTAAGTATCTTTTTTCCAGAACTATTCCTGCTCAAGAGAACCCTGCCAGAAAAATGAAGTTACGGCCAGAAGCCATTTACAGCACTTAAGAATAATACTGCTATGCCCACAAGGGCGCCTGCGATCAGCACTATTTTGGGCTGGATGTGAACTGCGTTTTTGTCAGCTTCGTAGTAGCGCATAAGCCCTGCTGAGGACTGAAGTCCGGTACCTGATCTTTTAGCCATGAGTAAAACACCTTTATGAATGCAATGTGATGCTAATTAGTTAATTGTTGCGTTCTAATTGGAAGTTGCGTTTAATCAGAGATTTAGCTAGATATCATATTCACTTTATCTGGATTCGTTGTAAGGGTATTCTGTAATAATCCTAACTGTAATAATATTTGAACTGCTCATTTAGATAGTACCAGATAATTTACAGTTTTCATATAATTTACAGTTCTCATATATAAATCATGCAGAGCAATTCCGGATTCATTCTGAACAAGTCCTGACCATGAAACCAGACCTCTAATTCAAGGATCTCAAAAATCAGAGAACCAGAAATCAGAGACTTAAAACATCAGACGAGAACCTCATCCAGCAGTATAGGCGGATAAAATATACCCCTTTCCGTAATAAGTGCAGTCACGTTTTCCATGGGAGTTGCATCAAACGCGGGGTTGTAAACTGGAACATCTTTCGGCGCAAGCTGCTCACAACCTGCAAACCGCAGTTCATCAGGGTCTCGCATTTCAATCTTTATGCTCCCTTCCCAGCCTTTAAAGTCGAAAGTAGAGACCGGAGCTGCCACATAAAAGGGAATTTCATGCTCTCTTGCAAGGACAGAATGAGTGTAAGTCCCTATCTTGTTAAAAACGACATCCTGGGTAATCCTGTCAGCCCCTACAAGCACGCTGTTTACAAGTCCCTGGCGCATTGCCCAGCCAGCCATGGAATCTGCAATAAGGGTCACGGGGATTTTGTCCTGCATGAGCTCCCAGGTGGTAATCCTGCTTCCCTGGTTTAAAGGTCTTGTCTCGCAGGCAAGGACTTTGATCTCTTTGCCGTCAGCAATGGCAGAGCGCACAACTCCAAGGGCTGTCCCCCAGTCAACGCAGGCAAGCCTTCCTGCATTGCAGTGCGTGAGTATGGTATCCCCGTCTTTCAGGAGCTTTGCTCCGTGTTTGCCTATCAGCTTATTTGTTTCAATATCTTCTTCTGCAATATCTCTGGCTTCCTGAAGGGCAATATCCCTTATTCCCTGAACATCGAAGGCATCAGAGGTCGCTTTTAAGACCCTGTCCACACCCCAGCTGAGGTTTACGGCTGTAGGGCGAGTTGATTTGAGTGCTTTTGCCGCAACTTTAAGGTCTCTCATCATAGACTCAATATCTTTTGCCCCGCTCAGGGAAGCTGCCAGGGCAATTCCAAAACCTCCTGCAGCGCCGAGAGCGGGTGCACCTCTGATCCTTAGAGACTGTATAGCCTCACAGAGAGAGCTCAGTGTTTTGCATTCTATTACTTTGTATTCTTGCGGGAGCAGGGTCTGGTCCACCAGTACCACAGAATTGGACTCTTCGTTCCAGTCAATTGTCCTCATTAAATCACTTTCCGATGTGAAAATCAGGTTCTACCGGAGAATATTCCGACTTCTTTTTCAAGCCGTCCATCAGATAAAAACTTATTCGGTACCCTTTTTCAGGGAAAAGTTTTCCGTTTCCATGTAACTACCTGTCAGGCAGCCCGACTATTGGGCAAAAGGTTCAAATAAAAAAGATATCTGCCTCAAGCTAAAAATAACAAATAAGAAAGCAGTTCGGATGCCTGATATCAGATTAATAATTTTAATTTACCCCATGCCAGCAAATTTTGGAGTACGTCCTAGCTATATATAAATAAACGTAGTATTTCATTCACGGAGAGCAAAATTAGATATAATAGATTTATAAAGTAACAGTACAAATAAGAGAAGATTTTAAATTCATAGCTGAGATACAGGAAGATTTGTAATTCAGAATTATACTTTCATAATTTCAGGGACCTTGAATCCGTAAATCTCTGTATATATAATTTTGGAAGTTTTGAAAATCTGTCGTTTCATGCAATTAGGGTTTATGAGAGTCAGGGTATTCATCGGAGAGTAAGCGCTTATGACAAAAATAAAAATAGCAATTGCAGGAATCGGGAACTGTGCAAGCTCTTTGATACAGGGCATTGAGTACTATAAAACCGAAGATAAAGATCCCATAGGGCTTATGCACATGGACATCGGAGGGTACAGGCCCGGAGATATCAAAGTTGTTGCTGCCTTTGACATTGATGCCAGGAAGGTAGGGAAGGATGTTTCAGAGGCGATATTTGCTCCCCCGAACTGCACAGCGGTTTTTTGTCCTGATGTTCCCCTCGCGGGTGTGAAGGTAAAAATGGGCAGGGTGCTTGACGGGGTCTCTGACCATATGAAGAACTATGGGGAAAATTACACTTTTGTTGTCAGCAAAGAAACCGAAGCCACAAAAGCAGATATTGTGAAGGAACTGAAGGACTCAGGCGCAGATATGCTCCTCAATTACATGCCTGTCGGTTCCGAAGAAGCTGTCCGTTTTTACGCCGAGTGTGCACTTGAAGCAGGGGTGGCTTTTATCAACAATATGCCTGTTTTCATTGCAAGTAATCCGGAATGGGCAAAGAGGTTTGAAGAAAAGAATATTCCCATTATAGGTGATGATATAAAAGCTCAGCTTGGAGCAACGATTACCCACAGAGTCCTTGCAGACCTGTTTGAAAAACGCGGTGTAAAGCTCGAGAGAACCTATCAGCTGAATACCGGCGGAAACACTGATTTCCTCAATATGCTTAACAGGAACAGGCTTGCTTCCAAACGTGAATCAAAAACCGAAGCTGTCCAGTCTGTGCTTTCGCATAAGCTCGAGGATGAAAATATCCACATAGGACCGAGCGACTATGTCGCCTGGCAGAAGGATAACAAGGTCTGTTTCCTCAGGATGGAAGGCAAGCTCTTTGGGGATGTGCCCATGAATCTTGAACTCAGGCTCTCAGTGGAAGATTCCCCGAACTCTGCAGGTGTAGTTATTGATGCTATCCGCTGCTGCAAGCTTGCTCTTGACCGCGGGATAGGAGGAGTACTGTACTCTCCGGCTTCTTACTTCATGAAACATCCGGCTATCCAGTATCCTGATGACGTGGCATACCGCAGGACTGAAGAGTTTATAGCAGGCACAAGAGAACGTTAAAGCAAGAAGGAAAAACCGAAGAAAAAGTTCTTGTAAAAGCAGCTAATGCCATAAATCCCGGATGTTTCCGGGAGTTTTACGTTTTTCATAGTTTTACGTTTTTCATGTTCTGAAATATTATCTAACAAACGAATTTTTTGCGGATTTACCCCGGCGTTTTTAACGATTTAATGATACCAATTTAGCGAATTCCTTCTGCTGTAATTGTAAATTCCGCACTTGAGCCTTCAGGACGGGATCGGTGTTTGTAGATTACGGCGCGCCTTGTACCTTCACCTGTTTTTTCCAGCCGGATAATTGTCTTTGATATGTGTTCAAGGGAACTCCCTCCCAGCGGGCGCACTCCCCCTCCAACAACATCAGAGTATACCTGATTTGTTATAATTGAGGCAAAACCGTATTTACGAGCAAGGGCGTGTAAAAATCCTATCTGGTTAGCAAGCTCTCTTCGGCTTTTTATTCCGGTCTCCTCGTCTTCAAGCTCAAACCTGTAATATGAAGTTGCAGAATCCAGAATCACGAGCCCGATATTTTCTCCTGCTATCCTTTCCACCTCTCTTATGGCTGAATACTGTTCTTCAAAACTGAGTGGCTCGTAGATAATTATGCTCCTGGCTATTTCCTTTGCATTTTCCCCTGCAATCTGTTTGAAACGAACAGGAGAAAGCCCTTCCGTATCTATGAAAATTACTTTCTGCCCCTGCTTTACACATTCCACTGCAAGTTGAATACAAATATTTGTTTTTCCGGTTCCTGCGGCTCCGAAAACCTGAGTTACGATTCCTCTCTCAAAACCTCCTCCCAGGAGGTCGTCAAGGGGTTTACAGCCGGAAGATAATAATTTCTCTATGACTTGACACCTCTTTTTGCACTTGAGAGGTATGAAAGATCCATGATATAATGTTTTTTCGTAATGATTTTTTTCACAATTTTTGTTTTATTCTGAAAAAACGTAAAATAAGGAATTGAAAGGGTGGTTGGAAAAAGGTTGAAAAATAGGGAATAAAATTAAAGTTTTGACTGATAAACCCGGAAGATTCGGAAATTTAGGAGAAATAAAATTAGAGAGAAATAAAATTTTGGAAGGTTTATAGAAGAAAATTTCCGTATTCAGAAACACAGTCTTTTGTTGAAAACTACATATTTTCATAGAGTATAGATATGCTGAGGATATCTTTTACTAATATATTCTAATGTTTCCGAGGAATAAAGCCATATAGATGTTGTCCATACCTATATCCATTAAAGTGCCTACCATGCCAGATAAAGCCTCCCGTATGTGAAAACATTCTCATTATGAAGGCATTTTTTAAAAAACGGAATCCCTTAAATTTGTTACCATATCTGATAACAAAAGACGATCTTTGAATACAAAGTGAGAAGGTTATTGTATCCAAAGGTGGGTTGAAAAACCATTATAAGTAAGATCGGGCATTTAGAATAATTACCTGGAAATAAAGATTAACTTCGCTCAATAGAGTAAGAAACGATATCTAAAGGGCACTCCTTAGAAACTGCATGCCCTGTTCCGATATTGCTGACTAGTTTGGAAGAGTTATTATACGATTATTGGGTTGGCTAAGGAATGGTACCCGTGCAGGGTTTTATTTTGTTGCTGTGATGCGCTCTGCGCCGGCACAATCCCTCTCTGCACACTGGAAATAAAAATAGGATGTAATAAAGATGCATGCGAAAGGCATGCGAGATACGAAGCAAGAATAAGAAAAATGTACCATAATAAGAGGGGCGCAAAGTATGGCAAAAGTAATAGTTTACACAACCGAACGTTGTCCTAAATGCAATAAATTGAAGAAATTTCTGGAAGCAAATTCAGTACCTTTCGAAGTAGCAGATATGTCTACACCGGAAGCCCTGACAGAGCTGCGTTTCAATGGAGTCTTTACAGTGACAGCGCCTGTTTTACAGATAAATAACGATTTATTCCTGACGCATGATGAGATCTTCCGCGGAGAGGAAGTTAACTCAGAAAAAATCCTGGGAATTGTTTGACGCAGGCATGAAAATTTAAAAACGATTAAAAACTTTGCAGATTCCATCCTATCCTTAAACAATCACTGAAGATGAGAAAATGACAGGCGAGATTTTCCTAACCAATGACGAATTATCTGACAGCCAGCCAGTGCAAAATGCACTTAACGGGCTCTCCATCTCTTCCCTCCCCAAAAGTGACCAGTTATCTGACAATCAGCCCGTGCAGAAGACACTTGACGGGCTGTCCGTCTCCCCTCTCCCCAAAGTCAGGACAACAGAAGGTTTCATTCTTAACTGGGACAGGAATATCATTGTAAGCCAGCTTCTGAAAGAAACAAAACTGAGCGAAATCTTCTACAGCAAACCCGCAATCACAAAAGAAGAAGCTGTGGATATTGCAAAAGAAGCCGAAAAAATCATCCGGAAAATGAATATCAAGTTCCTCTCAGGCCCGCTTATCCGGGAAATAGTAAACAATATCCTGCTTGACAGAGGGCATGTGGAATGGAGAAATATAATGACAAGGGTCGGAGCATCTGTCTATGACGCTTATGAAATCGACTCCGGATACGGCTTTGGGGCAAACGACAATGCAAACCAGTTGAATAATGCCGAAACCTCACATAAAAGAAAAGCCGACAAAATGTCCAAAGAGCAGAATCTCCTCCTTATGCCAAAGGAACTTGCAGACCTGCACTTAAACGGCGATTTCCATATCCATGACCTCGAATACATGGGCACAAGGCCTTTCTGCCAGGACTGGGACCTGCGCTACTTCTTCTACTATGGCCTCATGCCTGATGGGGTAGGCACACAGTCAAGCGTCGCAAAACCCGCAAAGAATGCAGAAGTAGCTTTCCTGCATGCTGTTAAGGCAATGGGTTCAGCTCAGACCAATTTTGCAGGAGGACAGGGTTTTTACAATTTCCTGACCTTTATCGCTCCCTATCTGGAAGGCAAATCCGAAGTTGAGATCAAACAGCTCATGCAGATGTTCGTCTATGAAATGATGCAGATGATGTGCGCAAGAGGCGGGCAGACTGTCTTTTCCTCAGTCCAGCTCTCCCCCGGCGTTCCTAAACTCTGGAAAAACATCCCGGTCGTTGCTATGGGTAAGGTATGGGACGGAAAGCAGGCGCCCCTCAGAACCTACGGAGAATTTGAAAAAGAAGTTCGTCTTGGATTTAAGGCTCTTATGGACGTTATGCTTGAAGGAGATGCCTGGGGCAAACCATTCAGTTTCCCAAAGCCTGAGATCTCTCTCGAACCTGACTTCATGGAAGAAGATGAGAGCTTTAACAGGGCTCACCCCGAACTTCCGACCTACAAAGAACTTTACAGGCTGACCTTTGAACTGGCTGCCAAATTCGGAACTCCTTATTTTGACAACCAGCTTCCCGAATACAGAGGAGCAGGAGAAGGCATTTCATGCTACCAGTGCTGTGCCTATCAGTTCTCAGCAAACCCCACCGATGACAGGGAATTTGATGACAAGCTACACTTCAGGGATGGAAAGCATTTCTCAATGGGCTCATGGATGGTCCTGTCCTTAAACTGCCCTAGAGCTGCATACAGAGCTGAGTACGATGATGAGAAGCTTTTCACCGAACTCAAGAATTTGATGAATAAAGGTGTGGAAGTCTTCAAAATCAAGCGGAAATGGATGAACAGCCTGATCAAGAAAAACAGAATTCCCTTTGCAGCCCAGTGCCCCAAGGATCCGAACACCGGAGAAAAAGGAGCAATGGCTGTGGACTTTGAAAGCCTTGTGTATACCATTGGAGTTGTGGGAATCAATGAAATGGTTCAGTACCATACAGGCTACCAGATCCATGAGTCTCCTGTTGCTTATAAGCTTGCTATCAGGGCTATGTTCGAAATGAAAATGCATGCCCAGAAGCTCTCAAAAGAAAACGGCATGGAAATTGCCCTTGCAAGGACTCCAGCGGAAACTACAGCCCAGCGCTTTGCAGTCTCAGACCTTCTGCACAGAGAATATGCTGACAAAGCAAAGCTTACGATTAAAGGAGACCTGGAAACCGCAATGAAAGAGTTCAATGAGACCCGGGATCTTCCAATTTACTATACCAACGGGACCCATATCCCTCCAGGAGCTGATGTTTCCCTGCCTGAAAGGATAAAGTATGAGCACACTTTCTTCCCGATAGTGGACGGAGGAAATATCATGCATATCTGGCTTGGGGAAGGAAAACCTGATCCTGACGGCCTGCAGGAGCTTGCCATGCATATAGCAAAAAACACCCAGACAGGTTACTTTGCCTTCACAAGGGACATGACCGTATGCACTGACGAAGGGTATGTAACAGCCGGCCTGCTGGACAAATGCCCGAAATGCGGGTCCGAACATGTGCAGCACCTCTCAAGAATCACAGGATACCTCCAGTCCGTAGAAGGCTGGAACAGAGGCAAGCGCCAGGAACTCAAGGACAGGAAAAGATACGGTACAAGGGAACTCAGGTGAGCTCCCTTAAATCTTTTTCACGTAAAAGGGAAACGGTAACTGCCATGAAAGTGAATTACGCAGGCACTGTCCCAATCTCAACCCTTGACTGGACAGGAAAGGCTGCTGTTACTATCTTTTTTCGGGGATGCCCTCTTCGCTGTCCTTACTGCCAGAACCATCCTTACCTTGAAGGACCAGGTCTGGTAGAACTTGACTTTGTAAAAGAGAAGATAAAAACATCAAAACCTTTTGTAAGTGCGGTTGTTTTTTCGGGAGGAGAACCCCTTATGCAGGAAGCTGTTATCCCCCTTGCAGAGTTTGCAAAAAATCTCGGGCTTGCAGTAGGGATTCACACAAACGGTTGTTACCCTGAAAGGGTAGCCGAACTGGTTGAACGGAAACTGGTTGATAAGTTTTTTATCGACGTAAAAGCCCCTCTTGATGATCCGGAGCTTTACGGAAAAGTTGCAGGATGCGAAAATAGAGGAGAAGATATTCATCCCCCAGGAGCAGGTATTCATCTCAGAAAACCAGAAGAGATTACTGAAGCCGTCGCAAAAACGGTCGAGGTTGCAGACGCCAGCGGTCTGGAGATGGAACTTCGGACAACTGTAATCAGAGACTTTATTGGAAGCGAGAAGGAAATCTCCCTTATAGCAGCGTGGGTTTCGGAAAATGTCAAAAACAAAGGAGCTACCTATGTTCTGCAACAGGGAATTCCGGAACACAGCCTGCAGGAGAGTCTCAGGGAAACCAGGGTTCTTGAACGGGAAGAACTTCTAAAACTCGGAGAAATAGCAAAAGGTTTTCTGGGAAAAGTAAGGATAAGGACAAAAGAGGAAGGCGAAGAAGTTATTTGATCTTGCACCATCGGGCAAATTTATCCTGCCTAAATAAGCAAATGACCCTGCCCATGTCTGATAATTAAATTTTATTGATATCCGTTGCATTTTGTTATCATTTTCCCTAATTGTGTTCGTATTTGCTGAAATTTTCCCTTGATTATGCTCGTATTTTTCAGAAGCTTAATTTAATCAGTTCAGATTTTTTAATCAACTAGGATTTCATCTTTTCTCCACTTTTACCTGCACAGATCTCTACAGGAAGATATGTTATAGGTTCAAATGAATTTGAAGTTTACAAAAGTCTTATACATGTCGAAGAATAAAAAGAGAAACTGATTCAACCCCTGATAAATTCCTTGCTCTGGATTTGAATTCCGGAGAGAAAAACCTGATATTCCGGAACTCTTTCCAAAGCAGCTCTGTTAAAACTCCTGCCTTACTCTGACAGGATCCTGAAAAACCCTTTGGAAAGTCCTTTATTACACACCACCAGACTTTTGTGTAACCTCCAGGGTTACAAAAGTTAAATAAAGGAGAGGGACGCAGTCCATTTTAACCTGGAGAAGGGTACGTATCTATAGAAAAAGGAAAGCGGAAGTAATTGCTTCTAAAAAATGACCATGAAAGAAACAAAAGTATCTTCAATCGGAGAGCGCGCTTTAATCTCCCGCTTATCTGAGATTTTCAATGCCCCTGAAGGTGAGGACAGAGGACAGGAACGAATCCTTGTAGGTGCCGGTTCCGATGACTGCGCTGTCCTTGACCTGAAAGGTGAAGACTGCCTGGTTGTTACGACTGATATGCTGCACAGAACCACGGATTTTCCGGCAGAGATGACTCCCTGGCAGATGGGCTGGATGTCTGCAGCCGTAAACCTTAGCGATATTGCAGCCATGGGTGCAGAACCTGCAGGCATTCTTATGGCAATAGGTATGCCTTCAGATACCGAAATTGCTTTTGCAGAAGAGCTTGCAAGAGGCATACAGGCATGTGCTGAGTTCTGCGGAACCACAGTTATCGGAGGCGACCTTGATACCCATGCTGAACTGACAATTACAGGGACCGCACTTGGAAGAGTTAAAAAAAGCCAGCTCCTCCTGCGAAAAGGGGCAAATCCCGGAGACCTTGTCTGTGTTACGGGATATACAGGAACAGCAGGAGCTGCCCTTAAGGCGGTTCAGTCAAAAAAACCGGTCAGCGAAACTGTGCTGAAGGCTCTTTTTGAACCGGTTCCCCGAATAAAAGAAGCCCGAAAACTGGCTGAGTCGGGTGCAGTAACATCCATGATGGATACAAGCGACGGGCTTGCGATGTCTCTTTATGACCTTTCCAGGCAGAGTAAAGTAGGTTTCAGGATCCGGGAAAATTTCCTTCCAATTCTTCCTGAAGTCAGAGAGTTCGCTTCAGGTCCGGAGGAACTGCTGGAATTTGCACTTTATACAGGCGGAGACTTCGAACTCATTTTCACAGTTAACCCCGAACGGCTGAAAAAAGTACAAAATATATGTAACTTGACTATCATAGGGGAATGCACAAAATATGAAACTGGTATTATGCTTGAATCCCCCGAATGCAGGCTGACAGCTATAAAACAGCTTGGATACCAGCAGCTAAAAGCCTAAACGGCTGATTAGCTTTCCTGAATAAACTGATATTAACCCCATGTTAACACCATATTAAAAGCCTCGAGTGAGAAAAAAGTTAAGAAATGATTACTTACAAAGCCCATACTACCACAAAAACATCAAAAATAGAATGAACTTCAGGTTTAATTGACTGAATTTATAACTATATAATTTATGCACAAGGTTCAGAAGGATAGAATATGAAAAAAGCAATTTTACAAATATTTACAGCAATTCTGGTGCTGGGACTATTCTGCGGAGCTGCAGGTGCAGCTCCGAGTGTAATAGGAGTTATTTCCCCCGACCAGAATTCTACTGTTACAGGGACGGTGGGAGCAACTCAAACTTTCACCATTCCTTTAAACGAAACAGCGAACGTTATATGGACTGAAAATGGCGTACCCACAACAATATCGACTGATGGAAGCAATATTGCAACTCTCAATCACGTTTTCCAGTCGGGTTCGTACCAGGTAACAGCTTCCATAGATGGAGTAGGGCAAATAGCAGCCTGGAACGTGCAAGGTACTGAAGGCGCGCTGTCAATTACAAGCAAAAGTCCTGAGAACAATCCAAGCACAGGAACGAATGCAACTCAAGAATTCAGTGTTGGAACAAACAAGGCAGCTGATATTACCTGGTACATAAACGGAATAGCCGTTGATTCGGTCAGTGGAGTAACATCAGATACGTATCAAAACGTTTCATCTACAGCAGGCACATATAATGTTACTGTTGTAGCACTGAATGGTACAGAAACTGCCAGCTACAAATGGGACTGGACAGTAGGTTCTTCAACAAATGAAGTGCCTGTAGAAGTAAATCCTTCCGATGAAAAGGTTAGCATCTCTCAGGGAGGAAACAAGACTTTCTATGTCAATTCTACAAACAACCAGAACATCAAAGTTGAATGGCTTGTCAATAGCGAATCGAAGGGATCTCAGGAAGGAACTTCATCTTCATACAATTTTAACGCAGATACCTCCGGCAGCTACAATCTTTCTGCAGTGATCACTGATCCCAGCGGTAAATATGATTCATTGACAAAGACATGGAATGTAACAGTCAATTCCAAGTATTTTTCAAGCGGGAACAGGATCTGGGATGAAGACCTTGGGATGGACACCACATACACATGGAATGCCCAGAGTTTCTCAGGCTTCTATTATGACCTTGATTCCGGCGTGTCTTCTGAAGAGATGACCATCAAGGACATAGGTAGAAACATAGATGGAGGGAATATAGAGTACAGTACAAGACCTACTGAAACCGACTTTGAATACAATAGCTGGGGTTCTTATCAGATAATAGGATTCATGGCCGAGAAATACTTCGCAGGCTACAGTGAAGAAAACTCCACTGTTATAGGGGATGATATAAGCCTGATATCCGATGGTGTACTTACCAAGATCCTCATCGACAGCGATGACAAAGAATCTGCATATTCAGGAGACTCCTTTGAACTTGAAGACGGTTATTCCCTGAACATTGTGGAAGTCGATGTTAATGGAAAAAGCGTCTGGGTCCAGCTTGAAAAGGACGGAGATGTCGTGGATGATGGTTTCATCAGCTCAGGAGAGGACTACATCTATAAGACCGAAATAGGCGAGGCAGAAGACGTACCAATAATTATAGTCCATTTCGGAACGGTTTTCGCAGGCACTGAGACATCTGCTGTATTCATACAGGGCATCTTCCAGGTTTCTGATAATTATGTGGAGATTTCAAACGGAGATTCTTACGGGGAAATGGAAGTAAAATCCATCAGCAGCAGTGAAATAAAAATGGAGAACGAGGACGATGTAGGCCTTGATAAAGGTGATATTATCGACCTTATGGGCAAGATCCAGATTCAGGTAGCTGATGACGACACACTGCGCTTTGCACCGGTACTTGATACCTCTGAAGAAGGGACTTATGAACTGCGCGGAACTGTCTATGATGAAGATGTCGATGGGGACACTCTTCCAACCTGGACACCCTACAACTTTGAAGGCTTCTATTACAATATAGATGAGGGAATAGAAACTGAAAAGATGGAAATTACGGACTTAAATGATAGAAATATTCCCGATGGATCGCTTGTCTACACATCCACCCCTAAGGCTGTTGAGTTTGAACACGATGATTGGGGCAATTTCACAGTTGTCGGTTTCATGGCAAAGAAATACTTTGCAGGATATCCCGATGACACCGCTGATGGACAAATCGATGAGGTAAGCCTTCTTTCTGATAATATCCTTTCCGAAGTCCTTACAGACACCGATGACAAAGAGTCCTTTTACTCGGGTGATGCCCTTGAACTTGAGGAAGGCTATTCTCTGAACATCCTGGAAGTCGATGTTAACGGAGAAAGCGTCTGGGTCCAGCTTGAAAAGGACGGAGATGTCGTGGATGACGAGTTCGTCACATCTGGTCAGGACTACATCTATGAAGGCACTCTTGGAGAGGCAGAAGACGTACCCATGATTATTGTCCACTTCGGCACGGTTTTCGCAGGCACTGAGACATCTGCTGTTTTCACAGAGGGAATCTTCCAGATCTCGGATGAATACATCGAAATCAATAATGGAGATACTTTCGACGAGATGGAGGTCACCAGTGTCTCAGAAAGCGGCATTACAATGAAGAATGAAGGTGACATCGGGCTTGGCGAAGACGAAACCATTGATGTCATGGGCGATATCAAATTCAAGACAGCTGATTCAGACACGCTCAGGTTCTATCCCTTCGTTGAAGTCGAAAGTGAAGGTAACTCCAGCAAAGAACTCAATATCAATTTACCCAGTGAAATCATTGTAGGCGACACATTTGATATCGAAGTGACTGCGGGTAATTTTTCGATTGAAGGCGCCACTGTAAAAGTCAACACAACCAATGTGGGTAAAACCAACGCAGATGGAATTGTTGAATACACAGCTGAAAAGGAAGGAACCTTCAAGATTACTGCAGAGAAAGACGGGTACACTACAGCAAATAAGAACATGAAAGTTATTCCTCCTAAAGAGAAAATGAGCCTAAATATTACTCCTGAAAAAGTATATGTAGGAGACACAGTCACAATAGAGGCTTTGAAAGCGGTAGGAGGAGACCCAATTGAAGGTGCAAATATATCTATCGACGGTAATGCTGTTGGAAAAACCGACTCTGACGGAAAGTTCACTTATACCACAGAGGAAGTAGGAAAAATCAAGATCAGCGCTACCGCAGAGGGCTTCCTTGACAAAAGCGTTGAGGTCAATGTAAAAGACTATGAAGCTATCTTCGAGTTCTCCAACCTTGTAGTCGACCCGATAGAGGTCAGAGCCGGAAAGGAAGCAACAATCACTATTGACGCCGAAAATACGGGTAATGCTGCAGGGGAATATAATGTGGAATTAATTGTGAATGAAACTTCCGTTGGTTCCCAGAAGATTTCCCTGGGTGTGGGAGAAAGTACAACAGTAACCTTCAAACACAGCGAAGAGGTACCGGGTACATATACTGTCAAGGTAGGAGGACAGGAAACTACCTATACGGTAAAAGAAAAGTCCTCAATGCTGCTTTACACCCTGATAGGTATCATCCTGTTATTGGTCGGCGGAATAGCGTATATGTTTACCAAGGGCGGCTGGACTGCGGCAACTGTTCAGGCTAAGATAGACGAACTAATTAAGTCGGTAAATCTGAAAAAATAAAAACGATAAAAAGCGAGAAAAAAGAAATTTAACAAAGAGAGGCTTAAATTCCCGCGTTTTTCATTTAACGCGGGCCTCTTTTCTATTTTTAAAATATCGGGTTTATTCCATTTTCTTAAACGCACGTTCAATAGCATCTATCAGGCTATTCTTAGGAGCAATGGTTGTAACCGGGATGTTAAGGATTTTCTCTACGGTAGGACCTACAATGGGGGCACAAACCAGGGCTTTTGCTCCATCTCTTTCGGCATTTACAGCTGAGATAATTGCTTCTTCCATCGATGTTGCCGAGTATTCCCGGATAGTGACAAGCCTGCCGCCGATCTTTTTCTTTGTTTCCACGATGTTGTCGAGTACTGATCTGGCTGCAATTACAGCGATAAATTCTCCACTATCGGACTCCTTGATATCACGGATCGTTTTCACAATCTGGCGGAGAGTTTTGATGTTAGGGTCCCGGTTACCCGATAGGATCTTATAGAGGGTGCTCGGGGGGATGTTCGCCTTTTTCGCAAAATCCACTGCAGTCAGGTTAAGGTCTTCCTTAATAACAGCGGAAAGTGTTTTCTGGAACACTTCATCGGACTCAAATGCGGATTTGATGACCTTGTCTGCAACGTTCATTAAATTCAACCTCTGATCCTGTAAAAGATTTTAATAAATATGAAGAATTTACGTTTTACAGGATTTTTATTCCTAAATGAGAAATATATCCTGAAGTATTAATACATTTGGGATATAATAGAAAGACATTTGAGAAAGTATATATAGCAAATTTCGAACATATTGACACGTAAGAGATTGATCTTTATTTTTACAGTAATTCTTCTTTCAAGCAATGGATGAAAGTATGGGAAGGGGCGGCTTTTTGAATAAATTTAGAAAAAGCCAGCAAAAAAGGCGAAAAATCCGCAAGATTTTCCCGAAGAGAATCCTGTCCCAGTAGATCTTATTTAGCAGGTGGATCTATTATTGTTAGAAGAGGCAATTATTGAGGTGAAGTTTTGAAAAAATCAAGCATGCTTATCCTTACTTTACTGATGGTCGCATCTATCTTCGTATCAGGTTGCGCATCCGATAATGAAGGTACAGATGAGAATGTAACTGCAGAAGCCCCTGCAATTACTGAACTGAACATCGGTTACCAGCCGAGTACACATCAGATTGCATACATGACTGCCTATGAGAAAGGATGGTGGCAGGAAGATCTTGCACCTTACGGGATTACCAAGATTAATGAATACGTGTTTCCGACAGGAGCTCCTGAAATGCAGGCTATGCTGTCTGGAGATCTGGATGTTGCCTATGTAGGAGCAGCCCCTGTAATCACAGCTCTCAGCCAGGACCTTGACGCAAAGATTGTTGCGCCTGTACAGATAAATGGTTCAAGTCTTGTTCTCAGGCCTGAGTATGAGTACGAAAGCCCTGAAGACCTGAAAGGGCTCAAGATCGCTACCTTCCCGACAGGAACGATTCAGGATACCCTGATCAGAGAGTGGCTCAAAGAAAACGGACTTGACCCTGAAAAAGATTTGACAATCCTTGGAATGACTCCAGGAGACGCTGTTACCGCTATTTCAGCCAAACAGGTTGATGCAGTCTTCCTGCCCCACCCCTCCCCAGCAGTTATAGAAAAGGAAGGTAATGGGCGTATCATAGTGCAGTCTGGAGAGATGGAGGCAAACCACTCTTGCTGTGTACTTGTCGTAAGTGGAAAGCTTATCAGGGAGCACCCGGAAATTGTGGAGCAGATTGTAAGGACCCATATTAAGGCAACCGAATATAACCAGGCACATGTGGAAGAAGCTGCTCAGATATATTCAAACAAAACTACAGAAAATGTAGATACTGTAAAGACTTCTCTTAAGGAATGGGATGGAAAATGGATTACAGATCCAGCATTGATTGAAAACTCAGCTGTCAATTACTCAAAAGTTCAGTATGAGCTTGGGTACATTCCAAAATCCCTGACACAGGAGGAAATCTTTGATACAAGCTTCTATGATAAAGTTATGAGTGAGGAACAAACCCAGGAATAACAGGGAATAATATTAAAATAAAGCTCGGTTGTCTCTGCCTTTATAAGGAGCAACCTCAACTTCTCTTTTTTCTGAGAAATGAAGTCTGCCGGAAAGATAAAAAAGTAAGAATTCTTTTATTTAGACATGAACATTAACTTTATAAAAACAATCAAAGATAATGGCATTGAAGTATTATCTCTCATAGTTGCAATTGCTATATGGCAGCTTGCAGCAGATTTGATAGTACAGAACAAATTTAAGCTACCTAGTTTTTATGATGTGATAATCTCTTTTGCCGCAATTGTCAAAAGCGGGCTAATTTTTACAGATACATTGACGAGTCTAATTCATTTTTCAATCGGTATTATTGCTGCGTTTGTAATAGGAATTCCACTAGGAATAGCTATGGGATGGTTTAAGGAAGCAAATAGGGCAATCGACCCTATAATAGAGATACTGCGTCCGATTCCCCCTATTGCCTGGATTCCCTTTGCAATCATATGGTTTGGGCTTACCCGCCAGGCAGCAGGTTTTGTTGTTTTTGTAGGAATGGTCTTTCCAATTATCATCAATACATATACCGGTTTTAAAAACGTACCGAAAGTTTATGTTGAAGCGGCAAGAGTTCTTGGGTGTACCCGAAATCTGGACCTCATCCGCTTTATCGCGATACCTTCAGCCATGCCTTCGATTGTTGCAGGAATCAGGATTGCTATGGGTGTAGGCTGGATGTGCCTTGTAGCTGCAGAAATGTTTGGGAGCAACAGCGGACTTGGATACGAGATATGGCACAATTACTACATGCACAGAATGGATTTCGTACTCGTTTATATGCTCCTGCTCGGATTTGTGGGTCTTTTAATTGACCGTTTCTTCAGGTACTATGTAGACGCAAAATTACTGAGATGGACATCAGGAACTGTGGTATAAGATGGGCAGAGTAAGTGTAAAAAATGTTTCACGTATCTTTACTAAAAAAGAAGATAAATCTGGTACAGAAGCTCTACACGATGTGAGCTTTGATGTTGAAGATGGAGAGTTTATCTGCCTCCTGGGACCGTCTGGCTGCGGAAAAACCACTCTGCTCCGTATCGCTGCAGGACTCGAAACCCAGACTTCAGGAGAAATAACACTTAACGGAGTCCCTATAACAGGTCCGGACCCCAAAAGAGGCATGGTTTTTCAGCAATATTCACTATTTCCCTGGAGAACGGTTATAGATAACATTACTTTTGGCCTTGAAATGCAGGGGATTAAGAAAGCTGAAGCCCGGAAGCAGGTTGAGAAATATATAGACCTTGTGGGTCTGGAACAGTTCAAAAACAGTTATCCATATGAACTGTCTGGAGGCATGCAGCAGCGGGCTGCGATTGCAAGAGCTCTTGCCAATGAACCTGAAGTCCTCCTTATGGACGAACCCTTTGGAGCACTGGACGCCCAGACTCGAAACGTACTTCAGGATGAACTCCTGAAGATATGGGAACAAAAACACGTAACATTCCTTTTCGTAACACACAGCGTGGATGAAGCTGTGGTCCTTTCTGACAGGATTGTGGTTATGACCTCAAGGCCTGGAAGGATAAAAGAAATCATAAAAGTGGAATTGCCCCGCCCGCGAAGCCGCACAAGTCCGGAAGTAAACCGTTTAAGGGATCGCATCCTCAAACTTCTTGAAGAGGAAAGGTTCAGCAGGTGAATTATTATTCAGCAGGTGAATTATTAGAAAAATGCAAGATAAGTATCAAACGAGCCGGAAATTATTTTTCGGCCCGGATAATTACTTTTGTCAACGGCTCTACCTTTCTTACAGCAACCTTTCCCACAAGCTCAAGAGTTCCTCCCGCTTTTACTGAACCGAGAGAGCAGCCAGGTCTTACACGGATATCTCCTTCACAGGCTGCAATATTTATTCTTGCTCCATCAAGAAGAACAAGTTCGGAAACTGTTTCTATATTACCCAGAACTTTTGCTGCTGCGCAGATGATGGCACTTCCGGCTTTTACATTGCCCTGAACAATTGAACCTTTCCCGAGTTCAAGCCTGCCAGATACTGTGAGATTTTTCCAGAATTTTACTTCCTGCCCGACAATAACATTGCCGTCCAGCACAAGGTCTTCTTCCAGAAAAGCCCTTTTTTCAATCACGTAAGTGTTGGACCGGGGGTGGTACTTGATAAAATGCATCACTAGAAATCACTCCGGGTTACTGTCCCCGGCTATCGATTGAAGAAAGCCGTAAACAATTTGTTTTTGTGGCGTATATAAAAACTTTGCCAATTGGATTCAAAAGTATGATTGAACATCTATTATATAATATCATCGAACGTTCACTAACAGAAGCCTCAATAAGAAGCCTGGCAAAAGATTAGATACGGACTGAAAAACAAGGTCATGAAAAAGAGATTCCGGCATTTTCTCGAAGCCGGAGATTAGCAAGATTCTGAAATTACGAGTAAAAAGACTGAAAAATTTTAATAAATTATTTTTCAGCCTGCTTCTTATTTTGAGTTACCTGTTTATTCAACAAGGCTGGCAAAACCATATTTGGGAAGTACCCTTTCGATTTTGATCCTTACCTCGTCGCCTACTTTGGTGCCCGGGACAAAGATTACAAAGCCTTCTATGCGAGCAATGCCATCTCCCTGGCGAGCGATGTCCTGAATTGTAACATCGTAGACTTCGCCTTCTTCAACAGGAACAGAGCGACTTTCTTCTTTGAACATTAAAATCACTCCTTTAATCAGGTTAAAACTTAGATAACCATGTGATTTTTTTTCAATCAAAACTTACTCGACAACGCTTGCAAATGCAAATTTCGGAAGCACTCTTTCGACCTTAATGCGAACTTCATCGCCGACCTTGGTGCCCGGGACAAAGATTACAAAGCCTTCTATGCGAGCAATGCCATCTCCCTGGCGAGCAATATCCTGAATTGTAACATCATAGACTTCGCCCTCTTCGACAGGGACTGAGCGACTTTCTTCTCTGAACATGAAAAACCATTCCTTTAATTTACTTTAGTTAAATCTTTAATATTAATTTAGTACCTTTGACGAGTTACTCGACAACACTTGCAAATGCAAACTTGGGAAGAACCCTTTCGACTTTAATCTGGACTTCGTCGCCAACACTGGTGTTAGGAACGAAGACTACAAAACCCTCAATACGAGCAATGCCGTCTCCCTGGCGAGCAATGTCCTGAATTGTAACATCATAGACTCCACCCTCTTCGACAGGGACTGGGCGACTTTCTTCTTTGAACATGAAAACCATCCTTTAATTTACTTAACAAAATTTAAAGTAATATTCTCTCAACCCAAACTTACTCAACAACGCTTGCAAATGCAAATTTCGGAAGTACCCTTTCGACTTTAATCTGGACTTCGTCACCTACACTGGTATTCGGGACAAAAACAACAAAGCCTTCGATACGGGCAATGCCGTCTCCCTGGCGAGCAATATCCTGAATAGTTACGTCGTAAGTTTCGCCCTCTTCAACGGGCACAGAGCGACTTTCTTCTCTAAACATTAGATTCATTCCTTTGACTTTATTAATCAGCTTATGAAAGCTCTATCAATAAAACAGAAAAGAGTAAAAGCAGTACTTAACAGGCCAAACTTGAAAAACCAAATTCAGGAAGTACACATTCTACTTAATCTATTACGGTGAACTAATCCCCAATAGAGCTTCGGATAAGTCAATTAATTGGTCATACTCATATCCGCTTGTATATAATGTTTTGCTTTAATTCATTTAAAAAAAGAAAAATAAAGAAGTTAGGAAACTACCCCAAATCTGATTTCCGGAGTTCAGAGATCTTACTCTAAAAACAGGATAAGTAAAGATGTATTATTAATAATTAGTATAAAAAATAAAACTACTCTGAATAAAATTCTTATTTGCAATAAAAAGTAACTCCTTAACATAAAAATAAAGTTTTCCCGAAGATTCCGATAAATAAAGAAAAAATCCTGCATTCAGATAATAAAGAAGTATGTAGAGTGCCTCTATAGGCGCAATCTATAAATATTTGAAAATACATTCTGAGAGTCGCTCATAAAATGAGAACAATAATGCGTGGGCCCGTAGCTTAGTCAGGCAGAGCGATGGACTCTTAATCCATAGGCCGGGGGTTCAAATCCCTTCGGGCCCGCTAATCGCATAATTTTTTATTTGATAAATCTCTCTTTCATGAATCTCTCTTTTAAGGTTCTTTTTTGCTATCTAAAACTTTAATCAGGACTTTATGGCTCTCTTATTCAATCATCATTACTGTTTAAGAGATCTCCCAAACTTCAACCACCAGAGAGAAGCTGCATAATAAAAACCTCTATCAACTAAGAGCTTATATTCACTGAAAAACCGGCAGTCTAAAGAGACAAAACTGAGCCGAAGGAAGAAGTTATCAATCAGGAAAGACAAAATTAAAAATAAAAAGAAGAAAAAAATGGAGTGCAAACCTGATGCCAAAAGTGAGCGTGGAAATTCCTCAGGAACTCCTGGATGACCTCAACAAGCATGTGGGAGATAACAAGAAGTTTGTAAGTCAATCAGATGCTATTCGAACTTCTATTCGTAAAATGCTGGACATGATGGATGAGATAGATAGAAGGCACGGAAGGCTTAATGAATAAACCATCTGTACATGAAACCGTATTCGGTCAAAAACCTTGTCCGGTCAAAAACCTTGTCCAGTCAAAAACCTTGTCCAGTCAGAATACTTAAATCGATTAAAAAGCTGCTGGAAAAGACTGGAAAATGAAAAAGACCACCCCTTAATTTCTACTGTGTTTTAGCATCAGTAGACCAATTTTATGAGATTTTCAGGATTTAGTAGAATTTCTACTGGAAAGAAAAGTGAGATCTGAACTGATTACAGCCTGGAGAAATTTCTGATTCTCAACCGGTTTTCAAAAAGAAAGTTTTTCAGGGTTAAAGATTTTCCCTGAAATTTTTGATACCCTGCGCAACGTTAGAAAGCAGGACAAAAGCTATTCTCTGGTTGGGCCATGCACCCAGACCACAGTCAGGACCCACATATTTAATCAGACTTCCAAAACGCCTGTAAGCCAGCTTCAGCCTTTTTGCAATGACTTCAGGAGTTTCCAGCTGCGAAACTATTTCAGGGAGGTACTGCTGATCCTTCCAGATGTTTGTACAGTACTTCTCATTGAGAATTCCTGCCAGGGAGTAGATATCCGTTCTTGCAATTCCGAGTCTCAGGAAAGAATCAGTATTTTCAAGGACTTTTTTGTCAATGAGCTCCAGGTAGGATGGAGTACCGGCAGATTCTACACCTATCACATTGATTGTAGGGGTCTCGCAGGCAAAATTATAATAGAGCGGCGAGTGAAGATGAATCTCCACATCAGCTCCCCATTTGCTGGCGGATTTGGAAGCTTCGGTAAGGGCAGAGATAACGTCGTTTTCGTCAAATGAGAGTTCAGGGTTAAGGCCTATGCTCGGCTCGTCAATTGAAACCGTTGCAATCTTGAAGTGTTTTGCAGATCTCATCGAGTTGCGGACGAACTTGTTTATGCTTTTAGCAAAAAGAGTATATATATCCGTATACCTGGTGCCTCCGAACTCTTTCAGGTAAAGCTCAGTTGGACCTGTCACGCAGATTCGGACCTTTAAGGTCTCCCCGAATTTTTCTTTGTAGGCCTTTGCGACCGTTTCTATAGCCTCAAGCTCTTCGATCCTTGCACACTCCAGTTTTACCTCAAAAGGACTCTCTGTGCAGTTAGAATCCCGGATAACCTTCAGGAACTGCTCGTTCATGTCCTGATACTGGGGATAAGTCGGAACCTCTACGCCTGCATCGATTTTCTGCTGAAAGGCGTCATTGATTACAGTAAAAAGTTTCTCATCTTCTGCTCTCGTTTTAAAGGCATTCTTGATCCATTCCTTACTGACTCCTTCAGGGAGTGGATAACTTCCTATGTCGTCAAAGATGATTTCTTGCATGATCTCTAGTAGACCTGTAAGGATTTATTATTATTGGAAAAACAGTAAAAGTATAAAATAACAGATGAGAAGTGCCATAAGAGGATCTTCTCAAATTAAAACAGTAAATCTCATATCCAGCGTTATTTTCCTGAGTTACTCCTTTTTACTGAATCATTCATTTTTCTGAACTTTTATTTTCGTAATTATTAACGGTTTTTCATCTCTGCATTAAATGCGTTGATGCCTTTTGCCGTATTTTCAAGCAGCCTGAATGCAAGTTCCTGGTCCGGCCAGAACGCCAGCCCGCAATCAGGACTTGCATATCTTATACGGTCTCCAAGAATAGAGTAGGCTTTCTCAAGCCGTTTCTGTACGAGATCAGGAGTTTCCATTTCAGTGACGATCTTCTGCATGTATTCTTTTTCTTTCCAGGCATTGACTCCATAGGTCTCGTTAACCATGCCTATAAGGCTAGAAATGTCAGTCCTTGAGACTCCGAGCCTTATGTAAGTATTAGAGTCCTCCAGAATTTTTTTGTCTAAAAGCTCTATGTAAGAAGGAGTTGCAGCGTACTCAAACCCGATAACATTGATAGGGGTCTCGCAAACAAGTTTGTACTTTAATGGAGAGTGAAGATGGATCTCCATATCGGCTCCCTGTTTTCGTGCGTAGGTAGAAGCCAGAGTAAGGGCAGAGATAATGTCAGAGTCAGAAAAATGGATTTTGTCATTCATTCCAAGGCTCGGTTCATCCAGAGCTATAACCTTGATTTTAAAGTTTTTTGCAGCTTTAAACGCCTGTATTATGAAACTCTCAATATCAAGAGCCATGATATGATACGCGTCTGCAAAAGCAGTTGCCCCAAAAGCCTGAAGGTAAAGGTCGGTAGGACCGGCAACACAAACCCTTACTTCCAGGGTTTCTCCTGTCTCTTCCCTGTACTGTTTTGCAACCTCATCAATTATCTCCAGCTCGAGGATTTTTGCGTTCTCTTCCTTTAAAACATAGGGCTCATAGCAATTCTTTTCGTCTCTGATGATGTCCAGAAACTGCCCGATCATATCCCTGAACTGCGGATAAGTGGGAACATGCACCCCAACATCTATTTTTCTCCGGAATGCCTCCCTTACCAGAGAAAAGAGTTTTTCATCCTCTGTTCGGGTTTCGGCTGCAGCTTTCACCCATTCCCTTGTAAGGCCTTCTGGCGTGGGGAGGCTGCCTCCATCAATAAAAGTGATCTCCTGCATATCTGGTATGTAAGGTCAATAAAGTATTATAAGTATTGGAATTACTCTGGGTAATAAATCTAAAAAAATACATAACAAACTTTTTTAACAGTAACAGTATAAATTATTTGTTTATTTGAATATAAAAAGAAATTTAAACCATTGAGGATTATGTAATAAAAAGGAATTTTAAGAGTTTTGCCCTGAAAATTCAATAAGAATAAAGCGACAATTATAGGGGAACAAAATTAAGGCTTGATTGGGGGAAAATAGCCAAAAAGCAGCTTAACTACTTTAAAATAAAGTGTGTGTTAGATCTTCAAATGTAAATCACTTTCTAGATAATATAATGGTAATATAAGAGTTTATTTCTGAAAAAAGGACTAAAGAAGATCCTGATATTATCGAAATAAGCCTCAGCATTCAACCATAGTTATGTATTTAATCAGAAATTTTGGGAGTGTGGGTTATGAAAACTGAAATAAAACTATTGAATGAGTATTATCCCTGGAGAGAAATAAAACTCAAGGGAGCCGAATGTTATTTTAAAGGAAATGTTTTTTTCGAAAATAAACTTCTGAGTCCAGAAAAACTTGCCGAGTTGATGTTCCCTTTAATATGTAAAGAAGGGCAGGATAAAGAAAAAGAAATCGGAGATTTTCTCAAGAAGCTAAATGGGGAGTTTGCATTTGTTGCTGAAACTGAAGATATTATGTTCTGTACTGCTGACAAAACAAGAAGTACTCCTTTGTTTTACTTAAAAACAAAAAACAGCTTCATTATATCAGACAGTGCCTACTACTTAAAAGATAAAACTAACTCACGCCTGAACGAAGAAAAGGCAGCAGAATTCATGGTCGTGGGTTATGTTACTGGCAATGAGACCCTTTTTGATGACATAAAGCAGATAAGGTGCGGAGAATTTTTAATTTATCAAAAAAATGAAATGTATCTAAAATCCTGCTGCTATTTTAAATTTTTACATGGAGATTATTACGACCTGCCTGAAGCCAGATTGATTGAAATGCTTGATCAAACTTTTGTAAACGCCTTCTCAAGGCTTATAGAAAGTACCAGCAAGCAGGGAAAGAAGCTGGTTGTGCCTTTAAGCGGCGGGCTTGATTCGCGCATCATTGTTGCAATGCTGAAGAGGCTTGGAGTCAATGATGTTATATGTATGAGTTATGGAAGAAAAGGCAGCAGGGAATCAAAAATAAGCAAACATGTAGCAGAAGCTCTTGGGTATGAGTGGGTTTTCGTAGAATCCACTGAGAAAAAATGGCATGATTATTACAATTCAAAAGAAGCCGATTTATTCCGTATATTGGCTGGAAATCTGTCGTCTTTACCGCATATGCAGGATTTTCCAGCCGTAAAAGAGCTGAAGATCCAGGGGAAAATTCCGGAAAATTCAGTATTCGTCCCAGGACACACCGGATACGGCACTCATATTCCCGATTCAACGAATTTCGATTCAGAAGCCTATCTTACAGCCTCTCTGAAAAAACACTATAATCTGTGGCCTTATGGGCAGAGACTCGAAAATATCTTCAAGCAGAGGATAAACAAATCAACATCAGGACTTGAAATCAAAGACAAAGAAACATTTGCAAATGCAATAGAATATTTTGATTCTAACGAAAGGCAGCCTAAATTTATCTACAATTCGGTCCGAGTCTATGAGTTTTTTGGATACGAATGGAGAATTCCGTTATGTGACACCGAACTGATTGAGTTCTTTTTAAGAGTTCCGGTAGAGTGCAGGATAAACTGTAACCTTTACAAAAAATACGCCAGAGACTGCCTGTTTTCAGGGAACCTGGAAATACTTAAAAGAATAGACTGCACTACTGATTTCCTGAACCTGAAGCCTCTGAAAGAGCGCTCAAAATATGAGAAGTTTCTTCATTACAGGAAATTTGTTCACAGTTACTATGATGAAAAAGTGGATAACCCTATATGGGGAAGATATTTCAAAAATCCTCTTATCTCAAGGCTTCTAATCAAAGTTTCCAGATATGAAAACGAAAATATTGAGGAATATCCATTACTGAAAACGATTCTGGAACACAGAAACAAAGAAAAGCGTCCTCTGTCAATAAATGGAGTGAGTTCCCTTGAATACCTTGTAAGCGTCAAAGGAGAAGCTTATGAGTCCAGACGCAAGAAAGTTCTTAAACCAGCTGGTTCTCCGACAAAAAGGCCTCTTTTATTAGATGATATCTAATTGGTGGCATAAAAATGAGCGAAATTATACCAAAAAAAGTTTTAGAATAGATTGAGATAAATTAACTGTAAAATATGGAGAATAAGGGCATAAAGAATTATAAAGGAAAGAGGAGGAAAAAGAAAAAGACTACGCCAAAAATATAATTTTCCCTTTTTTCCTGGCACTCAATACCTTTTCTTATACTTTGCGAGTACTTCTCTATTTGCCTCGAAGGCTTTCTCTTCGATGTAACCTTTTTCCAGTGCCCACTCAAAGAAAGTTTGGAGAACCTTTGCAGCTGTCCCAATAAACTTTTTGCCTCCTCCAACCTCAACCACATAATCTTCAAGAAAATCTTTAATCCCATCGGGATTAAGTTGTTCTGGGCTACAAACATCAAAGTAATTTTTGTTATCATCAGGTCGGGTGGCACAAAGGGCTCTGTCTTCTTCTGACAGGTAATCCTCAGCATTCAGTTCAAGGAATTCCTCGTAAAGAAGAATCACGTCCTCGCAGTCCAGGAAGGCATCAGCTTTCAGACTATCTTCCTGCTCACTCAAAAATTTCCGGAAAGCTTCGTTTATTGTAATCATACTTATCTCTGCAATGGCAATTTGTAGAGTAATATCTGTTTGCTATATAAGATCTTATATTTTTCTAGAAGATGTCGTATACAAAATTCTGCTACTGCTACTATATATCATTTTTCTAAAGGAAAATCAAAATACAAAATCAGAATAGCAAATCAAAATCAGGATAATAAATCAAAGGAAGAGAGAAAAGAAAGTAAAAGGGTATTTTTAATATTTTTCTTTTCTCTTACTCCTGCATCTCAGTTACCTTCGTTTCTTCATTCTTTTTTACATTGATTCAGGAGCGCCAATTCCCAGGGTATCAAGAGAGTTTGCAAGGACAATTCTTGCACAATCCACAAGAGCAAGCCTTGCAGCTCTGACTTTTTCATCCTCTGCTGCGATAACCGGAACGAAGCGGTAGAACTGGTTGAAGGCATCGGCAAGTTCACGGGCGTAGATCGCAAGAATGTGGGGTTTGAGTTCACGTGCTCCAAGGTCGATTATGCTGTCAAACATTGCCATCTTTTTAATAAGATCGATTTCACTGTCCTCGACAAGTAAAGATGGATCAATCTTTTCTTCAGGATTCCAGGCTGCTTCCTCTTTTGCTTTCTCAAGGATGCTGCATGCGCGGGCATGAGAGTACTGAATGTAAGGGGCGCCCTGCTTCTCAAAATCAAGGGCTTCTTTCCAGTTAAAGACCGTGGACTTCTCGGGTGAAACCCTCACAATGTCATAGCGGACTGCACCTATCCCTACCATTTCTGCAACCTGTTTCTTAAACTCGGCTGACGTCTCGGGGCGGCGGGTTTCGACCTGTTCAAAGGCAGCTTCAGTGACCCTGTCAAAGAGGTCATCTGCGCTTATGAACTGCCCGCGGCGGGTGCTCATGGAACCTTCAGGCAGAGAAACAAACTCAAAGATCACAACTTCGGGCTCTTTAATCCCGATAGCATTCAGGGTAGCCCTTAGCTGTCCGGAAATAAGCTTGTGGTCGGCTCCGAAAACATCAATTATGCGGTCTGCCTGCCCGGCTTTCCATTCGTGATAGGCAAGGTCGCGGGTTGTGTAGAGGGAAGTGCCGTTTGAACGCTGGATGACAAGGGTCTTTTCAAACCCGTAATCCGAAAGATCGACAACAAGAGCTCCTTTGTCCATTTTAGTCCTGCCGGTAGCCTTTATGCGTTCAACAATTTTGTGTACTGCTCCGGATTTAAGGAAAGTGGACTCACTTACAAACTCATCATGAACTACATTTAAGCGGAGCAAAGTTTCTTTGATTCCTGCAATAGCCAGAGAGACTGCCTTATTAAAATGTTCAATAGTCGTTGCATCCCCGGCTTCTACCTTTTCCATAAGCGCGTCAATTTCCTTTACGTATTCAGGGTTTTTGTCCAGCTCCACATTGGCTTTAATATATACGTCAGCAATTGCAGAATCGGACTTTCTGGAAAGATCAAGCTCAAAGCGTTCACATGCCCAGGAAACTACGGCAATCTGTCTGCCCATGTCATTAACATAGTACTGAACTTCCACATCGTATCCTGCACGCCTGAGGATGCGGGCAAGAGTATCTCCGATGATTGAATTGCGAATATGCCCTACATGAAGAGGACCATTTGGATTTGCTGAGGTATGCTCAAGGAGAATTCTGTCCTTTGGAGCTCCGCAGCCAAATTTTTCTTTCTCTTCACGGACAGCGGTTACTGTTCTGTCAAGATAGTGTCTGCCTGCAAAGAAATTGATATAAGGACCTGCGGCATTTACTTTCCCTACATAGGAGCCTTCTGGGATTTCAACTGCAGATACGATGCGCGATGCCAGATCTTTTGGGTTTTGCTTGTAAATGCCTGCAAGCCTGAATGCGGCTCTGCTCGCAAGGTCAGCATGAGGAGAGGTTTCGAATTGGAGTTCGGAATCCTCAACCTCAAATCCTACCTTTCGAATAGCTTCTTTTAAGATTGATGTAGCCTGAGCTTTGAGTTCCAGGAACAAGATAGATCACCTGTATAAATTATCTGTAAAAAACTAAAATTGCTCGATTAATCCTTACATTGATAGATTTAATCTGTCAAACTCTGATCTATTGATCGATAATGTTGATCTAGGATCTGATTAGTGTGATTGTTTTGATTTAAACTCCTGATCCATTGATCTAAAGGACAATTTAATTAAAAAAGTATTGGGTAAAAATTACCGGGTAGGGGACTTTGCCCCTGAGTGAGATCAGACTCCGGTACTGTACCTCAGGATTGCAGCTATGCCGCCAAAAGCGTTCATGAGCTGGGAACCCTCATCAAAGTCTGTGGATACGAAAACCACCGTTGCATTACTCTTGTCAGCAAGCTCTGAGAATTCGTCAACAACATCCGTAACATCCGTAACCTCAAGGGAAGACCCGCACTTGGGACAATTTCCAGCTGCAGGAGCAGATTCTCCAGGTTTCCAGCGCCGTGTCCACTTATTTTCATATCCGCAGACGCTGCATTTAGTAGTTACTCTTTCTGCACGCAGGTCTTCGGAAAGCAGAAGAACATCCACTGCATTGATCTCGAGATTTGCCCTGACCTGGGCTTCTCCATAAGCTACCTTACCCGAATCGGAGATAAGTTCCTTGAAAAAGGCTCTGACAGCATTCTTCTGTCCCATGAGTTCAAGGTCCTGAAGCTTTTCCCCTGCAGCATTAACAAGCTCTGAAAGCCCTGATTCGTCGGTGTATGCCGTATCAAAGAGCCCCAGGATTTTCTTCATGAGCTCGTGGTGCAGGAACTCCCCTGCATAGAACTCTTCTTTTGTCGGAGAGGGCCCTCCTATCAGGACACCTTTGAGGTCTTTGTGGTCAACAGACATGAAGACCTCACTTGCAGCATCTCCTATCCTCTTATAGAAGTCATGGATTGCAATGAGCCTGAGCTGCTGGAAACGGTGGGCACTCTGACCTCCTTTCCTCTGCTTTCCTGGAACCGTTGAAGTCAGGTTGCGGAAGGGCTGGATTCTCTTTCCCACCAGAAGCCCTATAGTTGCTTCTCTGCGGTCAAGAACCAGAAGCCCAAAGGTGCTTTTATCCTTAAGCATATCCTCCAGAGGTTCAAGGTAGAAAGATGAGTCACAGTGATACTTGTAAACAGTGATGGGCTCAGGAGGAACAATTACCTCACTTTCCATGCTTGTCTTGTTGGCTCCGATATCCACAGCACCTGTGAAGTATACTATTCCGTTCTCAGGCACTTTGTCAAGGTATCTGAGCCTTGAGAGCAGAGACTCAATTGCTCCCTGCACATTTGTCCTCGTGAGCTTGGACTTGATGTTTGCAGCCTGCCCATGCTCATCTTTTAACTGGTTTGTAACATCGAAAATTTGCTTGTCAGGAGGAATATAAAGGGAAATAAGCTCAGTACTTCTTCCTTTCTTATCCCTGAGTCCTTCAAGCTTCTTTTTAAATTCATATTTTTCGTGTGCGGATTGTTCAGTCATTTTAGAAATTCCCCAATGAATAAAGCAGTATGATTCGTGATTATCGTGAGTTTGTTAGCAAATTGAAATTTTAAGTTGCTTTGTTAGCCAGCTGAATTTAACCGTAGTAAATTCAGACATTATAAATTTAGTTATTAAGTAGAATATTTGTTTAGCATATCGGTTGCATACAACGGATAACTGGAGAACTTGATAAGGATAAATCACACAGTGAGTTCCCGTCTCACCCGAAATCCGGGTATAAAAACCGTCTGAAACGCGAAGAACCTTAGAGTGAGAAGTATACCTTTCAGAAGCCAGCATCCCAGCAAGCCGATAAGCCATTCGCTAAAGCCTGCATTTATGCTGTGCAAAACTGACAGGTTTCACACTCTTGTGATCGCACTAGATATGAGACATAATCTTACTCAGACTGTATGTAATAGTTAAAAGTTTGTTTAATTTAGATTAGTTATCCTCTACCGGGATCATACCCTAATTGAAACTTAGGTTTATATTTGTTTCTATCCCCTAACTTATTTTATATATTCAAGCAACTATAAAAATCTTCTTGTCTGCTGGCTTTCTGAAAGTAGGTTTCTTAATAGCAGAGATTAGATAAAAAAAGTTAGTTAAAAAACGATAAGATGTAAGAATTTAACCTTAGCAAGAAGCCTTTTTTACGGGAGATTTTCTTCCGTCTCTTGAAAGCAGGACAACCCTACTTATTTCGGAATCATCAGCTATTTTATACCCCAGATGCTTTGCAAGTTCTTTTGAGAATTCAAGCACTTCTGAATGTGTCGGCATGGCAGAGCGGTCCAGTCGAAGGCGAGAGAAGCCAAGATGCATATAGGCTTTTATTTCAACAAAATCCGGCGAGGCTTTTTTAATCAGATCTGCATAACCTTCTGGATTAAACATATTCTCACCCTTAACCAGAGTGGTCCGGATGACTGTTCTTGAGGATTTCTCTTTCATTATTTCAAGAGACTCGTTTATCCTGTTCCAGAGTTCAGGAGATTTCGGCTGGCAGACCCTGAGATAGGTCTTAAGGTCAGGAGCATCAAGGCTCATGTATAACTGGGAAGGATTGACCCTTGCAAGCATCGAAGGGACAGTCCCGTTTGTTACCATAAAGGTAGTAAATCCTCTTTTCTGGTATTCCTCAATGAGTTCCGGGAGATAAGGGTAAAAAGTCGGCTCCCCGGACAGAGAGATTGCAACATTATTCGGTTCATTGCCCTCAAGCCAGCGTTCCCTGAGCGCATTTGGGGAACCGCCAAAACCTGTAATCAATTTGCGCTGGCAGGCAATGCTTTCCTCAACTATTTTTTCAGGAGAATCCCATTCTCCGGGTGCAGGGACAGGCACTTCGGTCGGGCGCCAGCAGAAAAGGCAACGCTGGTTGCACATGAGAGTTGGAGTCATCTGGAGGCATCTGTGGGACTGGACCCCATAAAATTTCGATTTATAGCAGAAACCTTCGTCGTTCATGGCTTTTCTAAGCCAGAGACAGGTCTTCACTGCTGAATGGCGACCTGCAAGGGCATAGCCCTGCTTTTTAAGAAGGGTCTCAAAATCAGGGATATCAAAGGGAAGAGAAGTCTGCTCTTCACCCCGGCTTTCTTCCAGGACTTCCGGCAAGCTCTCTCCGGAATTTTCCTGTTCTTCCTTTTTTTCTTCAAGCGGCATTTTCCGGATATTAATTCTTTGTGGTATATATAAGGATCGGAAAATAATTTTAGAGAACTGCAGGGAACTATAAGCAGAGAATTAGAATTCCCAAACATTAGAGCGCTCAGGTTCTAAAACCTGATTTAATTGATCCAATTCAACCTACCTTATTTAATCGAACGCCAGGATTTTCACATCAAAATCCGCAAGATCCACAATCGGAACACGAGCTGGCACTGGCATCAGATTTACACGTTTCTGGAACTCAGTCTGTGCCTGCCAGGTACCGGAATTTACCAGAAGGACATTTTTGTAGCGCTGGACCCCCAGTGTGTGGACGTGCCCTGTGTGGATTATATCAGGAACAGGGTCAATAATGAAATAGTCCTTTTTTTCCGGGGATATCGAAACCCTGCTTCCATATGTTGGAGCAAGATGTCTGCGCTTAAGCATTTCAAGGACTGCACCTGCAGGCTCATGATATGAAACTCCGGGAATGCTTGCCACCAGGTCGTCGATCGACCTCCCGTGATAGATAAGGATTCGAACGCCGTCAAGATCCACAAGAGCAGGGTTGCCTACAAAAGTGACATTCCCCGGAAAATCTGCACAGATCCTCTCAGGCAGGGCGGGCTGCGGTTCTGCCTGGCGTACAGCATCGTGATTTCCCGGACTTATAATCACATGGATGTGTTTGGGAACTTCCCTGAAATACTCTGCCGCTTTTCTGTACTGTTCATAGACGTCCAGAATATCAAGTTCCATTTCCTGGTCCGGATAAATTCCAATTCCATCCACCAGATCTCCTGCAACAACGAGATAACGGACCTGGGCAGCAAGCTCCCGCATCTCTTCCGAATCAGATTCTCCTTTTAAAAAGTCCAGAAAATCAAGCCACGCTTCTTCCAGAAACTGAGAACTGCCTACATGCACATCCGAGATGAGTACAGCTTTTCCGTAGCTTCCCGTCCTGCGCTGGACGCTGTTAGGAACATCCGGCTGGAGGATCTTTGTAGCCATCATAAGGCTTCCGTCATTCGTCACCGAACCTGTTACTCCGATAACCTCGTCCAGAAGAAGCCGTGAAGCCAGTTCAAAGAGTTCTTTGTCGCTGTTTCGGATAAGCACTGAAAAAGAACCTGTAGAGTCTTCAAGAGAAAGAATTTTATGCCCGTTATTGGTGCTGCTGATATCTGAAATCATTCCTATGATAGCCAGCTCCTCGGTACCTCCATCTGATCCTCGGCGAAAACTCCTCCTTTTCAAACTTTCTATAGGGCGCGCATTCATCCTGCCCCTTAAAATCTCAGAGAGCCTGCTGTACCTATCCCTGAAGTACTGCACAAACTGCATGTACTCCCCAACACAGGTAGAATGCCCGGTGATATCAGAAAGCACGGTAACAGGGTTAAGGCCTGAAATATGCCTGACTCCTTCTGCCCTGGAACTTGAAGGAAAAACACTTCCCTTGTTTGAGAAAAAGGAGTCTGTCCTGGAAACACGGTTAGTAGCAGAAAGAGAAGTAGAGCCTGCCTGCCCGAAAAAAGAGGAAACCTGCATTTCTGAAGAGGCAGAGGAAATGACAGAACTGGAAAGAGAACCACGAGCAGAATTAACAGTTGATGCAGTGACAAAATTAGAAGACTGCGGCTCATTAACAGAATTGGAAACAGGATCAACTTCAGGAGCAATAGAATCGGCAACTGACTTAACAACATATTTAGCAGAAAAATCAATAGAAGGCTCTTGAGAAGAGAGAACATCAAAATCTTTTTCGGGATTGTTGTCCGGTACATCAAACCCGGAAACCACTTTTGGCTCAACACTTGAAGTTAATCCTGCTTCCTTAAGAGCATTTGAAAAAGGGTCAGGAACTTTTAGCATTTCAGAATTTACGGGTTCCAGGGCGGGAGAGGAAATCTCATCTGAAGGCCTGCTCCCAGGCATGCTGCCGGATGGTGTTTTAGAGAGTGTAAGAGGGGATTGCCCGGAAGTAATTCCGAAAACTGTTTTCGAAGATTCAAAGCCTTTCAGGTCGATATGTTCGGGTTCGATAACGAAAATACAGTCATCAATAGTTGAGAGGATATATTTTAGAAGGTTTTCAGGGGAGTTACTTGATTTGATTAGCTCTACTGCCAGCGGGCTTATTTGATACCCTTCTTCTGTAACTGCCCTCACAATATCGATTTCATTCATAATTTCGACCTGATTTCTCGACCGGGTCTCTTGACTGCCTGATCAATTGGACCTGTATGACCTGAAACTTATCAACCTGAAGTCAAAAAGATTTAAGGCAAAGACCCGTTTAAAATATAAAAAATAATCACATACAAAACTAATTCTATACAAGCCCAATAACATGGTATAGTTTTAGTAATTTTTTCATTCTCAAAATCACTTGAGAACTTCCTGTAATATCATAATATCGGTATATATGCCCATATACTACATTATCATTGGTCATCGGTTAAGACCTTCTTTTCCTCTTGCAATAGTGTTTTTCATTTCACATTTTCATTCAAACCATTCTTCTCTGAACCTTTCTCTGTTTACATGCGGATCCAATGCTTGACTTTCGTA
>Ga0208825_1000068_pt1 | contig 101262 bp, 85 predicted proteins | sample AD_UKC113_MetaG_FD_184450 | JGI IMG/M metagenome (GOLD analysis project Ga0208825, IMG submission 184450) | Active sludge microbial communities of municipal wastewater-treating anaerobic digesters from Hong Kong - AD_UKC113_MetaG (SPAdes)... | ecosystem: Engineered > Bioreactor > Anaerobic >...
TTTTCTGTAAGGGGAGAAGCTCACCATAGTTGTAAGCTTTTATAGGTTTGCTGGAAGGTAAAGAAATTTCATCATTGGAGTTCAATGTATCTCGAATTCTAACAGGTTTGCCATTTATGTTTCTACCGACGTATTTGGATCGATGGCGAATCTGTTTCTTTTCTTTGTCATAGTAAGGAATATCTTCATACCAGTATTCAATTCCATTTATTTTCTTGATACGGAGTGTAGATTTCATATGTGCTTATAATATAAGCACATAGTCATATTTAAACCATTCAAATTAAAGATCAAAAGAGGAAAAATTCATGCCCGAATGCGCATGAATTGAGATGAATGCGCATGAATTGAGATGGTTCAAATAGAACATGAAAATTATGCGCTTAAAAGGTAGGAACTAAGGGTATAGAGCAAAAGTGGGAACTAAGGGTATAGAGCTATTCAGAAGGAAAAATTGAAGTTATATTTCAATCAATCCTAAATAAAATAAGGTGAAAAGAAAAGCTTATCCTTTAGATTTCTTTCATGGCACTGAAACTTCTTTTGGTTTCTCGGCACTCTTCTGGATTTCTTCAAGAAGCTGGTCGTCGGTTTTTCCTTTTATGTCAATTCCCAGTTTTTCAGCTGTTTCCTGCACCTTTGTTTTCGTAGGGGTTGGTGTAGGCTCTGTTAATGATTTCTCAAATTCTTTAAGACTTTTTTCTGATTCTTTCTGGGCTTTTTTGAATTCTCCCACTGAACTCCCCATAGATCGGGCAAGTTCAGGAAGTTTGGATGCCCCAAAAAGAATTACAACTACTCCGAAAATCATTATAAGTTCATTTGTGCCTATCATTGCTGGACCTCAAGCTTTTCGTTTTCAACAATAATATAAAATTCAAAGTTGATAATTGCAATCTAAATAACGTAAAATTTTCTGATTATTTAAATGAATGACTTGAATATCTTTAAATTAGGCTAAGTCTATTCATGTTATATAAACTTTTTATTTTAAATTATTATAAGTAACGATTTATATTATTTAATTTTTTTTATTTCATTTTTAATATGTTCAAAAGTTATTCCCTTTTACTTCATTCCTGTGTTTTGATTTTCAGGAATTGTTACCTGATCAGGTAGAGAAGGTCTGCATTCCAGCGCATTCAGTGGATTGGCCTTTGTTTTCTTATTACTGTTTTCACTATCTTTTTTTTCTTTCCCGCTTTCTGCAGGGCTAACTTCTACTCCTTCCTTATCTCCCTCTTTTTCCCTGGCTTTACTTGCAGCCTTTCGGGTATAAGAGTCGAATTCCGTAAGCTCCAGCTCAGCTGCGCGCTGGGCTTTTTTAAACTCTCCCATTGCACTTCCGAGTGACCGTGCAAGCTCAGGAAGCTTCTGGGGCCCAAAGAGAAAGAGGGCAGCTATTAAGATTGCTATCAGTTCTGTAGAGCCTATCATTGCTGGCTACTATCATCATCCAGATATAAAAGTTCTTTTAAAACAGTTTGTGGGAGGGCTTTGTCTGAAAATTCTTTTAAAAAGAAGGTTTTTTGACAAAGCATGTTCCACCAGATTCCAGTTATATTCTTAAAACAGCCGGACAAGCAGCAAGCTGAATTCAAAGAGGACTGCGAGCAAAACCGCCACAACTATCTGGGCGATGAATGTCGGGTCAGGGGAAAGGAAAAGGGAAAAAGCCAGAATTGCGCTGTAGATGAGAATCCTCTGTTTTTTGAGGGTCTCATACTGTACAAGTCCCATTTTCACTGCAAAGACCACGAGAAGGGGAAGCTGGAACACAACTCCGAAACCTGCCAGAATTGTGGTAACGGCTGACAGAGTGTTCTGGACTGAAAGCTGGGCTGTAGCCAGATCTCCCGAGTAGAAGAGAATATATTTGAACATCGCGGGCAGGACAAGGAAGTAGCCGATTGTGGTTCCCAGGATAAAGAGCAGGAAAGATGCAGGGATAACTTTGAGGAAAAAGCGTCTTTCATGCGGATAAAGCCCTTTGGCTGCAAACCTGTAAAGCTGGTAAAAGGACAGTGGAATTGAAATTGCAAGGGCAAATACCAGGCAGAGTTTGAGGCGGGCCAGGGTCCATTCCAGAGGGGAGTACGATGACATTATCAAACCTGGACCTATGAACTCTTTCCAGATAAGCAGCATTCCCTTTGCCGAAAACGGAAAAGAAATAATTATTCCTATTATGAGCCAGATTAAAACGACTGCCAGCCGGTTCCTGAGCTCGAACAGGTGTGCCATAACGGGTTCTTCAATATCCCCCGGTACACCGGATGCATATGAGTTCTTCCCGGATGCATTTGTGGAAGGGGTTACATTACCTGTTTGCTGCGAGTCCATTTTTTCCGCTCTTACTTACACGTACCTAAATATATTTATATCGGAATATTTTATTGGCTTCAATCTGAAGATCTTTTACAAATATTCCAGTATTCTGTACGGATGCCCTGTAATCTATTCCGTATTCTGAATATTTATAGTATTTAAATCATTACAGTATGATCCCGGTTAAGACAATAATTAAATTATTATACTATACTTTGTATAATAATACATTTGCTTAATCAGTTGAAATTATAGCGGAATTATTATTTCAAATAATTAGATTTCTCCTTGAATTGCTGCAATTTAGGAATAAGCAGAAAAGAATCCTTGAAGAAACTGCATAAAAACGAAAGGAAAAAACAAAATAGGAAAAGGAAAGTTGATGATATAAACTCCTGCAGTGGATACAGATTCTTTAAAGTAAGATAACAAATTTCCTTTTGCTTTCCGGATAGGTACTCTATATGTCTGAAGCTATTGAAAACTTAAGTGCAATTCTGGTGACCCTGAGAAACAAATTGCTTGTGATAGCCGCAGTTCTTCTCACAGGCATTGTTGTCTCTTTCCAGTTTACCAGTCCCCTGATCGAGAGAATGAAAATTGACCTCCTTCCGGAAGGTGCAAAGCTGGTTTACGTATCTCCTCTGGAAGTAATGATGCTGGAACTTAAACTCTCTATCATAATAGGACTGCTCTTTACCCTGCCCATTATTGCATTCTATGTTTATAGGGCTGTTTCAAGAAGATATTCTATTAAAATTCCCGTATATATCGGAAAAGGCCAGTTTTTTTTCCTGAGCATAGCGGTAGTAATAATGTTTGTCCTTGGAGCTGCTTATTCTTACTTCCTCATGCTGCCTCTGTTTCTTAAATTCCTTTACATGGATGCCGAAAGTTCAGGAGTGACTGCTACTTATTCTATCTTCAAATTCATTTCATTTATAGCAACAACCACAGCAATATTCGGTCTGGTCTTTGAACTCCCGATAGTTCTCACTTTCCTTACCCGAAACGGATTTGTACAATACAGCACTCTTGTGACCTACCGCAAGCATATCTATGTTCTTGCGATGTTCGTTGCAGCTCTTGTTACTCCAGGGGCAGATGTCTTCAGCCAGATGATGGTCGCCGTGCCCATGGTAATCTTTTTTGAGATCAGTATGGTGATTGTAAGGATAATTGGAGTGAAAAATAAGGTTTCAAAGCCCGATTCTTCAGTCTCATGAGAAAAGGTGATGGGAAGAGAAATCGAAAAATAGGAAAGAAGACAGATTTAAATCAGACCATTTTTAACCGGACTATCTTATATCGGACTAATAAGGTAAATCTGTCCATCTTCCATGTTTGATCAAAGACCCTGCACTACCTGCATTTTTATTCCTTTTTATCCATTTTGAACACGAACACACCCATCACACAGAGCAGACAAATGAGAACAAAAGCCCGTAAAAAATCAGCCGTATTAAAGCCTTCTTCTCCGGAAGTGTTTGAGCTCTGAGTTTCTTCAGGTGTCTGTTCAATATTTTCTGTTGTATTTCCTGCATTATTCTGTGTATCATCCACTGCTGACGGTATGTTATTTACAGTCATTTTTGCCTTGCCTGTGATTGCAAATGGAGAAAATCCAGGGGTTTTTGCTGTGAAATACAGGTATTTGCTATCTTCCTTAAGGTAGGAGGTTGGAAGTTCATTCCATGTTTTGTTATTATACCTGTTCAGGATTATTGAAGACTGGTCGACGTTTTTATCCTGCATCCAGGACTTTTCAACCTTGAAGCAAATAACCGCGTTTCCAAGATTGTTTTCATCACTTCCATACCCGCCGTTTCCAACCCATATGTTCAGGTAGTTGTATACTTCGCCTTCCGGCGCATTCAGAGTGAGCGTGGACCTGTTTTTAAGCATTTCAATAGTAGTTGTTGTCTTACCAGCGGTCTTTTTTGGGTCAAAACTCAAATTAACAACCGCAGTAGCATTTTTTGTGAAGTCAAACTTTACAGCTTTTCCATTTGTTATGAAGACCTGAGCAAGTTCCTTTACTTTAACGTTCTTTGCAGGTTCTGGGGATCCTCCTCCGCCGCCTCCCCCGCCACCGCTGCTTCCGCCGCTGCTCTTCCGATCTACAATTATTGTAGCAGTTTTTTCATTCGTGCCGTTTGCATTGGTAGCAGTCAGTTTGGCGGTATAAGTCCCTGAAGAAGCGTACTCGTAAGTAAAGCTTGAAGCTTTTGAGTCTTCGGTCCCATCGCTGTTAACATCCCAGCTTATGGTTGTTGCGTTTTGAGATAGATCAGTAAAGGTCACGGAAAGCGGAGCATAACCGCCTGTAACGCTGATACTGAAGTCTGCTACAGGAAGTACTGATCCCATTTTTTCAGAAACAGTTATTGTAGTTAACTTTGAATCTGAACCTTTTGAGTTGTTTACTGTCAGGTTAACAGTATAGTTTCCTGCTGATAAATAAATGTGAACCGGATCTTTTTCGTTTGAAGTAGTTCCGTCTCCAAAGTCCCAGTTCCATCCGGTTGCATTTTCTGAACTGTCGGTAAACTGGACTGAGAGAGGTGCGGTACCATAAGTGACGTTGGCAGTAAAATTCGCAGTTGGAGTAACTGAACTGGACTGAATTACAAGAGGTAAATAGTCATAATCATTCTCATAGACATTATACGGCAGATCTCCAATTCCATTCCCATCCAGATCTAAAGTGGTCTGGGAGAATCCGGTTCCATCTGGCTTTGCCCAGTAATTGCCGCCAATGTAAGGTCCTCCTACAATGTTAGTACCCGGTGTAAGAGAACTATTCCAGGTATTCCTCGCTGCGCCAGCTCCAAACCTTACGTTCAGAGTGTTGTTAAAATAATTGTTATAGATTAGTTTAGTGCTGTTGCCATACATATCATAAATCCCGCATTCTGCACAGGACGTGATAGTATTATTGATTATGTCAGCATAACTAGCTTCTCCTAAACGAATCCCTACATCACAGTTTAATATTGTATTATTGTCGATTCCTCCTGAACTTGAAGCGCCAAGATCAATCCCATAATCGCAGTCAGTAATCCTGTTGTTACGAATATCCGCCCCCTGATCGTATTCATAGATACCTGTGGAACATTTTAAGATCGTATTACCTGATACTGTATTATTTATTCCACAGCAGGAGATATGTACACCTTCTTCGCCGTTAGAAATTTTATTTTCGGCTATTAAATTGCCTGATACCTCGGCATACAGCGTAATAGAACCATTTTCAATGGTATTACCTGTCACGTTATTCATGTCGCTATAATAGACGTCTGTTAAATTGCTTAGTGTATAGGATCCCAGAACAATAGAACCGTTTTCAATTGTATTGCCTGTCAGATTATTCATATCGCCATAAACGAAGATCGCATCTTTATCAGAATTATTACTGGCTCCTGTTATCTTTAAACCGCTGATCGTTATATTATTAGCTTGTATCAGAAAGGTGCTCAGACTTTTATTCAGGGGGTTTACCTGTGCATCACTATTATTCGATTCTGATCTGATAGTTATCCCTGTTGTATTGACGATAACGTTTTCAGTATAAGTACCAGGTCTCACAATTATTGTGTCTCCTGATGTGGAATTATTCACAGCTTCCTGGATTGATGTATAATTAGCTCCATAATCGTCGTCTACTGTAATTTCGCCTGCGGATGCCGTAGATGATAAGGATATTATAAAAATAAGAATCATTGAAAGGAATTTAGTTCTATTTCTCATTTCTTTCCCCTTAGATTTTAACAAATTTGTCCTAAAAATAGTTGTACAGATATACTTTTTTCAACTTCTAAATATTTTATGTCAGTTGACTTTTTATATTTCTTTTGGTCAAATCCTTTTCAGGAATGGAGGTTGAATCGAAACGAGCCACATAGAAATATGAGCTTCTTTCACAGGAAAGCATAACAGAAGGGTTAAAAAATTCAAAATGGCCTTAAAAATATCCTTAGTTACTTTATGAAACCCCGGAAAGTATTATTTAACAGAAACCCTTATTTGCAGAGGTTATGGATCCCAGGTACTTAAAAGCAAATGCTCAGGTTATTGCTTCATCCGTTATTTACGGGTTTGCAGGAATCTTTTTCCTGTATATTAAAAATATGGATGCAGGAGCTGTTGTTTTTTGCCAGATTCTTCTTGGTTTTCTGGTTCTTGCTGTTTATCTTGGAGCCAGAGGAAAACTCTCAGGAATAAAACTCAGGGGTAAAAGAAAAACTCTGCTGCTTCTCGGAGCCTGGCAGGCAGGAGTCATGCTCTCCTATTACACGGCTGTGAGTTTTACAAATGTTTCAATATCAGTTCTTCTGCTCTATACCGCCCCTCTTTATGTCCTGATGATGGCTCCTTTTATCCTTAAAGAAAAAATCAGCGCAAAAAATCTTGCTGCTCTTGTACTCTCACTTGCAGGGGTAGTGGTAGTTATAGGCCCTGAAAATCTTATTCCAGGCACGGTAGAAGCCGGCTCAGGATACTTATTCGGAGTTCTTATGGGTCTTTTTTCAGGGTTTTTCTATGCCTGTATAATTATGACCTCACGCTACTTGAGAGACGAATATTCTGGACTTGAACAGCTTTTCCTTTCTACAGGCGTGACCCTCGTAATTCTCTTTCCCTTCATGCTTCGGGTATCTTCCGCAGCCCTGCTTGAAAACCTGCCTGTCCTTCTCTTTCTCGGGGTAATGATAACATCAATCGGCTCCATTCTCTATTTCACAGGGCTTGAGCACGTGAAAGCCCATAATGCGAGCATAATTTCCCTGCTTGAGCCTGTGAGTGCCATCTTTTTTGCTTATTTAATTTTAAACGATCCGGTTTCCAGGAGTACTATGGTCGGCTGCGTCCTCATTCTCGCAAGTTCTCTCCTTATGAGCCTGGAGGAAGATAAAGCCTGAAATTTAACCAATGCAGTGTTATTCTCTGTCTCACCCGAATTGCGATTCGGGAGCCTGCAGTCCTTTTCGCTCCGCTCAGGTCGTGGTTTCTGTGATCATTATCCTCTTGAAGTCTTATGTGGATATCCTGTTCCTCAGTGTTGTCTCTGTTCCGGTTTTCGCTGCAGTCCTTTATATTACAGGCTGGATAGACTCTGACGACAAAACCATCTTTTTAAACTTATTTCCTGCAGCTCGTTTTAACTCTAAATAATTTTGATCTGCTGCATAACAAATATCAAAACGCGTTCCAAAATAAATATTACTAACCTCTCTCATTATCTGGCTCCATACCTCATGCCGAAAGATATTGAAAAAGGTTAGAAAAATGTTAATCCTCGATTTTCCCTACGTCTCCGAATTTTTAAAAAATACTGCTGCAGAGTTGCAGATCCCTGTTTTAAAAAATGAAATGGCAGCCGGATTGAGTATAAATGCAGAAAAAAAGCTTAAGCTTCTTGAAGAAGCTGAGTTTATCGAATTAATAAAAGAAAAAGGCGAATATGCTCTTTATTCCAATTCCGAAAATTCCATTGGCTGGATTTCGGAAAACCTTGGTTTTACCGGGCTGCCTGAGAAAATAGAGCTGTTCAAGAACAAAATAAAATTCAGAAAACTGCTGGAAAGGATATACCCTGATTTTTATTTTCAGGGAATTGATTTTGAAAAACTGGACGAACTCAGGGTTGAAGATATAAAGAAACCCTTCATTATAAAGCCTGCTGTGGGTTTTTTCAGCCTCGGTGTGTACAGGGTTTCATCTGATGATGAATGGGACTCTGTCCTCAGGCGCATAAAAGCCGAAGTTGAGGAGATCAAGGGACGTTATCCCGAACAGGTTCTTGATACCGGAAAATTCATCATTGAAGAAAACATCGAAGGCGAAGAGTTTGCAGTTGATGCTTATTTCAACAGCGCAGGGAAACCTGTAGTCCTCAACATCTTTAAACATATTTTTTCTTCTGATAACGATGTCAACGACCGGGTATATTTTACTTCAAAATCAGTTATAGAAACTTACAGGGAAACCGTTGAAGACCTGTTAAAAGAAATAGGAAAACTTGCCGGACTCAGAAATTTTCCCCTGCATATAGAACTGAGGATAGGAGAAGACCGGAGAATACAGCTGATCGAACTTAACCCCATGCGTTTTGCCGGCTGGTGCACAACGGATATTGCATATTTTGCTTACGGGATCAACACGTACAGGTATTTCCTGGAACAGCTTGAGCCGGAATGGGATAAAATTCTTACAGGAAGAGAAGGAAAGAGTTTCTGCCTTGTAATATTGAATAAACCTGCGGAAATCGATTCAAAATATGTAAAGGCTTTTGATTACGAAAAGCTTCTCTCCGACTTTGAAAACCCCCTGGAGTTCAGGAAAGCCGACCATGAAAAATACGGGCTATTTGGTTTCCTGTTCACGGAAACAGAGGACAGCAGCTGGAGCGAGATTGAAAGGATTTTAATATCAGATTTGAAGGAGTATATCACTTTCAGGTGACTTTTCTCCTGGAGCCTGTACAAAATATTGTTTTCACTGGACGCTGAATCTCAGAAACTTCATTTAACTCGATAAAGTGATTTCTCAGGGGGTTTGAATGAGAAACTGTAATATTTGGAAGATAAGTTATATAAATACAAATATATATTATTAATGGGGAATATATTTCCACATCTATTGTGAAAGGGGATGAGAGTATCGGGAAAATAAAATTTTTTGGTGCTGTGCTGATTATAGTGATACTTATCACACTGGTGTTATTTGCCTCTGGTTGTTCTCAAAAAGCACCAGAGAACGAAACTAAAAAAATTGAAAATGAAACTAAAAATTTAACAACAACAGTTGAAAATAAAACTAAAAATTTAACAACAACAGTTGAAAATAAAACTAAAAATTTAACCACAACAGTTGAAAATAAAACTAAAAATTTAACAACAACAGTTGAAAATAAAACTAATTATTAATAAATATTCAGGAATCGTTAACGGCGCTCCCTTGAACGCCATTATTACTCCTTTTATTATTCACGGATCCAGTCCTTTGCTTCAGCAAACTCTTTGTTCTGGAAGGTTTTTACCGGGAAGGAAATGGAAAACTTGCAGGGCAGGGAATAGCAAACTTGAATACTTTAATTGCGTCAATTATCTCGAGATGCCATATGCCAAAGAAGAGATCACGTTTGCGATAAAAAAATTGGAGGTGACTTTGAAGGTCACTCAGTTATAGTGAGTTTCAGTGAACTCAAAAAGGTTTTGCAGGCAGCCTTTGAGATTTTTTTCTGGTCAGGATAGATCCTGGCATTCAAAAATATTTTTTCATGAAACAATAAATCATATCTATCACAGACACCTTCAGTACTTCGCTAATTTTGATTTTTTCATAAAGGAGGCTATTCGATACATTTATATGTAATGAAAATACCTCCCTATGTCTTTTTTCACAAATAAGCTTGGAAATAGCTTTAAAATGGAATTAAAATCAAAATACTGTATTGATTATGTATTGGAACCTCTTACATCTCATGTAACCATTAAAATAAATGGTTCTCTTACAAGTGAAGATATAATTCGTACTGTTGTGAGTTTGGCAGTCGATAAAAATTCAGTCCATTCTGTTTCAAAACAGTATTCTGCTGTTGCTTGTGAAACCTCTCTACGTCATCATCTTAAGAAACTAAACATGGAAGAATTGATCCTATCCAACGAAAATATTCTCCTTCAAAATCCTCTAAAAACTCTCAAAACAGGTAAAGGCTATGAATTTGCTATTGATCTCACCAACGATCCTTATTACGGGAAAACAGATTCATCTAATGAGAAATATGTAATCCGTAGTCAGGCTAAAAAGTCAACAAACTCTTTTTACTCATATATCTCCCTCTACATTACTAACAAGAACGAAAGGTTTACTGTATCTGTTCTTCCTGTAGAAAAAGACAAAACAATGGTTGAATATCTCTCCTACTTTATTGATCTCATCAATAAACTGGATTTTAAAATCAAGGTTCTCTGCCTTGATAGAGAGTTTTATTCCATAGATGTGTTTGAATTTTTGCAAAGTAATGGTATTCCTCACATAGTTCCTGTTGTCAAGAAAGGAGAGAAGATGAAGCAACTTCTGAAGGGGAATAAGGCTCGGAGTACACAATATGTCATGAAGAACTCTAAGAAAAAGATTCTTTTAGACATTATCATTGATGTTAAGTATCTGAAAGGAAAAAGAGATAAAAAGGGATGTGAGAACCTTGGTTTTGTTGTTTTTGGAGTTAAATGGTCTCCACGAAAGGTCAGTACAGTTTACAGAAGAAGATTTGCTATTGAATCATCATACAGGATGAGGAATGTGGTTAGACCAAAGACATCATCTAAAAACGCAACTATAAGGTACTTTTATGCACTGGTATCTTTCCTCCTTAAAAATATATGGTTATACATTCAGAAAAAACATTTTACGATTGTTAAGAGAGGGCCTCAAGTTATAGATGAGGATAAGTTCAGGTTTGATGTATTTATACTTCTAATTGAGGAATGGTTAAGAAGAAAGTTAAGAGTAAGGACAACAGTGTGGTGTTTGAGATAAATGAAGGTAGAGTAAAAGTGGAGGAAAGATTTTAGCGAACTACTGACCTTCTTCCGCTTATTCACTGTTCCATTATCTGCGGATATTTATTTTTCAGTCTCCTGGCGACTTAAAGCCAGCTTTCTTTTCTTCAAACCTTTATTCCCTGATTTATTTCTCTCCCCTTTCCAGTATTTTTTTCTGTATCTTTTTCCGGTACACAAATACTCCGGCTGCAAGCACTATTACAGCAATATATGGGAGGTAAGAACTTATGCCGCCTTTATCCTGTTCTGGCCCGCCTTCTGCTGCAGAAGAAGAGGTCATTTCAATTTCTACGTCTTTATCTATCGTATTTCTTACCCCTTTTGCATCCGTATATTCAATCTGAACTTTTAATGGTGAATCGTATCCTGAAACGGAAGTGGCATTTCCTTCCTGACTGGCTTTTGCAATACCCTGGTCTGAGTTTTCATCTGTACCGGAAGCTGCCTGCGTGCTTGCGATATCAAAGGACGCTATTGTGTAGTCTCCTTTCTCCAGATTTCCTACAATTGTTGATGAACTTCCCGATACCCTGTAATTTTCCTGGTCCGGAATTGATACTTTCACAGAGTATGCGATATTGTTTCCCACGTTTGCAACTGAAAGCGAGATCTCTCCTTCATCACTTTCGGAGAAGGAAACATCAAAGTCGGTTTCTCCACCAACGAAAACACCGGCTGTAGTATTGATAGTTGTTTCATTTGAGTCATAATCTTCCATAGTGAGATTTATGTCCAGAGTATAAAGACCTGGATCTGCATTTACATCTGCCATTACGGCATAAGTAACGTTTACTGATTCACCTGCATCAAGATATTTGATGTACTTTGTATTGTCCGAGTAGACAGGGAGGATTACACCGTCAGGGTCTGTCCAGGAGACGATCAGGTTCTTCAGAGGCGAGGTTCCAGTATTTGTTACAATGAACTCCAGATCCTCTTCCTTGGCAATGTCAATATTTGCTTTGTCAATGGTCACAATCTGGGCATATTCTTTGCCCCTTACCTCGATAGTGACAGTTTCTGTAGTTGTGTACGTGGTTGAAGAAGACCCGGAGCCGCTTTTATAGGTAGTGACTATGTCTATATCATACGTACCTGCGGATGCATTGGAATCAGTCATGAGCTTGAATTTAAGAACGCCTCCCTCATCGTCGTCCTGCCTCGCATTCAAATAGGAGATGTTTTTTTCAAGGGATTCTCCGGAAATCTCGGTAAAAGGATATTCAGGGTTGACTTTGACAGAAATATCTTTTACATCCTTTGTGCCCACGTTCTGCACGCTGACAGTTAGTTCAACAGGTTCTCCTGGGCGGGCAGTGTCAGGATTTTGATTTGTTAAATTTACATCCAGATATGAGGAAGTTATGTTTCCATTTGATCCGCCCAGCGCTGTTCCAGCTCCCAGGCATATGAATACAGAAAATAGCAGCAAGATTGCCAGTAAAGAAAATCTCTTCATTTTTTATTCCTCAATCTATGGATCCAGTTCATCGTAATAACTCGCCATTTTTTCGAAAGGATCCATTATTTGCAAAGAGCTTAGTTTCGTTTTAAATATATCTATTATTTTTGAAAGTATCAAAATTACACCTCTAAAAATCAGTAAAATCCGGGTTCAACTTTTCAGGCCAAACCTGAATATTTTCAGAGTAGCTTGAGTTTGATTTTCGTACCTTTCTTCTGGTTTCTATCTACCTCTACCTGTTTTGCAATCTGATCTGATGCCCTTTGCCGGAGCACTAGAGTGAGAATGGCTCATAACTTTGGATATGACAGGGTTGAGGCACCAGCGGGGTGCATGGCGCCTCAGCCTTTATTTTCTGGGGTGCAGGGGTTTCTGTTTTGACTGCTCCTCTCCTTTGTTCCTGAACAGGTAACACCCGGGATCTTGTAAAGGAGTTTTAGTTTTCTGGTGGCGAGGTATCCTTCCAGGTGATAGTTCTCTTTTACTCCTATCTGACTGAAACACCTATTAGACAGGCGCTCTGTCAGCTGACTGTTCAGGAGGGATTGAGGCAGTCAACCCCTCCATGGGCATTTAATAATAAAAGCATACTTACCAGAAAGAAAGAAATTTATGAAATAAATTTAGAAATGAAGTTTTTATAAGCATTATTCTATTAATTAAGCTTTTAATTAGCCTTTAATCACCTTTTAAGATTACTATAAAGTGTTATTGTGCGTTAGAATTGTTCAAAACTTACACCAATTTTCTCTGGAAACTGTTTTCTGTAAATAGAACGGTTTGCCAGTTTTATTCTGCAAAATTACAAATTTTAAAAAAATACCATATGGAAAACTCGACATTAGAAGACCTGTTTCATGCACCTTCCGCAAATAATTGGCTGAGAGCGTGTCTTAAAATGAAATATGGTTATAGAATAGGAATAGGACTGACACATTTGAACTGGAAAACCGCAACATTAAATCGTCAAATATCAGTGCGGAACAATGCCATAAGCACATGAGGCTCTGACATTCTACTGGTCTTCAGCTCGTGAATTGAATGTCCTGATCAAAAACAAAACATGATAGAGATATAAACGCATCTATCAATAAAACGCCTCGATCAATATCAGTAAATTCGCTCCATAGATCAAAATCTAATTCGATTGTGACACCTGCGAAAAGTGGATAAGAGCCTGGGGACCTGCCCTCAATAGAAGGAGGAAAAGACCAGGTAACCGCTCAGTCTTTAGCTGAGTGGTAGTTCACAAACGGTTTTTTAATGTTGTTTGAAGTTTCTTTGATGAGTATCAGACATTCAATGCCTTATCTGCAGTTTCTGATTCAGGGGTGATTTTTGAAGTAACTTTGCGTTCTTTAAATATTCTGTGTATCCTGTAAAGCATAAACCCGGAAAGCAGAAATGCCAGCATGTCCGAAACCGGAAACGCTGCCCAGACCCCGTCCAGTTCGTATAAACGTGGAAGGATAACAACAGCAGGGATCAGGAAGAGGAGCTGCCGGCTGATAGAGAGGAGAAAAGCAGGTCTGGCTTTTCCCAGTGCCTGAAACAGGATTGATGTGACTACATTCAGACCTATCAAAGGAGTTCCAAGAACCATAACCCTTACAGCAATTTTCCCGAGCTCCAGATACTCCGGATCTGCACTGAAAATAATGAAGAGTTTCTCTGCGAAGAAATAAACAATAAGCAGGCCGAAAACCCCGAAAGCCGTAGTCACTAGAAGAGCTGATTTTACGGCTTCAGCTATCCTTTCATACCTTTTGGCTCCATAGTTAAACCCTACAATCGGCTGCAAGCCAAAAGCAATACCCAGGAGGGGCAGGAAAATAAAGGAATTGATCTTCATCACTATACCAAAAACGGCAATTGCGACATCTCCTCCATAATTTGCAAGCGAATTATACACGAAAATCATCATTACACTGCTCGCACTTTCCATCACAAAAGACCCGGTACCAATAGCCCCGATTTCCTTAATGATTTTCATGTCTGGTTTCAGGGTTTCTGGCCTGAAATGAACAGACCCCTTTCCTTTGAGGTAGTAGAACAGAAGACAAACTGAAGCTACAGCCTGTGACAGTACGGTTGCAATTGCAGCGCCTTCAACACCCATCCCGTAACCAAGCATGAAAAGCGGGTCAAGAAGAATGTTGAGGCCGCCTCCTATAAGCATAACATTCATTGCAAGGCGGGCATTTCCTTCAGATCTGACAATATTCTGAGCAGCCACTCCAAAGACAAAGAAAATACCACCTGAAATTATGTATTTAAGATAATCCCGGGCATAAGGCAGAACTCCGGCAGTTGCTCCGAAAACCTTCAAAATCGGGTCAAGATAAAGAAGACAGGGAACGGCTATAAGCACACTTAAAATTAAACTCAGGGAAAAAACATTTCCAAGAACTCTTTCGGCTTTTTCATTTTCTCGCGCTCCAAGGGCACGCGAAATTATTGAAGAGCCCCCGGTCCCGAGAACGATTCCAAAAGCCATTATTATCATCTGGACTGGAAAAGCAATTGAAAGGCCGCCTATAGCCTGAACGCTGTTTTCTCCATAGGCCAGTCCCACGAAAAAGGTGTCCACAACATTATAGATTGCCTGCACCAGCATTCCGATGATTACGGGAGTTGAAAGTTTAAACAGGAGTTTTCTTATATTCTCTGTACCGAGAAATTCACTTTTTTCTTCCATTTTTTTTTCGCCTCTATAGTTTTCACTTAGGGTCATCCGACCTATCAGATGGAGGCTCGAACCCGGGCTCAAAAAGTTTAATTGAAGCTTTATGGCTGAGCAGCCTGAAAATTTCTTTTTCTTCGGAGGTAAAGTTAGAAAAGAGAATGTCTGTAAAAGAGTTCAACTTTTTAAAAATTATATCTCTCATTTCCTTTCCTTTATCAGTCAGGTAAACCCTGTAAGCTCTAAGGTCGTTTTCGTCCCTTTGCCTGTACACATAACCTTCTTTTTCCAGGTTCTGGATCGCTCTGGCACTGGTCGCTTTGCTCACTTTCAGGATTCTTGCAAGATTTTCCTGAGAGATCCCATTTTTGTGGTATAAAACCAGCAGAAACTCAAACTGCCCGCTTCCGACTCTGTAAGCCTCGAGTTCCTTTGCCATGTATGCCAGATGGCTCCGGTAAATATGGGCAATAGTGCCGAGCAGTATTACCTGGTCCTCCATATTTTCTCCTTCATTTTTATGAATTGAGATAGCATTTTGATAAGGGCAATTAACAAAATGATTCCCTGTGAAACTACTCTATATAACACCCCCATACAATCATGAAGTATATAATAGTTACGTATGAAACTAAATAACAACCGTAAATACCCTGTGTCCACTTCTGTTCAGGAAGTTTAAAGATATAATAAGACCGGCAATATAGACCGGTAATATAGATCTGCTGCCCGGAAGAGAAAAGAGAATGGAAAAATATAGCTGGATTCTCATCACTGGATCTTCATACTTATGATGCAAAAAAGCCCTTTTTGAAACAATATCTATCCCAATAATAAATACGCATGAAACTAATATTAAAGAGATATGTAGAATGTATATTCATTTTCTAATTACACAAGAAACTAAATCTATATAATACGTTCAACATAACACGTGAGACAAATTAAAAAAGTTACACAGGATTTAGAACCATTAGTCTGCAAGGATGAAAAGAATTTGAAAGCAGGTCTTAAAAAAGGGTTGAGAGGGATTATCCCTCTTTCAGAAAAATTTAATATTTTTGAAGTTAGACATTTGGGCGATTAAAAGCATGTAAGCGGCTGATAATCGGCCCGCTTATAAAGGATGTAACCAGGGCCATAAAGATTAAAGCCACAAATACATGGTCATCAATGAGTCCGGCATCCCTGGCAACTGTAGCCAGAATCATTTCCATTGCACCCCTGGCGTTCATGGCAAAGCCTATTGCAACTGATTGTCTCCAGTGCATCTTGCTGATCATCAAACCAAATGTGACTCCAAGCACCTTACCCAGGCATGCAATGACAAGAACTGCCAGCACAAGGACAGGGTCAAATGATTCCACGAAATTCGCCCTCAGCCCGATTGAAACAAAATAGAGTGGGGCGAAAAAATACATAACAAACTGATAGATCATCTCATGTGCATCATCACGCTTCTCAAGGTTCTGGGAAAAAGCCAGCCCCACTAAAAAAGCGCCAAATACGGAATGTATTCCTATCAGTTCAGCACCGGCTGCTGTCAGCAGTACAAGGACAGTCGTTATCCCGAGGAATGAACCCGGCCACGGCAGGTGCGACTTAAACCATTTTTGAGATCTTTGAGCCACAAAGCGACCTATGGTGACCATGAAAACGAAAAGCAATATCACCAGAATGAAAGTAACATAAGGGGGGATATTCATGACGCTTTCATGTGCGAAATTGCTTAACACAAAGGCGAATAAAGACCATCCTACAAGGTCATCGATAGTTGCAGCGCCGGTAATCACCATTCCAATATCCGTTTTCATCAGATTAAGGTCCATGAGGGTTCTCACAATGACCGGAAGGGCAGATATGGAAAGTGCCGTGCCCATAAACATCGCAAAAAACAATGTCCTTCCCTGAAAATGTTCTTTCCACAGGTCCGGGAACAGAAAGACTATCCCGATACCCATTATAAACGGAACAACTATGCCCATTAAACTGGCCCAGGCTATATTTTTGCCCTGCTTTTTAACAAGGTCCAGGTTCATTTCCAGACCTGCAGCGAATAAAAAGAAAAGCATGCAAATCTGGATAAGGGCATCCCTGCTCTGAAAAACAACACCTGTCTCCGGGAATAATAATTGATAAGTATCAGGACTGAGCCATCCCCAGACAGTCGGACCGAGGATAATACCGCCAAAAAGTTCGCCAAAAACTGCAGGAAAGCCAAGCCTGCTCATTATATGGCCGCAGGACAGCGCCATAAAAAGCATCACAGCGATCTCAAGGAAAAAGATTACCATATCCTTTGGGATCATACAATTTCACCATACCGTTTTTACATTTCCCTGGCTATTTGAAAATTATATAGCCGTGTTCCTCACAAACTGCATCTTAACAACTGTTAAGCAAATTTTTTTGCATCCACAGCCTGTCTGAAGCATACAGGATGAATTCATAAAGCCGCTTATTAATATTAATATAATATAAATCATTGGGTCTCAGCAAAGGGAAGTATGATGATTTTTCCACAAAATTATAATCTCATCAAGCTGTGAGAAAGGAAAAATATGATTCAATACTGTTAAATATTTTGATCTCAGTATATGCAGTGATTTAATAAATCTTCAGGGGGATTAGTATGGTAAAAAACATCGTTGAAGACAGACATGATGATGCCGTTAAGGGAAGATCCAGAGCTTATAACGCAAAAACCGATAAACGGCTTAAATGCGAAGAAAATCACAAAATCGCGAAGAACAACAATCTGAGAACAGGTTTTAAAGGAAAAGGCAAACAAATGGTTTAAGTGAGAAACCAGATCGGCTTCCTGCCGGTTTTATTTATCGTTTTTAAAGAGGGAGGAAGAATGAGTTTTATTCTTTGTCCCACACCTTTTTTATCTTACAAAACGTTCATCTTCTTTTAATGATTCCCTCAGCGCTTCTACTTTCTTTTTCAATGCATCGATTTCCTTTACCAGCGAGTTGGTAATTGCCTCTATTTCCTTTGCATTTTCCACTGCTAACTGTTTTTTTGACAACAAGTTCATGACCTCTTTAAGCAATTTCAGGTTTATGGATCTCAAATAGGCAGTCTAATTTGTAAGATTAATGCAGCTCAAATTTAACCTTAACAGATAAACTGTATTTTAACATATATATAATTATTCTACAGTTATAAATGACATTATAACTGTTAAGCGTAAATCGATAATCACACCTCCTCATAAAACAAAAACTTTATATTCGAATTTTACGTACTTCTTCCCACAGCATTGTACATAGATGAACATCATTTTTCCACAGCGAGAGCGTTGGAAAAATTCCTTAAATTCTTTTTGAATTCTCAAAACAATTTTATCAGATTATTTGGGAATTCAGGTTCGTTTTCAACCTCATTTTATTTCCTTTGAGGCTGTCAAAATTATACATTTCATTAAATATTACCCACGATCCGAGATGAGCTTATTTGACTGAAAAAAAACTGTTAATGGGTAATGAAGCCATTGCACTTGGAGCAATAGAAGCCGGAGTACAGGTAGTAACGGGATATCCCGGCACCCCCTCGACCGAAGCTCTGGAAACAATTGCCCGTCATGCCGAAAATTGCGGGATCTATACCGAGTGGTCAAGCAACGAAAAAGTCGCACTTGAAACGGCTGTAGGAGCGGCTTATTCCGGAGCAAAGGCTCTTGTGACCATGAAACAGGTAGGACTAAACGTTGCATCCGACCCCCTTATGAGCCTGACATACATCGGCGTAAAAGGAGCTCTTGTCCTGCTTGTTGCAGATGACCCGGGACCTCATTCTTCCCAGACTGAACAGGACACAAGGGCTTTCGGGCATTTTGCAAATATCCCTGTACTTGACCCTGCAACTCCGCAGGAGGCTTACGAGCTTACAAAGCTGGCTTTTGAAATATCACACGAGTTTGAAACCCCTGTCATTCTCAGGACCACAACGCGGGTTTCCCACAGCTGCGAAGACGTTCAACTTTTAAACCCGGAACCTGCACCGGTTAATGTTTCCTGTGAAGGTTTTACAAAAGACAGGCGCTGGACGATTTTTCCAAGGCTTACTGCAGAACGGCATCCTCTGCTTGAAAACGTGCAGGTGCAGCTTTCAGACCGCTTTTCAGAGCTTCCGTACAATTCCGTTTCAGGAAGCGGAAAAATAGGGATTATAGCCTCAGGGGTTTCAGCCCTCTATGTAAAGGAGGCTGTAAAAGGTTTTGAAGAGCTTTTCACTCTCTTCCGGGTCGGGACAGTTTATCCATTCCCTGAAAAAGCAGCTCTTTCCTTCCTAAAGAGGATCGAAAAACTGATTGTGGTCGAGGAACTTGACCCCTACCTTGAAGAACAGGCACTCCAGCTTATCGGAAAATCTCACCTGCCTGTTGACGTTTACGGAAAAAAGAACGGCTTTTTCCCGGTCAGCGGGGAATATAACGTTGATATTGTTATTGATTGTATAAACAAAGTGCTTGCAGAACTCGGAGAAAATTCCAGTCTTTCCCATGCTGTTCCTGCCGTTTTAAGAGGAGAACTTCCGCTCCTGCCTGTCCGGGCTCCAACCCTCTGCGCCGGCTGCATGCACAGGACCGTTTTTTACGCATTCAAGCAGGCTGCAAAGCAGCTCAAAAAGGACTCCAAAGTTGAAACTATTTTTTCCGGAGATATCGGCTGCTATACTCTTGGAAACGCATACCCCCTCAACATGGTTGACACCTGCCTCTGTATGGGGGCAGGGATGAGCATTGCAGGAGGGCTTTCCCGCACGAACCCTGGAGCAAAGCAGGTTGCTTTCATAGGGGATTCGACCTTCTTCCACTCAGGAATCCCTGCTGTGATAAATGCTGTTTACAACGGAGCCGATGTTACCCTTGCAGTCCTTGACAACCGCACAACTGCCATGACAGGGCACCAGCCCCATCCTGGAATAGGGCTTACTGTACTTGGAAACCCTTCCAAAGCGATTGACATCTCCGATGTGATCCGGAGCTGCGGGGTCGAATTTGTAAGGTCAGTAGATATAGAAAGCCTGAAAAACAGCCTTGAAGACTGCATTGAGGCAGCAAAAGAAGCTATGGAATTTAAAGGTCCTTCTGCAGTCGTGTTTAAAGGGAGATGCGTGGGGATCACCAAATCCAGGATACGTTTTGAAATTGATGCTGATAGCTGTACAGGCTGCGGGTTCTGTGTAAAGCAGCTAGGATGCCCTGCTATTTTCCTGCCTGCGGGAGAGGATAAGCCTGTAATTCAGGACAGCTGCAGCGGCTGCGGGCTCTGTGCGCAGGTATGTCCTTCGGGAGTCATAAGGGAAAGAGGGGTGAAGAAATGAAGTACGATATTCTGGTTGCAGGTGTTGGAGGACAGGGAGTTGTGCTTGCTTCCCGAATGCTTGCACTTGCTGCAATGAAAGCCGGGTTCCGTGTGAGCACTGCCGAAACCATAGGCATGTCCCAGAGGGAAGGTTCGGTGAGCAGCCATATAAGGATAGGAGACGAGATTTCGGGTTCACTTATCCCGGCAGGGAAGGCAGACATGCTTATAGGACTTGAACCCGCAGAAAGCATAAGGAATCTCCCGTTCCTGAAAAAAGGCGGAAAAATCATAGTAAACTCTCATGCCATACCCCCTGCATCAAAACCCCCCGGAAGCCCGGAATATAACCCTGAGTCTTTGCTGTCTTTTCTGAAGGCACACTTCCCGGATATGCTCTGTCTGGATTTCACCCGGCTCGCAGAAGAGGCGGGGACATACAGGGCTGCCAATGTTGCAATGCTGGGAGCGGCGGCAGGTATGGATATACTGCCTTTCTCAAGAGAAATCATTCTGGCAGTACTTGAAACCGAAATCCCTGAAAAACACAGGGCTGTAAACAGGGCTGCTTTTGAAGCTGCGATAGAAAAAATAAAGCTGATCTCTGCGCCCCTGAACGGGGAAAAGAAGGTGAAATTAAATGTATGAAGCATCCTGTGATTCTGAGCTCGATCCTGATGTCCAGCTCTATCACCCAAATCTCTCGGAAGAAGATACCCTTGCAAAACTGAAGGACCTGCTCAGACGTGTTGTTGAAGGCAGTCCGTTTTACCAGAAGAAGTTCAGGGAAGAAAACGTGGATATCGAGAAAATAAAATCCCTTGAAGACCTGAAACTCCTGCCTTTCACGCACAAAGAGGAACTGAGGGACGCCTATCCCCTCGGGCTTCAGGCAGTGCCTGATTCCGTAGTTGTCAGGATCCATTCTTCCTCAGGAACTACAGGCAAGCCTGTAATTATTCCTTATACCCGGAAGGATGTTGATGTCTGGGCAGAACTTATGATGCGCTGCTACATGCTGGCAGGGCTTACCAACAGAGACAGGATCCAGATAACTCCGGGATATGGGCTCTGGACCGCAGGTATCGGATTCCAGCTCGGTGCCGAGCGCCTTGGAGCAATGGCAATACCTACAGGGCCCGGAAATACCGAAAAACAGCTTGAGATGCTTGTCGACCTCAGGTCCACAGCCCTTGCAAGCACTTCTTCGTATGCGCTTTTGCTTGCCGAAGAGATTGAAAAGCGCGGCCTGAAAGACCAGATCCATCTCAGGGTAGGTGTTATCGGCTCGGAGCGCTGGAGCGAAAAGATGCGCAGCAGGATCGAAACCGAACTCGGGATCGAGACCTTTGACATCTACGGGCTGACGGAAATCTATGGACCAGGAATTGCCCTTGACTGCTCCTACCACGAAGGGATGCATTACTGGTCCGACCACCTGCTTTTTGAGATCATCGACCCCATAACAGGTGAGCAACTGCCCGATGGGACCCTCGGAGAACTTGTTATTACCACTCTCACAAAAGAAGGAGCTCCCCTGATCCGCTACAGGACAAGAGACCTTACGCGCATAATCCCGGGACTCTGCAAATGCGGCTGCCCCTTCCCGAGAATTGACCGGATTTTAGGGAGGTCTGATGACCGCATTAAGTACAAGGCAGTAAATATCTACCCCGGACAGATTGAAGATATTATCCACAAAGTTCCCGGAGTGAGCAGCGAGTACCAGATCCTCCTTACGAGAAAAGACGGCAGGGACAACATGACTTTCAGGGTCGAAATTGAAGATGCAGAAGACCCTGCAAAAAAATTAAAAGCTGAGAAAGCCCTGGGAAAAGCTTTCAAGGACTTTATAGGAGTAACCGTGGATATCGTGGGTGTGAAGCTTGGTGAACTTCCAAGAAGCATGAAAAAGACTAAAAGAGTAATCGATGAAAGGGAACTTTAAACCCCTTCCATCATTCTATTTTCTTGATCGGATTCCCTTCCATACCTTTCATTAATTTTGTAGATTATTAATTTCTTCTGATGATGAAGGTTTTTCAGAAGCCTTTCCCTTTTCAATATCTGTCTTGTATACAATAGTCCTGTAAGGATACGGAATTTCTATCCCTTCCTCATCAAAACGCTTTTTGATCGCTTCTCTAATTTCGCATCCTGAACTGTATGCATCACTCCTGTCCTTAAACCACATCTGCATGCGGAGATTTATGGCAAAATCTCCGAGCTCTGTCACGTATACTTTAACCTGTCCCCTTTCCCTGAAATCCGGATCTACAAGATGGAGTACGGAAGGGTTCATGAACCCGTTTGTAAGAGTTTCGGATTTCAGTAATCCTGGCTTTACAACGCTGTACTCAAGGGTCTGGGGAGACATGACCTTGGGGTGTTTTCTGGCTTCCTCAATCATAATTTTCTTTGCCAGGCTGATATCGGAGTCATAGCTGATTCCAACATCCAGTGGCCAGATAACTGCAGGGTCTTCTATGGTCCAGTTAACTATTGCTTCATTGCTGATCACTGAGTTGGGGATAATAAGGCGCCTGTTATCCCAGGTCAGAATTACTGTATGCCTGAGGTTGAGGTCCGTAACTTTTCCGTACTCATTCATAATAGTCAGTCTGTCTCCAACCCTGAAAGGTTGAAACAGAGCAAGGGCAATGCCTGCAATAATATTGCTCAGCGTGTTCTGGGCTGCAAAACCGATTACGATACCGGCGAGCCCTGCCCCTGATAACATCGCTACGGAGAGACTGCGCAGTTCAGGAATGCTGAAGATTACAACAACCAGACCTATGAAATAGACTGCTGCAACCATTATGTGCCTGAACATTCGGAAAGTAGTTACATCGATATGCAGCTTGCTGCTGACTCTTTTATGGTAATTTATCAAAATGTTGTTTACAGTTCTTGCGACAAGGATAGTGCCCATGCCTACAAAAATAATGAACAACAGCGTATCCAGGTTGTTAGAGAACCAGGTGAATGCATGCTCCAGTATTGTGTCTAAATAGGAAATGTTATCTGCAAGAGAAGTATCCGTATCCGGGGTAGTGTTATTCAGAGTATCCAGGGTTTCCATGCCCTCAACCTTTTGCAGGAATCCTTATATAAATATTGATTTTAGAATACATGAATTGTAAGAATGTAAAGTAAGTTTCACAAAAGAGATTGAGGAAGTTGAAACAATAGAAATTCAGATTGAACAGAAATCGCTTAAAAGTTAAGGATGAAAGCAAAAAAGGGTATTTTAAATTGAAAATGAAAGGAAGAAATTACTTCCTTTCCCTTGCGTAAGCAACAATTGCGTCTTTGACTCCGTATTTGAATGCTACCACGATAGCAATTCCCCATGCCAGCGGTCCGAAGAACACATAGAGGATACCGGTGTCGATCATCATTGTGTCCAGGGCAACCAGTACCAGAATGAGGAGCAGGAAGCCTCTCAGGAGTGGAAGGATTACGTCTGCTCCTTCGACTTTCATGCCTTTGACAGTACCGCTCAGGTAGTCCATTACCACATCTATGGACAGAACTCCTATCATCAGTATCAGGACTGCTACGATAACACGTGGCAAATACTGGGTAATACTTATCAGCAGATCGGTAATCATAACCAGCCGGAGGATATCGGAAGCTGCTGTGAGGAAAATCAGATATCCAAATATTCTGACTATTCCAGCTATGATACCTGAAATCGTCATTCCACCTGACCTGACTGAAGCTCCGAAAGTTGTCTGTTCGAATTTTTCGTCTACTCCAGTCGAAACAAGTACTTTCTTGAGCAAATCGCTGATGAAATCCACGATCAGCAAACCTATGAGCAGGACGATAAGAGCAGAGATCACAAGCGGAACATAGAATATAATCAGGTCAACGAAGTTGTTCACGACCTCAATATTTAGAAGGTCCAGGATTATTATGGCGAAAATGATATAGATAAACCAGCGGATGACGGCATCAAAAAAGCCAACCGTACTCATCTGTCCTCTTCTCAGCATTCCGCCTATCACCGTTTTGTCTATCAGTTCGTCAAGACCTATCTTATCCAGTATCTTTGCCCCGATCTTTCCAAGGGCTTTTCCCACTACTGTACCTATAATAAGAAGAAGAATTATGGCTACCAATGTAGGAACAAAAGCGATAAACTGATCAAGCATATTGTATAAACTATTCGTAACTTCCGTTTGAACCATATCACTACCCCTTTATCTGGTTTTCAATTTGATGATCTTCCCAAATTCCCCTATTTTTAGAAGATCAATTTTTAGATTTCTCGTAATATTCTATATAATGGATAATAGATATATTTATCTGTAAACGCTTTAAATCCCGCCTTTGTATTGAAATTGAGGTTATGCGGAATATAATCAGGACTGCTTCAAAGCTATCAAGATTGCTTCAGAGTTTATACTGATTCGAACAAAAAGCATGCACAGGCTTAAATCAGTGAAACTCCAATTAATAAAATGTTTAATTTTATTATAAAGTGAGGCAGAGCCGTGAAATCTAAAACTTTCAAAAAAAAGCAATCAAATGTCGGTCTTGCCCCCGGAACTCTTGTACATGTGGGGGAAAAAAAGGCAGAAAAAGTCGTTATCAGGGCCTGGGTATATAACAGTGAAAAACTGATAGAAAAAGAACTGAAAACTGTGGAAGAATGTCAGGCACTTAAAGACCAGCCCGGCATGAACCTGTGGATAAACGTAGACGGATTAGATCAGATAGGAATTATAGAAAAACTTGGAAGCTACTTTGGGGTCCATCCTCTTACCCTTGAAGACGTGCTGAACACCGGGCAGCGACCGAAAATGGAGGATTACGATTCTTATATTTATGCTGTTCTGAAAATGATGATTCTCGATGAAAAAAGAAAAGAGATCATTATAGATCAGGTAAGCATTATCTTCGGCTCCAATTACATCCTCTCTTTTCAGGAGAGGGAAAGAGATGTTTTTAACCCCATAAGAGACAGGTTAAAAAATCCTGCTTCACGCCTGCGAAAGAACGGGGTGGACCTTCTTGCATACAGCCTCATGGATGCTGTGGTTGACAACTATTTCTTGATTCTTGAACACATTGGGGAAGAAATAGAAAACCTTGAAGAAGAACTCATAGTGGACCCGGTTCCTGAAACCCTGAAAGCAATCCAGAAACATAAAAGGGATATGATTACTCTCCGCAGATCAGTCTGGCCTCTCAGGGAATTGATAAATAGCCTTCAGAGGACCGAGTCAGAACTGATAAATGAAACCACGCAGCTTTACCTGCGAGACGTCTATGACCATACAATTCAGGTAATTGACTCCATAGAAGCTTTCAGGGATATCCTCTCTTCAATGGTAGACGTCTACCTTTCAAGCTTGAGCAACAGAATGAATGACGTTATGAAAGTCCTGACGATTATAGCTACGATTTTTATCCCCCTTACCTTCATAGCAGGAGTATACGGCATGAACTTTGAATACATGCCCGAACTCGAATGGCGCTGGGGTTATCCTGCAGTAATGCTGGGAATGGCGATGGTAGGAATCAGCATGTTTCTTTACTTTAAAAAGAGAAGATGGGTCTAAACCACCCGAGACCCGTTTCGGGAGGACGGCGTTCTTTTCACTCGCTTCGCTCGCTCAAGAGGACTCATTTAAAAAATTGAAAAGTTCTTCGGAATTCAGGGGTAATTGACTAATTAATAAGGAGTATCTTTTTAAGGAGTATCTTTTTTGTAGTCTCATAAAATTTATTTAAAGTAATTTTTTTATAATGGGTGGATCTTAATATTATTTAGAAAGTATTGAAATATGTTAATTTATGGAATAGCAGGATATTATGTACGGCTACTACGATCCCCCCTTTTCAGTGGAACAGGAAGGAATTTCCATTTCTGTAGAAAGGACTGGAGACAGATGGACATACAGGAGAACTTCTGGAAAAGATGAGGTTGAAAGACTGATTCTTGGAGACCGAAAGCGAATTATCATAAATCCGGTTGAACCCCTGAACACTCCGAAAGAAATTACTCCGAATCTGCTGATAGAATTCGAAAAAACACTGCTTCTTGCAGGCGGAGAGAAAAAACAGATATTTTTGACTTTTCCGGTTGAAATAGGTGTCTTTATCTCGGATACCGGCAACAAGAATCCTCAGCTTATAGATGTGCTCACCCTGGTGAGGCAGAAATTTACCCTTTACGGAGAAGTTTCTAATGGAGTTGTCTGTAAGCACTGGAAAAGCAGATTATACTCGGTTTCTCCTATCCTTGATCCCCTGCAGGAAGGAATCATGGAGCTTACTCTGAGAAACGCTTCTTCGGACTGGGCTTCGATCTCAAAAGCCGTTTTCAGTGCATATGGGATGAAACTCTACTATGACGGGGATGTTTTTATGAAAGCCCGTATGGACATCCTCAACAGGAACACGGCTGAAACGGGTTTTGATATACAGCCGATTAACGGAGAGATGAAAGGTTATCTTGTGAAAGACCAGAAAATCAGGAAAGAGGCTTTTGGCGTTTACGGCCTCCGGAAGCTTGGCTTTGTGCCTCTTAAATTTTATATGGGGTGGGGTTTTTGATCCTTCCTGATATTAATCTTCTTGATTTTACCCTGTACTCTACATCAGAGGGGCCGGTTACCCCTGCGGACCTTATAAAGTTTATAGCCATTCTTTCATTTTCGATAATCTTTTCCAGAGTCCTCACAATTTACCTGCGAAGGTCTCTTAAAGACAGGGTCAGCAAGGATGTGGGAGAGCCTATCCTCAAACTCCTCTATTACGGAACCCTTGTTGTCATTTTTATTTCAATACTTCCTTTAATAGGGCTTGACCCATCAGGACTCCTGCTTGCAGGAGGGGTTGCAGGTATAGTGCTTGGTTTTGCAAGCCAGAACATTGTAGGAAATCTGGTTTCCGGCTGCTTCCTTATGTTTGAAAGACCCATAAAAATAGGGGACCAGGTGGAAGTCAACGGGATAGCCGGCTATGTCACTGATATCCGTATAATCTCCACTCTCATGCGAACCTATGACGGTCTTCTTGTCCGCATCCCAAACCAGCAGGTGTTTACAACAAATATCACAAATATCGTGGGACACCCTGTAAGAAGATTTGAATATACTATAAGAATCCGCTACAGCGACGATGCCGGCGCTGCAATATGGCTGATCAAGGACCTGATAGATAAGGAGCCTTTTGCTCTCCTGAGCCCGTCTCCATCAGTTTTTGTTAGCGACCTTGCGGACAGCTGGGTTGAGATTGCGGTCAGGATCTGGGCGCCTGTTAGTGAATGGTTCGGGCTGAAAACAAGGCTTTTGTGGAATATTAAAAAAACCCTTGAAGAAAACGGGATAGAAATCCCCTACCCGCAGCGCGTACTCCATATTAAATCCGAAGAGGAAAAAAAGCCGCAGGTGATTGAAGAGCCAAATGAAAATAAGCTTGAAGAAACTGAACCTGTTTTGAACTTTGAAGAAAGAGTATTGAATTGAGCCAGGCTGAGAAAGGAAGAAACTGATAATCTGAAGGAAAAAGGGGAAAAAAACTTTAAAGTCAGGATTTTCTTGCCATCTTTTTCCTGTACCTTCTTTCCGTTTTCTCTTTTTTTTCCCTTTTTATTTCCGCTTTCATTCTTATTTTCTGTTTTCAAGTATCTCCCTGATAGGTTTAACTGTAAGGGCTCCAGGTGTTCCTTTCATGCTGTGGGGCGGCCAGCTTCCGGATTTAATTTCTTCTGAGTTCTCATCGTGTTCATCTTCAAGAAGGAGAATCACCCCTATGTCCGAAGGGATGTCGTCGACCATCTCTGCTCCGCAGGAATCGAGTTCCTCCAGGGCTTTTCTTCCCTTTTTCGGATCAAAGGGAGCAGTGCAGCCTTTCACGACGTTTGTCCGGAAACCTCTTTCGAGAAAGCCCAAAGCGTTTCGGTAGATACAGACCTCATCAACCAGCCCTGTCATGAATACCTCATCAATTCCGAGTTCTGCAACCTTGAGTTCAAGTTCAGGGTTTGTAAAAGCATCGTAGTGGTCTTTCGAAAGCCTGATAAGAGAGACTGTTCCGCTGTTAACTACTTTTCTCACAAGGGCTGCAATTGGTTCAACAATCGTCTTTCCAAGCGGGGCCACAAGCCTGCCTTCGTATTCTTTTCCTTCATGTTCATATTTCTCGAATACGAAATCATTGGTCATATCCATAATAATTAGAGCTTTCAATTTTTCACCTTTTTTCATCTTTTAATCGGCTTCACCCTTTATCTTCTATTTTGCGTGATATGCGATAAGTTTACCGGAAATATTTTTTGAAACAGTCTCTTTGGATTAGTATGAGAAAATAAAAACATTTAATATATATTATATTAGAGAATATTTTACTGTAAAACGGTTACTTATTATAAAAATTAAATTTCATTCTCGAAATTTACTGCTTTAATTTTCTTATTTTATTCAGTTTTTCATCCTCCTGCAATCGGAGGGACCAGGACCATAACGTCCCCTTCTTTTAACACGGTCGCAAACCCTTCGAGAAAATCAGTATCTCTCCCGTTAACCAGGAACCTCACTTTCGGAATCCCGCCTGCGGTTGTGCCTGTTGTGGCTTCTTTGAACTCTGCGCCGTAGAGCGTTTGAAGGGCCTGCAGGGCAGTTCCCACGGTGTCACCGGAATGAAGTTCAAGTTCTATCTCGGATTTGTCGGTAATTTCACGGATAGTCGCAAGGAACTTTACATGGATTTTCAAGCCTATCTCTCCGGAAAAAGAATAAAGCGATTTGAAAGGAAATAATAAAAATCGTACATGATATTCTTCGAATTCCATGCCCAAAAAATGAAAGTGCTTTCAAGTACTTTCATGCCAAAGTGATATGTAAAGGCTCAGGAAATCCCGAGTTCCTTCAGCTTCTCTTTTGTGGGCTTTCCTTCAACCCAGCCACGAAGGGAATAATACTCGTGGATCATTTCCGGGACATGGGAGATCTGGCCTCTGGCGGGACCGGCCGGTACAGGATCTTCGGTGAGACGCTTTGGGAGGACGTCTTCATTCCTGTCAAGTCCATACATGTTGTTCATCAGCCGCTCCAGGTTTGTGATTCTTTCCCCAATTTTCAGGAGTTTATCGGCATCAAGTTCAAAACCTGTAATAGCTGCCAGCATCCCTGCATACTCGGGGAAGCCGAGGGCAAATGAGCTGAAGAGGCAGACAACAGAAGAGTTGATGGCTGATGTCAGGTCCTGAAGGATGATGGTCCATCTGGGCTTGTCCTTGACTGCGTAGGGGTCAAGCTTTTCAGGCAGCCCCAGAATTTCGGGAGAGATCATGTAGCCGTAGACATGGTCACCGCCGCGGTTTGCGGTTGCGTAGTTCAGGCCTATTCCCTGGATAGCTCTGGGGTCGTAGGCTGGAAGTTCCATGCCTTTGACAGCCATGGAGAGTTCCGGAGCCCCGTATTTTTCCGAAAGCATTTTAGAACCGAGGGCAAGATCAGCTCCGATCCCTGCGCGGTAGGCAGTCCTCCATATGGCTTCAATCATTGAACCGGGATCCCCGAAGCGCAGGTTAAAGCCGTGGAGCTTTTCCTGCGGGATTTTTCCTTTCTCCACAAGTTCCATGGCACAGGCAATCGTCCCTCCCATGGAGATTGTGTCAAGCCCTAGCTCGTCGCATAGGTGGTTGGCTTTTATCAGGGCGTCAAGATCCTTTACTCCGCAGTCGGAACCAAAGGCAAAGATGGTCTCATACTCCGGACCTTCGGTGTCGCGGACGCTGAAAGGCCCTTCAGGCACATCGGACTTCCGCCCGCAGAGTATAGGACAGCCCCAGCAGCCTCCGCGGCCTGTAAGGTACTTTTTAACAAGGGTTTCCCCGCTCTGTTCATCGGCTTCAGGGAAGTAAGCTTCCTGGAAGTTCCGGGTCGGGTAGGCTCCGCTCTCGTTGATGATATTTACGAGGACGGCAGTCCCGTAGGTATGCAGCCCTCCATCGGGAGCTGTAACCGGGTTTTCTTTTATCTTTTTCATAGCCTCCGCAACCCTCTCTTTCAGAAGTTCGGGGTTTGCAGGCTCAGCCCTCTGGCTCCCGGAAACCACTATCGCTTTCAACTTCTTGCTCCCCATGACCGCACCGAGCCCTGTCCTCCCGGCAGTCCGGTACTTGTCGTTCATGATGCCGGAAAAGGGAACTAAATTTTCTCCAGCAGGCCCTATGCAGGCAACAGAAGTCTTCCTGGGGTTTTCCGTCCTTCCTGTCAGCTCGTCCGTGACAGCATGGACTGTCATTCCCCAGAGCTCCGGAGCCTCTACAAGCCCGGCTTTCCCGTCCACGATGCTAAGGTAAACAGGCTCCTTTGAAATTCCCCGGAAAACAACTGCGTCATATCCTGAAAATTTCAGGTAGGGTCCCCATTTGCCTCCGGAATTTCCGCTCCCCACAGTCCCGGTCTGGGGAGATTTGCTGCAGACAACGTGGTAGCGCCCGCTTGTAGGGATCTTTGCCCCTGTAGCCGGACCGCTTGCAAACACAAGCAGGTTGTCAGGGTCAAAAGGCTGCATGTCAGGCCTGAACTCATCATATACGAGTTTAAGACCGAGCCCTTTTCCTCCGAGGTACATCCTCAGCGTTTTTTCGTCAAGAGTTTTATCCCTAAGCTCTCCGGTTTCAAGATTAACATCAAGAATTTTTCCTGCATAGCCCCCTAACATAGATAGTCTCCTCCATGAGTATAGTTTTAGTTTTTCAGACTATTCAGTTTTGCAGTTCCGGCAGCAATTCCTTACCCTCCACAGGACAGAGCTCAAAGGAGAGCCTGCCGAAAAATTTTACACCACTGATATAAAGCGATGAGAATTTAAAGTTCGTTTTAGAATCAATTATATAACAGTTCCTTAATATAAGAATTTACACGAAAAGAAATTCATTGAAATATTCTTCGCAGTTCCAGTTACATTAAGATTAAAAATATTCAGGCAGCATTTTAAAATGAGGTATCCGATACCTCCATTTCTGCCCTGCCAGCCAGAGGTTTTTGAGAACTTTGCTGCAGACTGATTCTTATGATGAATTCAGTGCCTTTCTCCCTTTTTAGTTCGATTTCGCCGTCTAACTGGTCTACCAGAATACTAACAAGCTGCAGACCAAGCGTATCTGAATTTTCCAGGCCAATGTCTTCTGGAATGCCTGTTCCGTCATCTGAGACAATAAGAGCATATCCTGTACCTTTTTGCTCTCCATTCCTGCCCGGTTCATTTCTGGAGTTTTCTTCTCCAGTTCTTTCTTCTTTATGGAGTTTAATTCGGATTTCCCCTTTGTTTCTGCCTTTGAATGCGTGTTTTAAGGAATTGGAAACAATTTCATTGACAATTATCCCTAAAGGAACTGCCGTATCCATGTCAAAGAAGATATTGTCTTCAAGGTCTATTTTTAAGCTGATATCGGCATTTCCGAGGCTGTATGTCTGGAAAAGGCTCTCAACCAGCTTTTCAAGGTAAGGAGAAAAGTACAGTGTGTTGTTTCCTCCGCCTTCGTGAAGTTCTTCATGAATCAGGGCAATAGACATTATTCTATCCTGGCTTTCCCGAAAAGCGTTAAGGACATCGGAATCTTTAACATATTTTCTGTTGCTGAATTTTTCAGCCTGAAGATCCAGGAGAGAGGAGATAACCTGCAGGTTATTTTTTATCCTGTGATGAATTTCCTTTTTACGGGCAATCTCAAGGTTTACCAGGAATTTTTCAGCTTTTTTTCGTTCTGTGATATCCTGAATTGTTCCTTTTATTCGGATAGGAGTGTTATTTTCATTGAAAATAACCTGGGACTGCATATGGATAATACGTTCTTCTCCGTCAGGAAGGATAATTCTGTATTCAATACTGTAAGGTTTTCCGCTTACAGCTTTCCTGGCGGCATTATCAAAGTAGTCCCGGTCATCCGGGTGTATGTGACTCAGGTATTCATTGTAAGACGGTGCTTCTTTTTTGGGATCTCGCCCGAATATACGATACATTTCATCAGACCAGTATGCTTTATCGGCTGCAATATCCCATTCCCAGTTCCCTATATGAGCCATTTTTTGAGCTTCAGCAAGACCTTTTTCGCTCTCTTTCAAGGAGTTATAAGCTTTCTCAAGCTCTTGCGTGCGCGTTTTAACCAATTTTTCCGAATCATTAAGTGTTTCCTTCAATTTCTCTTCTACTTTCTTTATATCTGTAATGTCCCGTGAGATAGCAAGAGCAGAAATCACTTTACCTTCAGAAAACTCCGGAACTATTTTGGTACTAAAATAGTATTCTTTTCCCTGAGGCGATTTATACCCATATTCCATTTCTTCGGGTTTGCCTGTAATAAAAACATTTTCAATATGCTCTTCCCATAATTTAACTATGTCCGGATCTATCCCCAGTTCACTGCTGTTTTTCCCTATAATCTCTTCTGGAGAGTAACCGGAAGCTGAACCAGCAGGATTAATGTATGCGTAGCGTTTTTGTCTATCAAAGCGGGCAATTACATCGGGAGAATTCTCAGCCAGAGTACGGAATTTATTCTCACTTCTAATCAGTGCCTCTTCAGCTTTTTTGCGCTCGGTGATATTGGTGAGCATTCCCATAGAGCCTGCAAACTTTCCATCCCTGTCAAAGAAGGATTTAGTATTTACAAGTGCCCATAAAGGCGAGCCGTCTTTACATATAAATTTAAATTCATGGCTTTCATCAATGCCCTGCTGCCTCTTTTTCCTGTTCAAGCCGGGAACAGTATTATCTATTTCATCGGTGAAGTCCCACCCTGATCTGCCAATCATCTCATTCTGAGTATATCCCAGCATCTCCGCCATTTTCTGGTTTACGTAAATAGTCCTGTCTTCAGCATCAATTATCCATATGCCTTCGTTTGCTGTCTCTACAACACTGCGGTACTTTTCCTCGCTCTCCCGCAGCGAATTCACCAGTATATCACGTTCAGCCAGTGATTGAGACAACCTTACATTGCTGTAGCCCAGCTGCGATATCATGCTGGCAAGCTTCATGAAAAAAACCATGATTGTATTCAGAGTCTCTTTGCTCAGCCGCGGAACTTTTTCTAGAGCTGCTATATATTCTTCCTCATTAAAGCCATAGTGTCTTGCCTGGGATCGGAAAAGCTCATAGTCAGGATGCTCATCTTCAAAAAAGAACTGACCTAAAAAGATATTGCCTACATGCTGGCCGCCCACAATAATCGGGGTTGCTGTGTCCCACATATTGTTTTTGCATTTGTACAGCTTAAATTCTCCAGGAGCAACACCCCTGGAAAGCTCTGTATCACTTTCTACGCAGTGTTTACAGGATTCGGGATGAAACCTGTGGAATCTGGTGCATATATCCTGCCATCCGACACCTACCAGAACATTGCCTTTGAGATCGATTATGCCTATAGGGATGTGAGCAAGCTTATAGAAATCTTCCATAAAGGACTGAATTGCTCGGGCATCAATGATCTCAGCAAGCTCCAGGTTTGCCGTCTCATGAGCAGGCGGGAGAATGTTCTCAAGATTCAGGTTTATTTGAAGTTCATTCTGGTTCAGTGACTCCTCTACCCGCTGATCTCCAATAATGTAATTCCCAGACATCCTTAGCTTTTCGCTCATTCAGGGTCCCCAACTATTAAATGCGATTTGAACGATTGTATTTGTTGCCTGTAAGTAACTGTGTTAATCACTATTATTTTTGAGACTATTATTTTTAAGTTGCGGGATTATTCTGAAACCCCTGCATGTTAAGAGAATTTGCCCCATTATCTGTTTTTAAGCCATTATCTGTTTTTAAAAATAGAATCAATCTGCAGATCCCAAAATGCTGCGCCATAAATAAAGTTAATTATATATTAATTATGCCCCTGTGTTTTTAAAACTCAAGCCAAAAAAGTTTTGTAAAAAAGATAAAGATTACGGGTTTCTGACCCAAATGTACGATAGGGCAGAGTTTTGAGACAACCTTCTCAATAAAAGTACAGAGTTTTTCAGTTTAAAAGAAAATACCTTGCAGAAAAGGCAGATAAAATAATTGTACGATTTCATTTCTTCGTGATCCGCCACTTAACCAGCTTATCTGTTTCAACTCTTTCGATCTCTTTTCTTTCAGTCAGGTCCTGCAGGATTTCAAGAATTTCTTTTTCCTCAATCTCAAGATCATACCTGTCCTTGAGCTCATATATTAGCCGGGAGACATCAAGCTCCCCGTCTTCAAGAATCTTTTCGGAAAAGCCTGCAAGATCCTCGTAACGGGCCCAGGGATAAATAATCCAGCGCCACCGGATGACCTTCTGACCATAGTAATCAGGAACAAAAGAAGAACAGGTCTTATGCTGGAGGACTGCAGTTTTGATATCAGCAGGGCTCATGCCCTTTATATAACCGACCGAAAGCTTCAGGGTATCTCCGGTATCTGTGATGTCATCTACAATAAGAACTTTCTTTCCTCTAATATCAACAGAAACCGGAAATCGAATTACCGCTTCTGCTTTCATTTCCGCCCCCCTCATGTAGTGTTCGACCTTCATTGTCGTAAGCGCGTTAAAAAGTAAGAAATCTGAAACCAGCCTGCCTGGAACATAGCCTCCCCGCCCAATAGCAATAATCAGATCAGGGTGGTAACCTGAAGCTTTGATTTTCCGGGCAAGAAGTTTAGAGATGCGATAAACCTCTGCAAAACTTACGAGTTCGCACTTGAAAGACCTTCTTTCTGCTGGAGAGCATACGGGTTTCTGGACTGCTTTTTCTGTGTTCAGTAAATCGCCTTCTGTCTGCATATCTTTCAGGTTTCCTTCTGTTTAAGCCGCATTATTGTATAGATTAAAAACAGTCTGAAGGTAAGCAAAAAGGATATTCGAAAAAGGTCTCCTTATTTCTATCCCGAATTATAATTTTACTGGAAAGTATATAAGATTATTTTAGAAAAAGAATAAAAAGTATTTTCCTGCTCAATTCAAATTTCCGGCGGAGCCATGGTCTGAAAAAAGAAGCAGGCTGCAGACTTCACAAAGCGGCATTAAGATGAAAGATTTTAACAATTCAGCGACAGCAATATTATTGTATACATGTAACTTTCGGCTCAGAGCTTAAGAAAAACAAGCTCTGTAAAAATCCTTATTTAACGCCAGATTAGCTCCACTACATTTTCCAATATTTCATACATTGTCAGTTTAAGTTTTATTTCTTAGACGTTATTGTAGAACCTTCCTGCTACACCTGGTTCTCCAAACTTTCTTTTGATATCAGAGAACGTTTTCCTGCTGTTTTCCGTTAATAGGGTTTGTAGAAACTTATCTATATCAGCTTCAAGAAACTATAAATAGATAAATAAATACCATAATATTCAGTCAAAATAATGGGGATTAGTCATATCTGAGGATTTTTACACAGCTATATTTATAAAAATCGTGGGGTAAAAAAACGGAATTGAGAGGATTTCTACCGGGCCAATAGAAGAAAGATTATTATCTTTATGCTTACAATTATTTCATACAGTTATGTGAAATATTCTTCATCCAGTCATTTTTATAGTCGTACCTGGCTGAAATAACAGGCTTAACCCGAAAAAACTCTGACTTCAATGAATTGCATATTATCCTCTATAAAATTGGTTAAATATCAAGGTTTTTCAAAATTCTCAACAAATTTAATAATTCATGTTCAGGGGTCTAAAATGAAAGGAAAGAAATGTAATAAAATATTTAGGGGGCAGACTTTCAATAAAACTTTGTGGATTATGGTACTTGCTTTTTTAATGCTGATAAGTATCGCAGGCGCCACACCATTTGCATACATTACAAATGGAGAGAGTAACAATATCTCCGTAATTGACACAACCACAAACAAAGTTACAGCTACAATATCTGCAGGATCCAATCCAGTGGGAGCAGCAATTAATCCGAGCGGAACAAAGGTATACGTGGCAAATGCTAAAAGCAACGATGTATCTGTAATTGACACCGCAACAAATGCTGTCATAGCCACGGTGCCTGTAGAAAGATCTCCTAAGGGGATTGCGGTCAGCCCGGACGGAAAAAAAGTATATGTAACAAACCTGGCCAGTAATACCGTTTCCATAATTGATACCACATCAAATACCGTTGTGAGTACAGTAAAAACAGGAAAATCCCCTGCAGGAGTAGCAGTGAGTCCTGATGGAAAAAAGATATATGTAACAAATAACGGAGACAAAACTGTCTCTATAATTAACACTACCACAAAAGCTGCTGTAACCACGGTATCTATAGGAAAAAGCCCTAAAGAAATTGCGGTTACTCCGGATGGAACAAGGGTGTACGTAGCAAACTCCGATAGCGAAAGCATCTCTGTAATTGATACTGCAACAAATGCTGTCATAGCTACGGTGAAGGTCGAGGGAACAGTTACTGGAGTTGCAGTCAACCCGGCGGGAACAAAGGCATATGTGACTAATAATGGCAAATATTTCTGCACAGTTTCTGTAATTGACATTTCTACAAACAAAGTAACAGCCACTATACCCGTAGGTCCCGGCCCTGCGGGAGTTGCAGTCACACCGGACGGAACAAAACTATATGTAGCTATCAACCTCTGTAACACTGTCTCCGTAATTGACACTGCAAGCAATACTGTTACAGCCACTATGCTTGTGGGAAACAGTCCTTATGTTTCAGGCCAGCTTATAGGTTCTATCCCGGTACAGCCGGTTTACCCTTCAGCGGACTTCAGCAGCAACATCACAGCAGATTATGTTTTCCTTTCCTCACCTGTACAGTTTAAAGATCTATCTGAAAATGCAACCAGATGGAAATGGGACTTTGGAGACGGGTCCAGTTCAACAAAACAGAATCCAGTACATGCCTATTCTGAAAAAGGAATCTATACCGTTAGCCTGACGGTTAGCAATTCAAACGGCACAGATTCAAAGACCGCTACACTAAGCGTTGTACCAAAAGGTTCTCCTGCGCCTTCATACGCATTTATCACTAACATAAACAGCAACACTGTTTCTGTAATTAACACAGAAAACAACAACTTAACAGGCACAGTGCCCGCAGGAATTAATCCAATAGGTGTTGCGGTCAGCCCTGATGGAAAAAAAGCATATGTGACGAACGCCAACTACAAACACAGGGGTTCTGTCTCTGTGATTGACACAGCCACAAATAAAGTTACAGCCACTGTGGATTTAGGAGATAAATACAGCCCCTGCGGGATTGCAGCTACACCGGATGGAAAAAAACTGTATGTGGCAAACCGTGATATCAATGGTGTCTCTGTAATTGACACAGCGACAAACACTGTTACAGCCACGGTGCCTGCAGGAAAATGGCCCATGGGAGTTGCAGCCACACCTGACGGGAAAAAAGTATATGTGACAAACCGTTACAGCAACACTGTTTCCGTGATTGACACGGGTACAAATACTGTAATAGCAAGCGTTAAAGTTGAAACTGGTCCCACCGGAGTTACAGTCAGCCCGGACGGAACAAAACTATATGTAACAAATTGTGAAAGCAACAGTATTTCTGTAATTGACACTGGTTTAAATACTGTTACAGCCACGGTGCCTGTAGAAGAATGGCCCCTGGGAGTCGCCACCAGCCCGGATGGAAAAAAAGCATATGTGGTAAACCAGCTCAGTAACAATGTCTCTGTAATTGATACCGCAACAAAAACCGTTATAGCTTCTGTTAAAGTCGGAAGAAAACCTTACGGAATTGCAGTCACACCGGATGGAACAAAAGTATATGTAGCGAACTGCGGAGACGAAGATGATCTCGGAAACACCGTCTCTATAATTGACACAGCCATAAACAGGGTTATAGCTACAGAAAAAACAGGTTTCAGTCCTGCTGCTTTCGGTCAGTTTATAAGTCCCCTCCCGGCACAACCATCGCTTCCTGCGGCAAACTTCAGCAGCAACATCACATCAGGTTATGCTCCTCTTTCAGTCCAGTTTACGGATTTCTCGAAAAACGCAGATGGATGGAACTGGAACTTTGGAGACGGGGAAGACTCAACAAAGCAGAATCCCACGCATACTTACTCCAGAGCAGGGAATTACAATGTAACGCTTACAGTAAACAACATAAACGGTACTGATTCGAAATTTGTCACAGTAACTGTTCTGGCACAGCCCGCATTTTCTGCATCCCCAGCATCAGGAAAAACCCCTCTCAACGTCAGTTTCACTGACCAGAGCACAGGATCGCCAGCATCATGGAACTGGACTTTTGGAGATGGAACTTATTCAACGAAAAAGAACCCTGTGCATGTATATAAAAAATCAGGGAAATATTCTGTTACTCTGACATTAAACGAAACGGGAAACAAAACTGCAGTAACAAAATACAGCTATATTACTGTTTCAAACGGTTTTGAAGCTCCTGTTGCTGCTTTCACGGCATCCCCAGCTTCAGGAAAAGCGCCTCTTACAGTTAGTTTTACGGACCAGAGTACAGGGTCGCCAACCTCAAGGAAGTGGAATTTTGGTGACGGCACACATTCAACCGCGGAGAACCCTGTACATACATATGACAAAGCAGGATTATACTCTGTTACATTAACAGTTAGCAATGAAAAAGGCAGCAATACCTTAACAAAAACAGACTATATAATAGTTTCAAACGTTTTAAATGGTCCCACCGCCAACTTCTCTGCGCCTCTTACTTCCGGAAAAGCACCTCTTACAGTTGAGTTTTCAGGCCAGGGAAAAGGATCTCAAACATCATGGAAATGGTATTTCGGGGATGGGAATAATTCAACAGAAAAGAATCCTGTATACACATACAATAAATCAGGACTTTATACTGTTAGATTGACAGCAAGCAATGAAAAAGGCAGCAATACGTTGACTAAAACAGGTTATATTGCGGTCTCAACTGTTTTAAATACTCCTGTATCTAGATTCTCTGCATCCCCTGCCTCAGGAAAAGCGCCTCTTACAGTTAGTTTTACTGACCAGAGCACAGGGTCTCCAACTTCATGGAAATGGTATTTTGGAGATGGAAGTAATTCAACAGAAAAAAATCCTGTACACACATACAATGAATCAGGACTGTACTCTGTTTCATTGACAGTAAGTAATGCAAACGGCACCAATGGATTGACCAGAACAGGCTGTGTTGCTGTCTCAAACGTTTTGGATGCTCCTGTTACCAGTTTCTCTGTGTCTCAGACTTCAGAAAAAACGCCTCTTATAGTTCGTTTTACCGACCAGAGCACAGGATCGCCGACCTCATGGAAATGGGGTTTCGGAGATGGAAGCGATTCTACAGAACAGAATCCAGTACACACATACAATAAATCAGGAAACTATACTGTTTCTCTGACAACGACCAGTGGAGGGGGCAGTAACAGAGTGCAAAAATCAAGCTATATAGATGTAAATTCTGAAAGCGGTAGTGTGGTATCTAATTCAAACTTTATCATCCCTGCTGCCGCCTTTTCAGCAACTCCAACTATGGGAAGTATGCCTCTTACTGTTAGTTTTACTGACCAGAGTACAGGGTCTCCGACTTCATGGAAATGGGCTTTCGGAGACGGAAGCGATTATTCAACAGAACAGAATCCTGTACACACATACAATAAACCAGGAAGATACAATGTTACATTGACAGCAAGCAATGCAAACGGCAGTAATGCACTGAGCAGAACAGGCTATATTGCTGTCTCAGGTGTTCTGGATGCTCCTGTTTCCAAATTCTCTGCTTCCCCTGCTTCAGGAAGCATGCCCCTTAAGGTTCGTTTTACTGACCAGAGCACAGGGTCACCGGTTTCATGGAGATGGGCTTTTGGAGACGGAAGCAATTATTCAACAGAACAGAACCCGGTACACACATACAATAAATCAGGAAGATACAATGTTGCATTGACAGCAAGCAATGCAAACGGCAGCAATACACTAACAAAGTCCAGCTATATTGTTGTTTCAAATGTATTAAACGGCCCTGTCACCAACTTCTCTGCGTCCCCCACTTCAGGAAAAGCGCCGCTTAAGGTTAGTTTTACTGACCAGAGCACAGGCTCACCAGAGGAATGGAAGTGGACTTTTGGAGATGGAGGTTACTCTACAGAAAAGAATCCTGTGCACGTATACAATAAATCAGGACTATATTCTGTTACATTGACAGCAGGCAATGCGGACGGCAGTAATTCGTTGACCAAAACAGGCTATATTGCGGTTTCAGGAATTCAAAATATTCCTCTTACCAATTTCTCTGCATCCCCTACCTCAGGAAGCATACCTCTTACTGTCAGTTTTACTGACCAGAGCACAGGGTCACCAGTTTCATGGAGATGGACTTTCGGAGATGGAAACAACTCAACAGAACAGAATCCTGTATATACATACAACAAATCAGGATTATATTCTGTTTCATTGACCGCAAGCAATGCAAACGGCAGCAATACGTTAACAAAAACAGGTTATATTGCGGTTTCAAATTCCCTTGTTGCTGCTTTTTCTGCATCTCCGACTTCAGGGACTGCACCTCTTAATGTCAGTTTTACTGATCAGAGCACAGGGTCACCAGCTTCATGGACATGGGCTTTCGGAGATGGAAGCAATTATTCTACAGAAAGGAACCCGGTACACATGTACAATAAAACAGGGCAGTATACTGTCAGCTTAACAGTAAATAATTCTGGAAGCATCAGTACTGAAACCAGGACCAGATATATTACAGTAAACAAATAATCGGGGTCAAAAAACGGCTTTGTAGAAACCTGTCTATACCAGTTTCAGGAGGCTGAAATAGTTACAAGAGATGATGAGATTCATTTTAAATTAATGGGGATCAGTCATTTCTGAGGATTTCTACAGAGCCAAAAAATATTTTTAGTTTATTGCCTGGACGAACCAGAATAGAGAAATCTAAACCTCAGCAGTTTTTACACCTTTTTTTCTTTCGTATTATTTTCTGATAAAGGGTTGAACTTCAGTCGTAACTTACAGTTTATCTGCTCTTTTACTTACAGTTCGTATCAATGTTCTAAAGATTGAGTCAATATACTTGAAAATTCATTTTGTTACCTGAAAATATTTGAACCCGGGAAGGCATAAATATACATTAAAGTATGAGAAGAAATAGAAAGTAGGGGGATTTGTGAAATGAGGGGTTTCTGGAAAAGAGCAGACTGAAGCTCTAATTACATTTCTTGTTTTTCTGACATTTTTATAATTCCATTTATCTGGACGGGCTTTTAAAAACAGATGAAATAAAAAAGGATATTTTAAGCAACAGCCGATGTCATATAAGTAGCCGTAAAAAGAGAAGCAGTGGGATAGGATAGAGGGCATACCTGCCGAAAAGGAGCTTCAAAGCTATGCTTTCAAGAAATCATGACCAGATAATACAGGAAGGTCTGGCTTTCATTGATGAAGAATTTGAGGAGGGCGTCAGCCAGGCTCTTGCCTCTCTGACAGAGATGGGAAAAGGTTACCTGAGTGAAAGAAAGGAGCTGGAAGCTGAACAAACGATAACTTCCATAAAAGAAATAGGAAAGGCTGCTGCCCTTCAGAGAATGGAAAATGCAGCAGTGAATGCTATCAGGTCCCTGGATAAGATACTCGAGTGCTCAATGAAGCAGAATATGGAAAATACGACTGTCAAAGTCCTGCTTTCTTTCGGGACCATAGGAAAAACAGCTGCAGAACAGCAGCTTGAAACTGTAGCCAGACTTGCAGCATCAATGCTAGGGAAAAGCGGAAACACTGCTGCTCTCATGAACAGAGAAAAGGAAACTATCGCGGTTACAATCGGGCTTGGCGAGATAGGAAAAGCTGCTGCCAGAACGAGATTTCCCGATGTTTCGGAAAATGCTGCCATATGCGTTTCCTGCCTTGGAGATACCGGAAAGCTGGCTGCTCAGAAAACTCTTGAAGAAGCTGCAATCGGAGCGGAAATCATGTTAGAAGAAATGGCGGCAGCAGCTATGGAAGAAAACCTCCAGAGTGCTACAGGAAGCATCGCAGCTTCTATTGAAGAAATAGGAAAAAGCGCTGAGGAAGAAGAAATGGAAAACGCCGTTTTTCAGGCTGCTTCAGCCCTCCAGACAATTATGAGCAGCGCAGGGAACAGGTACCTGAATGATGCCTCAATTGCAGCAAAGATCGCCCTTGAAACTTTTAACGAACTTGACCTGATAAACAATGAAGAAAGTATTAAAAAAATAGAAGAAATAAGAGAAATGATGAGATCGCTGTGGGTAGACTCAAAGTAGAAAGGAAGAAAAAAGTGATAGTAAAAACAGTACAAAAATAATCCAGAAAAAATAATTCTGGAAAAAACCAATTCCGGAAAAAAGTTCCGGGATCTTTAATTTGTCAGTGACTGTATAGGAGCCGGAATTCTTCCTCCCCGCTTAACAAAAGTTTCTGAACTGAAATTGCTTACCTGCATAACAGGTGCACTTCCGAGCAGTCCGCCGAATTCCACGGAATCTCCCACCCCTTTTCCGGGTGCTGGAATCACCCTGACTGCAGTTGTCTTTTTGTTTATTACCCCAATTGCCATCTCGTCAGCAATTATTGCGGAAAGGGTAGCAGCAGGGGTATCGCCTGGAACTGCTATCATGTCAAGGCCGACTGAACAGACGCTGGTCATAGCTTCGAGTTTTTCAAGAGAAAGAGCTCCGGCTTTTACTGCTTCAATCATGCCTGCGTCCTCGCTGACAGGAATAAAAGCCCCACTGAGGCCTCCCACGGAAGAAGAAGCCATTGCTCCGCCCTTTTTTACGGCATCGTTGAGAAGTGCAAGGGCTGCAGTCGTGCCGTGGGCTCCACAGCGCTCAAGGCCCATAGCTTCCAGAATGGCTGCAACACTGTCCCCGATTTCCGGAGTTGGGGCAAGCGAGAGGTCCAGAATTCCGAATTCCACACCAAGCCTTCTGGATACTTCTCTTCCGACCATTTCTCCCATTCGTGTAATTTTGAAGGCTGTCCTTTTGATCGTCTCCGAAATTTCCGTGAGATCAGGGTTTTCGAGCTCACAAACAGCCGCATTAACCACTCCAGGCCCGCTTACGCCCACATTGATAACACACTCGGACTCACCTATACCGTGAAAAGCTCCTGCCATAAAGGGATTGTCTTCAGGGGCGTTTGCAAAAACCACGAGTTTGGCACAGCCTATCCCGTCCCTGTCGGAAGTCAGTTCAGCAGTATCTTTGATTACTTGCCCCATCATGCCGACGGCGTCCATATTGATACCCGCCTTTGTGGTTGCAACGTTTACGGACGAGCAGACCTTCTCGGTAGATGCAAGAGCTTCAGGGATTGAGTTTATGAGCTTTAAGTCCCCGGGTGTTGTCCCTTTATGAACAAGGGCGCTGAACCCTCCTATAAAATCAACACCTGCCTCTTTTGCGGCTTCATCCATTGTCTTTGCAACGGAGACAAAGTCCTGAGATTTGCAGCTTTCGGCTGCTATGGCTATGGGAGTTACGGAGATCCTCCGGTTAATGATAGGAATCCCGTAAAGGCTCTGAATATCATTTGTCGTCCTGACAAGGTCCTTTGCCCTGGAAGTTATTTTCTCGTAGATGTTCTCGTTAAAGACATCGATATCCGGATGGCTGCAATCCCTGAGGCTGATCCCCATAGTAACTGTCCTGATATCCAGATGTTCCATCCTGACCATCTGAATTGTTTCCAGGATTTCTTTCGGATTTATAAGCATGAAAAATCCTCCTGCACCTGCAAGATCAGATCCTGTGCATGAAACGGAAAGCATCTTCATGCTGCACCTTAACCTCAACCCCCAGGCTCTTTCCTTCAGCATCCATAGCCTGCTGGAAAGCTGCAAGGTCAAAGTTTTCCTTAGGGGCTTCTGCGAGCATGATCATTGTAAAGATGCCCTGCATGATAGTCTGGGTAATGTCGACAATGTTTACATTGTAACTTGCCATAACAGTGGTTATTCTGGCAACAATTCCTACCCTGTCGCTGCCAATTACCGTGATAATGAAACGGCCTGATGTCATGAAGTATCTCCTGTTAGCCTGCTTTTGTCTGGCAGGTTGATATATGAAAACTGTAAACAAAGAATTTTGTCTGGATTGAAGACCTGATAGATAATAAAGTAAACTGTTAAAGTAGAAGGTTCTAACTCTGACATAGCCATTTAATCCGGTAGGAATAAAATTTATTCAAAATGATGTTTTAAAAAAGTAGCAGAGAAAATGGTTGAAAAAGCGTTTTTAAGAGTAAAAAAATGGAATCGTCTCAGTCTGTATTCCAGGAGAAAATTAATGCTCAGGTCAGGGCTCCGCTCCAAAACAGAGCTTGATAACTCTTTCCGCAAGGCTCTGAACATTTTCCCTGCCCCTGATTTTTATAGAGAAATCGGCGTATTTGTTATACAGAACCAGCCTTTCTTCGAAAAGCTCTTTAAGGCTTCTGTCCCTGAGCCCTACTATGCCCCTTTTTCTTGCATTAGGAATCCTTCTTACGATGCTTCTGAAAGGAGCGTCCAGAAAGACAATCTTCGATATTTCTTTCAGGTGCCTCATGGCATCTCTGGAATAGATCACGCTCCCTCCGGGAGAGATAATGCAGTTGTCCAGCTGCCCGAGCCCCAGAATGGCTTCCTCTTCAAACCTTATAAGGGCAGAATCACCCTGTTTATCAATGAGGTCCTGAAGGGGCATTCCTGTTTTTTCAGTAATCAGGCGGTCAACGTCAATAAAAGTGTAATTAAGGCGTTTTGCAAGTGCTTTCCCTATAGTGCTTTTCCCTGCTCCTGCCATACCGATTAATGTTATGTTCATTGCCACACGCTTCCTGCCTGTAAAATCAAGAACACAGTGCCGAAAAATCCCGGGATAAAGGGTCGGCAGTCCAGAATGTCAGGACAAAATATAATCTTCTGCTATATAAAGTATGCAATGAGAATAATTTTGAGGAAAAGAAAACTCACAGGATATATATAAAATATTTCAGGCATATGAGGTATATTTAGCCAACACTTACGATAGATCGAGAAGCCGATACAAGATTTAAGAAGCTGTATAGGCTTAATAAATCATTTCCTTATGAGCTGTTCTTTCCTTCCTGTCTTTTGATAGCTCTGGCTGCAAATACGCTTCTCAACTTCTTTAGAGGAACTCATGAAAGCTGACATGAACTCAAGAAGGACAATCCTGTTTCCTGAGATATAATGCCTGAACAGGCTCCGGGTTGTAAGCTTATCCACCTGTTCGAGGGAAATAATTGCAAGGTACATAAGAAGCCTGATAAAAAACACAAGATGGAGAACAAGCATTTTGACCCAGGGGCTGTCCGAACTGATCGCCATCCCGCAGATCCAGTTGCAGAGCTTGAGAGAATTAGAAAGAAGCCTGATCTTATAAAAGTGTAAAAATAAAGCCAGAATTACTAAAAAAAGTGCTGATCCGGCTAATAAATTAATTTCCTGAGCTGGTATGTCCATATGAGTCATTAATCATACTTTTTAATATTATTTGAATATATCCATTTTTCAGAAAAGAGCAAAGAAAAACGGAAGGGATGCCTGACAAATAAAGTGTCTGACTCGAAAAGTTTGCCAGCATGCACCCCCGAACCGGATAATACAATAATTCCGGAACCGCTGTCAAGTCATGACTGTAAGCTCCTTCTGGCGGGAACGAAAACGGAAAATCCGGATCCTTACATAAGCAGGAGGAACGATTGCCTTTAGACATTTAACCTTGTTTGAACTTATATTTAACACTATTCTAAAAATTAGTAATAACATACAGGGTACGTCTAATTAAAAACCTGCTAGCCTGAAGACAGAGTCAGCTTTCAAAAAAATATGAAAGCCAAAAATTTATAATCTGCTGTTATATCCTGTTTCAAAATCCTGGCTTATTCTTTTATATTTTCGATCACGTGTTTGCCCCTTTCAGCAGGGATAATTGTCAATTCAGCGCCTGGAAACTCTTTTTTGAGCGGCTCCCCTTCAGCGATTCTGTCCATTGTGATTGCTACCGCCGCAACTTCGGAATGGGGCTGGCTGCCCACAGCTACGTTCCAGTCAGCGAGCTGATAAATTTCAGGTGGGACCTTTTCTGCTCCAACAACGATCATGAGTTTGTCGCACTTTTTGAGCTCATCAGTAACATCGGGAAGGTTGACCCCGTACATGGAAAGGTGGCAGACTTTCCCGCCTTCTTCTTTCCATTTTTTTATTTCCTGCTTGAAACTGACGTTATTTTTAATGTAAAAGTTTCCACCCCAGCGCTGGACCACATCTTCAAGGCTCTGCACTATTCCGGAGTCGTCAGAAGCAAGAAGCATGCCCTCAGCTCCAAGCATCCTGGCAGTTAAGCCAACATGTGTGGTAATTCTCTTGTCCCTTTCAGGACGGTGCCCCAGACGCAGTAATACAATTCTCTTCATACCCGGCTAAAACCCTGACAAGGTATTAAAGGGTTTCACTGAAATTTCACGGGAACAGAGAAAAAAATAGGGTTACTGGAACCCATAAGTCCCGGGAATTCTCCTGAGAAGCATTCCCTCAACTATTATCGGGTTTGTTCTCTGAGCAGTTGTCAATGCGTTATCAAGCTTGAACTCTTTTTCAGCATAGATTGTGAGAATCGAATCTCCTTTTTTGACCTGCTCTCCTCTTTTCTTGTGTATCGCAATTCCAGCCCCCTTGTCATTAGGAGCCCCTGCAAGCCTGGCAATCTCAATTATCCATTTGTTGTCGAACTCCATAACATACCCGTCTGTAGAAGCAAAGATGTCGGCAGTATACTGCCCTATCTGTATATCATCGGATTTAATGTTTGGATCTCCACCCTGAGCTTCTATGATCTCTTTCATCTTCTGTAGGGCTTTTCCATTCCTGAGTGTTTCAAGTGCCAGCTCTTTTCCATGATCTCTCGGAGCCGCGCCTCCCATCTCAAGAAGAATCCCGGCAAGGGCAGCGCTCTTTTCAATAAGGCTGTTTGGACCTTCCATGCTTTCCAGAACTTTCATTGCTTCCCTTACTTCCAGAGAGGGACCTACTCTTCTCCCAATGGGGGACGAACCGTAAGTAATGGCACATTCAACATTCATTCCAAGCCTGTGCCCGAGATTGATGAGGTCTCTTGCCAGCCTCTGCCCTTCCTGAACATTGGGAACCTTCGTGCCCGGCCCGACAGGAATATCCATTACCACATTGTCTGCCCCGATAGCTCCTTTTTTTGCCATGATCGATGCAAGCATCTGGTAATAGGGGTCAATGGAGAGAGGGTACTCAACTCTGATGAGCTTGTCATCCGCAGGCGCAATATTTGTGGCTCCGCCCCAGACAAGCGCACCTCCCACTTTCTCGGTGATCTCCTTCACTTCCTGAGAGCTGAATTCAACAGGAGAGAGAACCTCCATGAGATCTGCAGTCCCGCCTGCACCCGTTATTGCTCTTGAACTTGTCTTGGGGATGAGCAGCCCGTTTGCAGCAACTATGGGTACAACAAGGAGGGAAATCTTGTTTCCGGGCACTCCTCCTATTGAGTGTTTGTCCATGATAGGATGTGTATCAAATTCGATAGTATCTCCGGTTTCTATCATTGCCCTTGTAAGCCATTCGACTTCGTCGTCAGTCATCCCGTGGATATAAGAAGCTGTTATAAATGCAGAAAGCTCGACATCGCTCAGGTTTTCATCAACTATGTCGCTTACAAGCATCTTGATCTCTTCCTGGATAACGGGTTTTTTGTCCAGCATTTTCTTGATAACTGCTGTGGATTTAGAGCGAAATGCCGGAACTACTTCGACCGGCTTGTCCCAGTTCTCAAAGTGCTCATAAACTTCAGAAAAGACACCCAGAGTTCCCTGAGGAACCATATCTTCAGTCGTATCTGCGATGGCAGAAAGGCTTTTATGTCCCCGGATGCGGACTCTGTCTCCCGGGTTGATTCCCAGTTCCTTCGCATCGGCAATATTGAGTAGAGCTTTGTGCTGTCCAATTTTTATATTGAAATGTTCCAGCTTCAACTGCATCGAATAACACCATCCTTTTCATTCTCAATATAATAGTGATATTGTCATTGTAATTTATTTCGCCTGAAATGAATATTCTGCTGGTTTTCCAGCGCCGAAAACCGACAGAAAGTCTGAAAAAATATGATAAATTAAGGGCATACGCATACAGATAGGCAAGGTATGATACCTGATATAGATTCTGATTATCAGATTAAGATATCAGACTAAATACTGAATTGATCCCACATATTAACCTTTTTATTATTTTCTGAAACTCCTTCCTGGCAAAAAGAAAGATAAACATGATAACCGCTCTGTAAAAACTCGGGGCACAACCTGAGATCAAACTGTATCTAAAAAGTGCAGATACAAAAAAGAGAGAAAAAGAATTCACAAATAAAAATGCACTGAAATTAAGTTATTTGCGCCTGGAGAGGCGAACAAGACCTTTAGCTACAACCATTGAAATTGCGCCTATCAATAGTGCAGTTAAGATAACCATGAAAAGGTTTTCCTGTTCAGCAAACTGGAACATAAAATAGAATAGAATAACAGTAAATACTCCTCCGATAAGCAGCAAAATTGCTGTTGGCCCTCCCAAATTCATTTCAGTATCCTTCGGCATAAATACGTTCCCTCCTGAGTAATTACAGCAAATTATAGTTCAAACAAGCTTTCAACTTACCGTTTTCAAGTTATTCTTTGAAATTACCTTTAGAGCTTTCATTAATCATAAAAACCCGAATTTGACAAAGAATCAGGCAGTAATTATATTATCAACGGAAAGAAATGGCTTTTTTAGCTCAGTAAAGCAACCATACATGTACAGATGTACAGCCTTCTAGTTCTAAATAAATTTATAGTTTTTGATTTTGAAGCAAGAGATTAATTCGCGAAAAAAAACCAATTTTTTTCGAAAAAGCAGGAATTTCTCCATCATATGGTATTTCTCAATGTTATTATTGTTCAGATACTGCAGTTTTATTACCAGGCCAGCTTTCAGCTGAATGGCACCGAAAACTATCTTTGAAAAACATCATTTTAGAAAGTTCTGGAATGATATAAACCTGGGTACGGCTATTTGAAAGGTAAAAATACCTGAAGAATAAAGGGTTAAAAAATCAGGCTTTTACAGAAACTCAAGGCACAGGGAGACATAATATTCTCTTGCAATCCTTTTAAGCCAGTCTGGAACCAGAAAATACCTGTCAACAACAAGTTCGTTAAGGTAATAAAGAGATTCTTCAGTTTTGCATTCACTGAGCCTCTTTATAGCGGTTCTTCTCCCCCATGCGGATCTTTCTTCGTCAAGAGCTTCGAGATAAAGCTTGTACTCTTTACTGTCGTCCATTACAGTAAAATTATCTACCAAAGAATATAAATATTTGGATCCGGCATCAGAAGCCTCAGATATCAAAGGATTTTAAGAAGATACCTGAGATATAACAAACCAGAATAAAACTATAGCTACATATTTTACCATATTGGAAAAATCTCAGGTTTCTGGAGAAAACTTCAGGACAATAAAACTTAAGAACTGCTGATAAATCAAAAAAATCATTATTTAAGAAAGAGTTAATCTGATCTAAAAAACGGCTATCATAAAAGAAAATAAAAAGGGAATTCCATTTATGCAGTGATCAGTTGCTGGCAATCCCCCACTCAAATGTTCGGTCTGTGCTAAAGGTTAGCGCGCAAATATACAATGCCAGCATAAATATAGTTTCCGAAATTCTTCAGAAAAGTCTAAAGTTATTAAAACACTTAAAGTTATTAAAACATTTTCTGGAATACGGGATGAGATTCCTGAGCAGGGATAGAGCATATATGCAACAGATAGAGGACAGATGTAAAAAAATGAGTTCAGGTCTTAGAATGTAAAAATAAGAAAAGAGAATTCCCATACAATGATCAGTTGATGAGAATTCCTGCACAAGGTTTTTGTTCGCTTTTGTTCGCTATGCTACTAAGTAAGTAATTATTCGTCAAAAAAGATATATAATTACCGGGATTGAAATTTCAATCCGTGTGACGTATTGTTTCATATTGAAATGTTTAATGTCGTAGATAATTTTAAGAGCGTCATTAATTTTTTTGGCGCCATAAATTATTTTGAATGAGAACTGAAAAGAAGAAAACCCTGTGGGATAATTCCCATTGTTACAGACGATTCTTACCTGTAATGTATCGTATTCAACTGCTTATGGGCTTATTATACTTATCGACACTCCATATTTTGCCTGATTTCAATATAGTTTGGCTCTTATTTTTTGCAGGCATATGCCCTTTTTAACATATCACCTGGTGCTTATCGCTTTTACAGGGTCCAGCTTCGCCGCCTGACGAGCAGGATAAATTCCTGTAATAAGGTTCAGCAGGAAAACAGCGAGAATAATGACAACAATATCCTGAGCGCGCACAACAATAGGGATAAAGGAAATACCCCCATAAACATCGGAAGAAGCTGCAGGGATCTCATACTGTCCTATAGCCAGGGATATAAGGACCCCTGCAAAAGTACCTGCAAGAGCGCCCAGCAGACCGAGAATCCCGCTCTGGAGGATAAAAATTTTCTGAATACTTGAAACAGAAGTGCCCATAGCCCGGAGCATACCTATCTGGCCTGTTGCGCCGATAACCGAAAGGTTAAGGGTGCTTACCACACCAAAAGAGGCTATGACAATAATAAGTCCGTATACAACGTTGTTTGATGTGCTTTCGATAGCAATGGTACGGAGGATCGCAGGGTTTGTTTCTGTCCAGCCCTTTGCATTATATCCAAGTTTTTCGATCTCGCTTGCAACTTCTCTGTCCCTGTTAAAATCGCTAAGCCTGACCCAGACCCCATTAACAACATCCGGGACATCATAGAATTCCCTGGCAGTATCCAGGGATGTATAGGCAAGAGACTCATCCAGAGGAGAACCGGTATGAAAAATCCCCACAACCCTGAGGGAGAGAGGATTTGCATTAGGAAAAGACACATCTACGGAGTCTCCCAGGTTAACTTCGAGCTTTTCAGCCAGCTTTGAGCCGATAACCACGGTATTTCTTGAAAATTCAAGTTCCCGGAAACTGCCTTCAACCATATCTTCTTCGATGGAGCTGATTTCATTTTCCTGAGTGGGGATCATGCCCCTGAGTTCGGCATTCAGGGAATTATCCTTGAATCTGAAAGAAGCCTGCCCTGAAAGGAAGGGAGAAACTGCAGTAACTCCTTCAATTGCACTTATTCTTTCAATCAGAGTCCCGTAAAGATAGATATAGTCCTCACCTTCCTGCGGAGATACCGAGACATGAGGTAGTTTATCCACAGTAGTGTTGTAAAGCTCATCAGTAAATCCCACCATAAGAGCCTGGGAAACCGTAAGTACCATCACAGCAAGAGCTATTGCTCCTACCGAAAGGAGAGTCTGGAATTTTCTTGTCCGGATCTGCCTGAGGGCGATAAAGAGTTCATAATGCATGAGACTCACGGCTTTTTTAAGCTTTATCAGGATCTATTCTGATCACTTCATGATCTATTCAGATCATTTCATCTGTACTTTTACTCAAGATGGTTAATGCAGCTTTTTAAAAAAGGCAAAAACCAGAAAAAGCCCTGCAACTCCGGCATTAATAGAAAAACCCGGAATGCCATTTCCACTGCTTTTATTCGATGTTTCGTTTTTTGTATCAGGGATTATTTCACCTGCATTTGAGGGAGCAAGATCAGATTCGATAATGGTTTCCCTGCGTTCGATAACATCTCCGTCGTTTCCGAAGAGTTCAATCTCAAGCCTGTAAACCCCTTCAGTGAGCCTTTCATTCCAGGCAACCTCAACGGTCTCATCGTCATCAGTCAAAAGCACAGGGACTCTCTCGCGGATAGATTCGACAAACACAGAACTGCCGCTTCCTGAAGTTTCCTGTACTTTATATACTGAAAATGCAAGGCTTCCTTCAAAAGGTACCTGAGAACGCCCTAAAACAGTTGCACTTGCCCCGGTTTCATCTTCGTAAATGTCAGTAATCTCTGCATCGTCTCTGGCAGTGAAATTCTCTGTTGAAGTTATAAATCCCCGGCTGGGAGAGTAGACCTGAACCTTAACTCTTCCAGCATATTCTTTATTATTTTCGAGGAGGGAACCCCAGGATGCAGAAAAGGTTTCTGGAATACTGGTAAGGGATGCTTTTTCGGTTTTTGTTTTATATATTACATCGTGCCCGTCCACAAGCATATACTCGATATCAAAAAGTGAGGCCTGTTTTGGAGAGAGCACAACAGAGATCCCCTCGGAGTTAGGGACAAGATCATCCAGCTGAAGTCTGGAAGCTGAATTGCTGCCGTAAACAAAATCGTATTCCGATTCAGAAAGTACCTGCCCCTGTTCCAGAAGCCTTGCTTTCAGAGTGTAAGCTCCGCGTTCGGCATTTCTGACATTCCAGAAGCCAACTTTCGTAACTCTCGTATTTGCAGGAAGACTGCCAGTTGAGAATTCCTGTGCAGCAATGACATTTTCATCCTTATCAGGCCTGACAAGAGAAACCTCCAGAGTAAGATTCTCTTCTTGCCCAGATGAGTAGAATGTTACATCAAAGGACTCGATATCACTGTAAAGTTCGACTATGTGGGCTGAACCTGTTCCTTCAACCTGAGAGTCTGCTGCTGAGGTCGGGAGGGCCGATAGAAGAAATAAAATAAGTAAGAGAAACGCGGCTTTCATGGTCTTTTTTCCCCGATTCGATAACAAAAAGATTGTTTTGATCTTATTTAAAAGAAATGTAGCCGGATAAATTCACTGTTTTATAACGTGAGTACAGGATAAAACAGAAAAAGCACGGTAAGCAGATAAAAATGTAATCAAAGTCAAAAACAAGAAACAAAAAAGACAAGAAAATAAAAATTGAAAAAGGTATGATTAAAGAAAAATAAAAAAGTTATTTAAGCTAACTAAACAAAACCTGCAAGGAATCCGAAAGTATATATTCTTTAGTTGAAGTATAAGATGACAATTATTAAATTTAATCAAGTTTACTTGATTTATGCCTATGTGAGCAAAAATCTCATCGCCGATTTTAGAAAAATCATTGCTTTAAACCTTTAGTAAGACATGAATTATATAAAAATACCTGTTCAAGCAGAAGGTATGGTAAAAATGGAGAAAAAAAGCCTCTTGATCCTGGGAACCGCCTCTCATGTTGGGAAAAGTTCAGTCGTAACTGCCATATGCAGGATCCTGTCCAGAAGCTACAGGGTTGCTCCTTTCAAGGCCCAGAATATGAGCCTGAACTCCTGGATTACAAAGGACGGAAAGGAAATAGGAATTGCACAGGCCATCCAGGCAAAAGCCGCAGGAACCGAGCCGACTGCAGATATGAACCCTGTCCTCCTGAAACCTAAAGGGGACTGTGTTTCTCAGGTGATCCTGCTGGGTGAACCCTATGCTGACAAAAGTGCAGGCCAGTACTATGATTCCATTGAAGAGATGCACGCAGTCCTTAAAGGAGCTCTCGAAAGACTCTGGAAAGAACACGATATCATTGTCATGGAAGGAGCAGGGGGAGCTGCAGAGATTAACCTTTATGAAAGGGATATTGTGAATATAGGCACTGCAAGGCTCACTCAGGCTCCGATAATCCTTGTAGGAGATATTGAAAGGGGAGGTGTGTTTGCAAGCCTTTACGGGACAGTTGCCCTTCTGCCTGAAGATGTAAGGAAAAACGTCAAAGGGTTTATAATCAACAAGTTCAGAGGCGACATCGAAATCCTGAGGCCCGGGCTCAAGCAGCTTGAGGAAAAAACCGGAATCCCTGTTCTCGGCGTTCTTCCTCATTTCAAGCTCCGCATTCCCTCCGAAGATTCTGTATCACTGGGGGATAAAGAGGACTCAAAAACGAAAAAAGAAATCGAAGTTGCAGTAATCCGCCTTCCAAGAATCTCAAACTTTACGGATTTCGAACCCCTTGAAGGGCTCGTTAAAGTACGTTACGTAGATATTGACGAAGATCTCGGAAACCCCGATGCAATAATGATCCCTGGAACGAAGAACACGGTTAACGACCTTCTTGACCTCAGGGCAAGCGGAATGGACAAAAAAATTCAGGCTTTCAAAGGAAAAATCCCTATCTTCGGGATCTGCGGCGGTTACCAGATGCTTGGCAAAACTATATTTGATTCCGGGGTGGAAAACGGGGTCGAAGCTGAGTTTGAGGGCCTTGGTCTTCTGGACATAGGGACCAGGTTTGGAGAATACAAAAAGAGAACAATTCAGGTAACAAAGAAAGTCAACGGTTATGGTCCTATCCTGAAACCCATAGATGGTGAAGAGATAAAAGGTTATGAGATTCATATGGGAGTCACCGATTCTAACCGCACCGTTTTCGGAGACGATGGAGCTGTTGATGATAACGGCCTCGTAATCGGCACATACCTTCACGGGCTCTTTGATAACAGGAATATAAGAAATGCCCTTGTCAGATATCTCTATGAGAAGAAAGGTCTGGAATATGAGCCTGAAGAGGTCGTGAGTGAAAACGATGCCTATGAAGAACTCGCAAATGTGGTTGAGCAAAACATAGACATGAAAAAGCTTTATGAGATTGCAGGGGTCTGAAAAAACCGATTATGAGCAGGTTCTGGAAAGATTGAGGAATAGCTGGAACTAAAAAAATCAGTAAGCCAGATGCCATTCTGCTGTTGGTCGCTAATAAAGCCAGAAAAGACCTGCATCAAGAAAAAAATCAAGGGTTTACACCCATAAAAAATTTTAAACTGCGCAGGCAAAAAGAAGCATTCCTTATGCTTCTCGAAGCTCTGTGTCCGAAAAGAGAAGTTGAGCGGTCAGAGGGGGGAATATGGGGAATATTTCAGAAAGGAAAATTAATACCAAATGGGGGCTGTATGTTTGCTCGTAGAGGGTGAATAAAACCCAGAATGTTACCCGCTCAACAATAGGTATTTTACTGTTGAGTATTTATGCCTTATGAATTTATCTTACTGATCTAAGATCACTAAACTCCAGACTTCAAAACTCTATAACTACCCTTTGCAGAACTTGAATTTTCATTTCAGATATGGAATTCGGAAAAGTATGTAAATTTTTGAAGTATGAAAATCCACAAACCCCATCGAAAAACCAGTCAAACATCCTTATTTTTTTGAAGTACATATACTGTTTTCCGGGCAATACCAGATCTGTAAAAATATTATGTGTTTACATCAACGATTCTATTGATCTCTAATTCCATAGAAAATGCCCATAAAATACCATCTTATTTCTATCAGAATAGATCAATATCAAAACCGAATAGTTAAATATTTAAGATAATGTTCCGACGGAAGAAATGTAGACAAAAATTTTAAAACTAATAAAGATCATTTAATTAAAAAGTTTTTAAAGAAATATCAGAAAAATTCCACTTATATATTACTTATGTCTGCCTGAAAAGCCATGTAGGCATTAAAAGGAGGATCTATTTTGAGAAATGCATTTCAGAGGAAAACCCTCTTTATAACAATCCTGTTTTGTGCAGCTGCAGGAATCTTAATAGCACCCGCATCTGCTGAGGTTACAAGCTGGGAATTATCTCCGGCATGTCCCAGCGCAGGAGATGTTATTACAATCACCGGAAAGGCATCTAATGACGAAATAATTGAAGTATCCATTTTACACGAAGAAATGGTTCCGGTTTCAGGAAAAAATTACAGATATCAGATAAATAAGCTGAAGATACCAAAGCCAATTTCTGGCGGCGAAAACTTATTCCAGGTCAATGCCACCGGAGAGAACGGTGTCACAGTCAAGGACATGAACGTAAGAGTCAAGAAATTTAAATGGTTTACAAAGAGTTCAAATGCCCTGGAAGGCAATGCTTCAATTTCTCAGTCGAACATACCTTCCTGGATGAGTTATTTTGTAAAAATTGATGGAAATATTACAAACACAAAAGAAGCATCTACGAAAAATAAGTATAAACATAATTCAAACAATGGACAGGTAAAGCTTACGTTTGAGACTTCTTATGAAGCGGCAAAAGCCGACTCAAAAGGAAAATTCAGCTTCAAATATGATACAGATTCACTTCCTGCGGGCAATTATACAATAACCGTTGGAGACATTGAAAAAGAATTTACTCTCAGTCCCGAAAAACAAAAAGAGAGAAAAACAAAAATAAGGTAAAAGGGCTTTAATCCAGCCTTTTTGATGACTGCTCAGTAAATCTCTTTAGTAGATATAAGTTCAAAATAAAGAAACAGAACAAAAAAGAGAATTCAGTTCCATAGAAAACAACTGATCCTATGGAACTATCTATTTTTCTGTCATCGGTTTATTCTTCCGTCATCAGTTCAAATTTCCAGCCTTTAAGGTTAGGAATCTCTTGTAATTTCGGTACTTGTTTAATAACTGTTTTTAAGAATCCTGAGGAAACAGGAATGGAAATAGTAAAAAGGTTTTCAGAACATACGAACCTGTCTGCCAAGCCCCTCACGGACAGCTCTTTCATAGACGAGGTGCGCAGTCGCAACATCCTGTATTGCAAGCCCTGTTGAGTCAAAGATCGTAATCTCATCTTCACTTGTCCTGCCGGGTTTGAGGCCGACCATGACTTCGCCAAGCTGGGCATGAATATCGTTTTCTGAGATATAGTGTTTGGACAGGGGGACATTCACTTCCCCGGAATGGAGAGCCTGTACCATATCGTCAACAATAATTTTGGAGCGGAGGAGGATTTCGGGGTCAAGTTCTTCTTTTCCGACAGCATCTGCACCTATTGCGTTTATGTGAGTGCCTTCTTTGATCCAGCTTGATTTTACGATTGGTTTTCTGGTGGGGGTTGTTGTAACAAGAATGTCGCAGTCGCAGACCTTTTCAATGCTTTCTTCGTAACGGATTTCACAGGGAACGATGTCGGCCATTTCCCTGATAAATTTTTCACAGCTCTCCTTTGTCCTGGAGTTAATCCTGACAGATTCGGGTTCGAAAACTTCACAGAGAGCTTCGAGCTGAGTTCTTGCCTGGTTGCCGGCACCTACAAGCCCGATTACTTTGGAGTCTTTTCTTGCAAGATACTTTGCGGCAATTCCTCCGGCTGCACCTGTCCGTATATCGGTCAGGTAGGTCCCGTCCATGATTGCGACAGGAGCTCCGGTCTCAGGGGAAATAAGGATGATTAGCGCCATTACAGTAGGAAGGTTACGCATAGGGTTTCCCGGATGGACGTTTACAATTTTTACGCCCGTAATATCCTCTTCTTCAAGATAGGCAGGCATTGTCCGCAGGTCGCCATTGTAAGCCGTATAGTAAAGATAGGATTTAGGAGGCATCTGAACCTTGCCAAGCCCATGCTGCCTGAAAGCTCTTTCCACTACCTGCATATCAGAATGCATATCGATAACACTTTTTACCTCTTCCTGAGCCAGCCACAATACTTCCATAACGCAACCCTCCACCGGAGCCATAGACTTTCACCACATCCTGAATATAAGCTGGCTTCCGGCTGAAAACCAGGCTTAAATTGAATAAAACGAAATAGAAACCGACAGACAAACAGGCATATTAACTGCCGGGTAGCATAGATTGTCATTTTTACTTGTGCAAATATGTATATATAACATATCTTCACTCATTTAAAGAACTTCCTTCGTGGAAGGAGAATTATGCCAGAGAATCCTGATGCTTTTCCCATACAAGATCTGAGAGAAAAATTGCTGAAGCCTGCCAGAGATATCCGGAGTATACTGCGCTGGGGTTATCCCAAATTCGCAACCATCCGTTTTGTGGCTGAGCACTCCAGGCTAAGCGTGGAGGAGAGGCATATTCTCACAAGAGTTATTATGCCTCCGGATAAAGTGATTTCCAGAATCAAAAAAAAAGTCTCCTGCGATGAGATAAGTAACAGAGATCTACTCCTTGACGGGTACAATGTCCTGTTAAGCGTTGACAGCCTCCTGAAAAACGAACTCATGTGGTTCTGCGACGACGGGTATATCCGGGATACCAGGTATTATTTCAGCAAATCGAGTCAGGCTGAAGATATTGAGGAAGCTCTCGATTCAGTCCTTGAATTTTTGTCCGAAGCCAGCCCGAAATCAGTAACCTTCCTCCTCGATTCCCAGATTAGCCGAAGTGGGGAACTTGCCGGCTTCATTCGCCGCAAACTTGAAGAAAACGGAATACCAGGAGAAGCACATACCTCAAAGACTGCGGATTTTGACCTGAAAACAGAAGGTGGAAATCCCGAAAAAAATCTTATCGTTGCGACCTCTGATGGAATTATAATTGACTCGGTCCTGCAGGTACTTGATATCCCTGCCTGTCTTATGGAAAAAAAAGGAATTGAGCCCATCAGGCTTTACTGAATCAGACCTTACTGCCGAAGGTAGAAATGATTAGCAAAGCAGGGCTCATTAATTTATTACCATGCATCCTGTCTGAAACATTCTGCCTGTCTGTAAATCTTTTCAGCTTCTGCATGCTGCCCTTTTTCTTTAAGCAAATCTCCATATCCTGAGAGGCTTCCGAAATGCCCTGGATCGAGTTCAAGGGCTTTTTTATACTGGACTTCAGCTTCGTGCCGATGCCCGAACCTTGCAAGCAGCTTTGCATATTCGCAGTGAGCTTCCACATTCTCAGGGCTGATTTTAAGTGCATATCTGAAGTGCACCCTTGCTCCATGAATAAGTCCATGTTCTGCAAGCAGGCGGGCGTAGTACAGGTGGAGTTTTGGACTTTCCGGGTCTGCTTTGAGAGCTACTATGTAATAGGTTTCGGCTTCAAGGGGTTCCCCTTTTTCCTCAAGCAGTCGGGCATAGCGGAAATTAGATTCAACGTGTTTGGGATCAATTTCAAGAGCCCGGGAATAATGATAACCTGCTTCGGTTTTCTGCCCGCGCCTGTAAAGTAAAATTCCATACCCGCAGTGAGCTTCTACATTTTCCGGATCAAGGAGAAGAGCCCTTTTGTATGCTTCTTCAGCTTCATCCGGCAGACCGAGCCTGTAAAGCAGGCAACCGTGTTTACAGAGCGTCTCCACATGGAAAGGATTGATCTCAAGAGCTTTTTCATACTGAACTCTTGCATTATCCAGTTCCCCTGCATCAGCAAGCACGACTCCATATCCGCAGAGAGCTTTTACATTTTCCGGGGAATCTTTAAGAATTTCTTTGAATTCTCTGGCAGCCAGGTCCCTGAGCCCCAGTAAAGAAGCAGTCTTCCCCGCTTCCATATGGGCATCTTCCCGCGTTTTTCCCGAGAAAAGTAAAGCAGATGCCCTTGATATTACATACTTTTCCCTGTACATTTGATCTTTGCCGAAAATCGAGGAGAGTTTCAGCAGGGTATCTGACGAAAGCAAATTCTCACGTGAAAAAGAAATGACAAACTCAACGACCTTATCGAGATCACATTCATCTTCAGCAACCATCTCGATTACATGAAAAACCAGCTTGTCTACGGCATCTATTTCCATGCTAGAAAAACCTCCTAAATTTTATGACCATAGTTAATTTATTTGACTGACTATAAATAATTAGCTATATTAAATAATCCAAATAAATTGAAAAAAATATATTTAAAAAAGTAGAGAACCAGAGGAGACCGTAAAAACGAGAATAAAAAATTAGGTGGCCTTTGACCGACAAATTAATTTAGGAAATTAGAATAACATTTTGTTATTATCTGGAGCTATTGATAAAAATGAATAAATTGAATTTTTTCTCTCTTAAACCCTTTTTACATGCAGACTGTACCTCGGCTCCACATCATACATACCCTCGAGCTCTTCTTCGGTAAGGAAACCTCTTTCAATCAGCTTACTGAGGTTTTTCCTGTCAACGGATTCAACCATTTCCCAGAGATCACGCTCCTGAAGGTAAGGTTTCAGCTTGCGGATGTGCCAGATTTTCCAGTCAACTCTTTTTTGACTCAGCTCTACATTTCCTACTCTCAAAACATCTATACCCTTCTCGCTGAAGGTATTCAGTATGTGGGTTCTGAGCTCTTCCCTCCTTTTTTCAAGAACAGATATTGCAGAAACAAGCTCATCATATTCAAGTACAACATCTGCAAGATCCATCTCTTCAGGGTCCTGTTCGTTTATATCAAATTCCATTTTCATACACTCCACATGTCCTTGAACGTTTGTTTTCTTTTATCTTTCTTTCATTACACTTTTCGCATTTTCCTGAATTTCGGCTTCTTTCTGCTTAGATATCATCAGGCTGCCATTCCTTTTAAAGTATATGCAGGCAATCAGGTTTATAGCTCCACAAGTGTATAGCTATAAATACAGAGGTTTATATCCTGACACAGAGCAGCACGTCTTAATCATAATTATACCTTAAAACCTGCTTAGATACCTTAATTAAAGAGAAAATACCCAGGCTGCAGTATGAAAGGATTTAATTTAAAGGGTTTAACGGGGAAATTTCATGCCATTAACCAGCTTCAGGAAAGAAAGAACAAAAGAAGAATTGCGCCTAATTCTACCAGAGATAAATGAGGTTCTGGAATCCGAGTCTGCTGTGCTCAGGATCGATCCTGAATCAATTATGCTTATAGGAGATATCCACGGGAACCTTGAAGCCCTTGAATTTGTTATGCAAAAGAGAGAAAAACTTGGCTGCAAAAAAATACTTTTTCTGGGAGACTATGTGGACCGGGGGATGCAGGGAACGGAAGTCCTTACAAAGCTATTCAGGGTAAAACTTGAGGATCCTGAAAATGTTTTCCTTCTAAGGGGCAATCACGAAACCATTGATATGAATTTCTTTTACGGCTTTTTTGAAGAAATTGGCTTTGATAGAGATTTTCTGTTAGAAATCAGCAGAACATATGACAGGTTGCCTGTAGCAGCAGTGATTTCAGGGCATACTTTCTGCGTGCATGGAGGAATTGATGGTACAGGAAATATAAGTTCCATCACAAAAGAAGGCGCTTTTCCCTATCTCTGGAATGACCCTTCAGAACGTCCGGGGCTGAGCATCTCATCAAGAGGTTCTACGGTCAGGGAATTCGGCCCTGATATTGTTGAGGGTTTTTTAGATACAAATGGCCTGAAAAGAATTGTAAGAGGGCACACAGCCATCATGACCGGATATAAATGGTGGTTTGATGGAAAACTTCTTTCTCTTTTTTCCTGCCCGGATTATGTGGGGCTTGGAAACGCTGCTGCTTTTGCCCTTATAGAGAAAGAAGAAATAAAAATTGTTGCTTTTGAAAGCTGACAAGAGTAAAATGGAAAATCCGGCTGCGTTATTAAAAATCGCGGTTGAAGTAAAATATAGAAAAAAAAGAACGAGTCCGCCTGAGTCACTACTTCAGACTGGACTTTTATGTTTTGCCGGTGTGAACTGGGACCAATCTGAGTTAAGAAATAGCTAAAGTTGAAAAATATAAAGATAGATGCTGGATTTATGCCGTGTACATATGCATTTCGACAATATCGAGAGATATTATTTTTTAATGCCTCAAATTAATCCAGAATAATCCAGGTTTCTGTCATTTTGCTTCCTATATCCGGGTCAAGCTGCATGGCTTTCATATACTGGACTTTAGCCTCGTCAAAACGCCTCATTTTTCTCATAAGAAGCCCGTAGCTGTAGTGAAGTGGAGGATAATAAGGATTCAGGGCAAGGGCTTTCCTGTATTCTCCCTCTGCTTCAGAGAAGCGTCCGAGTTCAGTTAGAAGGTTCCCGTAGCTGTAGTGCCCCTCAGCACTTTCCGGGTCAAGACAGAGAGCTTTTTTGTATTCAATTTCAGCCTCATACCTCCTTCCGAAGCGGGCAAGGAGATTTGCATAATTGCAATGGACTTTTGCATCGTTCGGGTCAAGAGCAAGGGCTTCCATGTACTGTTCTTCAGCTTCCGAGACTCTTCCTTCCCTTGCAAGAAGGTTTCCGTAATTGAAAAGAGTTCTCCTGTGGCGGGGGTTAAGGGAAAGAGCTTTACGGTATTCAACCTCGGCTTCTGAAAAGCGCCCGAGGAAAGAGAGAAGAACACCGAAATTGTGGTGGAGGCTCGGGTCTTCAGAGTCAAGCTTCATCGCAAGCCTGTATTCTTTTTCAGCGTCCCTGAGTCTTCCAAGTTCAAAAAGCATGTTAGCATACCCGCCTCTGGCAGGAACATAGTCCGGGTTGCCGGAAAGAGCTATCAAATAACGATCTTCTGCTTCCCTGAAGTACCCGTATTCGGTCAGAAGATAAGCATACCCGGCATTTGCTTTAACATTTTCGGGTGAGGCTTCAAGTACAGTTTTATACTCATTTTCTGCATCCTCAATCCTTCCAAGCTCTAAAAGAAGTTCAGCATAAGCACATCTTGCATCTGCATTCTCGGGGTTTTCTTTCAGGACTTCAAGGTAACTTGCCTCGGCTTCAGTGGAAAAGCCCAGTATGTGTGCTGCAGTACCCAGTGCATAGCAGGATTCTTCACGGAGCTTTCCAGAAGCCTGCATTAAACAGACCTTTGCAAAAACATATTCTTCCATATGCATTTTTTGCTTCCTGCATGCACTGGACATGTTAAGAAGAAGTTCTGGGGGTAAAGATTTTTCTTTTGATTTTTCCAGAGCAAAATCGGCTGCACAGGAGAGGTTGTTCTGATCAGATCCGATAATTCCAATTACTTCGTACACAAAGTCATCAATAAGATCAAAGTCCATACATCCGGCACCTCAGAAGAGTGTTCTAAATGGGGGGATTGTCAGTGTAACATCCAGAGTATAGTTTTACATTTAGTTGAATATATTAGTGAGTGAATAGTCAGTATAACAATTTGACATAATATTAGTGTTTAAATAGTACATAAGAGAACCAGTATAATAATACAATTATCATATAACACTCTATCCCTTTGTAACGCAAAATAAAACAGTGATTTGAGTGAACGACATCGTTTTCCTAAAAAAATAAATTTTGCAGGATAAAAAGCAGACGAGATAATATAGGGGATATAATAAAAATATACAAGAAGTTATAGTAACATAAAAAATGACACAAAGGATCAGAAGGAAAAAGAGACATCTAAATAAATAAAAATACGAATAGAATTAAAAAGAATATCGAATGATAGTAGCCCCTCAGGAAGAAAAGAATTAAAAAATTTCGAATAGGGAATAAATCGAAAATTGAAAAATAACCAGCCGTATTAAATGATAGATGACAGTCATTCAAAATTAGCTGGAAAAAGGAACCTTTTCATTTCAAAAATTGCAATCAATTTAAAAAGAGGATACGAAAAGGCAGAAAGCAGGATAAGAATCGATGAAAATCAAAAAAGATTGAATCAGGAAATCGCAGATTTAGCTATTCTTCCGTTTTTTAGATACTGATTCCAGTACATTCCCTGAGCCAGATAACAATTCCATGACCACTTTAATCCCATGACCACTTCAGAACAAGATACAGTGATATTCTGCGAACCAGTTCCGTAACCCAGAAATCTATAGTAAACAAAGAATAAACGTAAATAAAGAATAAAGCGTCCAGATTGTATCCCGATTATTGCACTAACACCTGCTCAGGCAGATATTAATTCTCCCTAATTCTCCGGGTAGCTGTTTCTTTTTCCGCTTATATTTCTTCTCTCTTTTTTCATCTGATTTGACAGGCTCCGCTCAAGGCAGAGAAATTCATAATTATTTGCGGGCTGAATAACGAGTTTTAAGGTAGCTAGGGAACTTTTATTCTATTGAAGCAATACCAAACACTACTAATTTTAAAATAATGTTCCGAAAAAACAATATATGAGAACTATACTCTCCTTATTGCCAAAAAACGTAAGATGAATGGTTTGTACTGTAAACCACAAAATCTTACAATCACTTAATGACCCCTGAAACTGACCACCATGTTTCTTAAACTCTTTTCTCTGTTTCTGATCATTCCTGTAGTGGAGATCTATCTTCTTGTCAAGATAGGAGGCATGATCGGAGCCCTGAATACCGTGCTTATTATCCTGATAACCGCGAGCATTGGGGCTTACCTGACAAAAAGCCAGGGCTTTCGGGTACTCTGCCAGATCCAGGACGCAACCAGGCAGGGTTATATGCCCGGAAACGAACTCCTGCATGGGCTCTTTGTATTAATAGGAGGCTTTGCCCTCCTGACCCCCGGCTTCCTGACCGACACCATAGGGTTTTCCATGCTTATTCCCCAGATCCGGGAGATCTATGTAAGGATAGCAAAAGAAATCATAAGAAAGAAGATACAGCAGGGAAACTTCCAGATGCTGATGTACACGGACTTCAGATGACCATCCTGAAATGGAGTTTTTTCCGCCCGAATTGCGACTCGGGACCATATGAAAATCAAAGATTTCCGAGATTTAAAGTGAGTAAAAAAACGGTTTCCCCGACAAATAAAATATCGGATTCCAGGTGGAACTCTTTCATAAAATAATCAGGAGTTATTCCAGAATTTCATAAAGATTCTTAGAGCAGAATCCCAAAAACATAAATCAGCACCGGTGCCAGAAAAACCGTTATTAACCCTGCAATCCCAATTGCAAGACCGCTCATTGCTCCTTCGGTTTCTCCAAGTTCTATTGCCCTTGTTGTCCCGAGAGCGTGGGAAGCTGTTCCTATTGCAATGCCGACTGCAACGCTGTCTTTTATATGGAAAGCGTGGCAAATGAACGGGCCCAGAACAGCCCCTATAATTCCTGTTACCACAATTGCAGCTACTGTTATTGCAGGAAGCCCTCCGATCTGTTTTGAAATCTCTATTCCTATGGGTGTGGTCACGGATTTGGGGACAAGAGAACTGGTTATGACCTCATCAAGCCCAAAGAGGCTGGAGAAGATGAGAATGCTTGAGATGCCCGCAATGCAGCCTGCACTTATGCCTGCAATTATAGGAAGGGCATCGCTTTTAAGGAGCTGGATTTTCTTATAGAGAGGCACGGCAAGGACCACGGTTGAAGGCCCGAGGAAGAAGGAAATATAGTCTCCACCCACATTGTAGGTCTCAAAATCTATCCTGAAGTAAATGAGGAAAAGAATCACAAGAACAAAGCCCACAAGAAGAGGATTGAAGACCGAAGAACGGGTCTTTTTATAGAGCAGAACCCCTATCTGAAAAGCGACCAATGAAAGAAGAATCCCAAAGAGAGGCGTGCTTAGAAACTCATTCAGAAAATCGGCCTGCACTTCAGCTCACCTCTTTTGTCTTCCTGTCGGATGACTTAGCTCTTTCATGTACCTGAACTTCTTTTGCACTTTTCCCACCAGTTGCTCTCTTTTTTCCGAACAAAGCTGCATCTATAGACTTTGCCTCTGCGGGCTTTTTTTGGATCAACTTTTTGACAAACTCCACTGTCAGCCCTGTAACACCAAGGATTATTACTGTTGAGATAATGGAAACCCCGAGGACCGCTGTCCATTTTCCTTCAAGCACACCAGAGCAGGTTATAAGGCTGACTCCTGCTGGAAGGAAGAAAAAAGACAGATTCTCGAGAAGAAAATCGCTTATCCGGCTTATTGTTTCAAGCTTGATCACACCCGCAAGCAGGCAGAAAAAAAGGATTAACATGCCCAGGATATTGCCCGGGACAGGCAGCCCGAATGTTTTTTGAAGAAGGTCGCCCAGAAAGTAAATGCCGAGAATGATTGAAAACTGTTTTAGCAAAAGCTTATTTTCCTCCTTTATTGGAAGCGGACTAAAGAAATAGAATTATAAATACTTTCTCGGTGCTGCAAAAATTGTTTGCAGTGTATCTAAACCGGTAACCTGTGCATAAACCGCTCAGACGTACTTTTTAGAGCAGTCCGGATATTTCACAGTTCAGGTAAAAACTGAAAGCTTTGAAGGGCGCACAATAAATTCATATCAAGCGAACTCCTATTTTCCTAGGGTGTTCTATGGGAGAGAACCGCTTAGTATACATGGACCACGCAGCCACCACTTTCATAAAACCTGAAGTGGCTGAAACTATGCTGCCTTTTATGAGAGACCATTTCGGGAATCCTTCTTCCCTGTATTCAATAGGCAGGGAAGGAAAAGAAGCTGTGGAAACCGCAAGGGAAAAGCTTGCAAAAGCCCTTGGAGCCAGATCCGAAGAAATTTACTTTACTTCAGGGGGGACCGAGTCTGACAACTGGGCTGTTAAAGGAACTGCTTTTGCCAGGCGAAAAAAAGGGAACCATATCATTACCATACCAATCGAACACCATGCAGTGCTTTATCCCTGCGAGTATCTCAAAACGCAGGGCTTTGAGGTAACCTATCTGCCTGTTGACGAATACGGACTTGTAGACCCGGAAGAACTGGAAGATGCAATAAGAGAAGATACCATCCTGATTTCAGTAATGTATGCCAATAATGAAATAGGGACTATCGAGCCCATTCCAGAAATAGGGAAGATTGCCAGAGAGCACGGGATTCCTTTCCATACCGATGCGGTGCAGGCAATAGGCAATATCCCCCTTGACCTGAATGGAAAAGATAAGGATGTGGATATGCTCTCCCTTTCCTCACATAAATTCTATGGACCAAAAGGAACAGGAGCTCTCTATATAAGGGAAGGGACAGAAATTGACAGCTACATGCACGGGGGAGCCCAGGAAAGAGGAAAGCGTGCCGGGACAGAAAATGTTGCAGGAATCGCCGGCATGGGAAAAGCGATAGAGCTTGCAACTGCAAATATCGAGGAACACAGCGAAAAGATAAGGAAAATGAGGGATCGCCTCAGGGCAGGAATAATGGAAATTCCCTTCTGCAGGCTGAACGGGCACCCGGAAAAACGCCTTCCTGGGAACCTTAACTTCAGTTTTAAGTATATCGAAGGGGAGTCCCTGCTTCTTATGCTTGACCAGTTTGGGATCTGCAGTTCAACAGGCAGTGCCTGCTCTTCAGGTTCGCTTAATCCCTCACATGTTCTCAGCGCAATAGGAGTGCCGCCAGAGACTGCACAGGGCTCTCTGCGCCTGACACTTGGAGACGCAAATACTGAAGAGGATATTGATTATGTACTCGAAGTACTGCCAGAGGTCGTTGGAAAATTGAGGGCTATATCTCCATTTTACAGGCTGACTGATGAATGTGAAAAGTGAATAAAAGGACTTAAAGAGGGGGATTTTGTGTATAACAAAAAAGTCATGGACCATTTTATGAATCCCAGAAATGTGGGGGAAATAGAAAATGCGGATGGTGTGGGAGAAGCCGGAAATCCCCATGGTGACCGGATGAAGATTTTCCTGAAAATCCGGGATAACAGAATTGAAGATGTAAAGTTCAAGACATTTGGCTGTGCAGCAGCAATCGCATCCAGCAGCATGGCAACCGAAATGATAAAAGGCAAGACCCTTGAAGAAGCCTGGGAGCTTACAAACGAAGATGTAGCTGAAGCGCTTGATGGGCTGCCTCCGGGAAAACTTGAGTGCTCGGTAGTTTCGAGGGAAGCGACCCATAAGGCAATAAATTATTACCGCAAAAAGACGGGGCTTGAACCCCTGGAAGAGAAGACCTGAAATGAATAGTCATAAGCTTTCAAAAATTCATAAACTTTCAAAACTGTAAAATGTTCATAAAATTTGCCGGTTAATTGTAAAGTTCCCGGGACTGAAAACCACATGATTACTTTTTTGAAACACTTTTAGCCTTCCGGGTGCTTTCAGTAAGTTTGAAAAATCCATATCGTAAACTTGATAAAAAAAGCACCAGATCATACCCTATGAAAAAGATAGGGATCGCGATCACCGACCCGGAAGACTGGACAGCCCGGGCACTTATCAATGCAGCAAAAGAAAAAGGCTTTTCTCCTCTTGTTCTTGACCTCAGGAAGGCAGATGTCAGGATAGGTTCAGGAGTTTCTGAGCCAGCCACTCTTTTTAAAGAAGGGGAAATAATGCTCTCGGACCTTGATGCACTGATTGTGAGGGATGTGGGTGCAGGGGCTTTTGAAGGGGTGTCATTCAGATTTGATATCCTGAGGGAACTGGAGGCAGAAGGAATTCCGGTTATAAACCCTCCGGAAGCCATCCAGAACGCGGCAAACAAGTACCATGCTTCTTATCTCCTGGCAAGGGCCGGGCTTCCTGTACCTGAAACGATAGCTGTCCAGAGCCTGGATGCAGCCTTAAAGGCGATATCAGAATTCGAGGACGCCGTTATAAAACCTGTTTTTGGCTATAAAGGAAAGGATATTGTGAGGGTAAAGAACCGGGAAGTCCAGTTTTCAGACAGAAAAACCGGGCCTTTACCTGTTGAAGAAACTCTCGAAAAGCTGCTCGAAGAGAGGGGGATGCTCTATATTCAGGAGTTCATAGAAAATCCCGGGAGAGACATAAGGGCTTTTGTTGTGGGCGGCACTGCCGTTGGGGCGATTTACAGGAAAGCTGCTGCGGGTTCCTGGGTTAACAACCTGAGCCAGGGAGGAAGTTCGGACAGGTGTGTGCTTACAGATGAACAGAGAGAAATTGCAGAAAGAGCTTCCCTTGCAATTGGCACAACATTTGCAGGTATTGATATTATAGAGGGGCCTGAAGATCCTGTAGAAAAGAGGGATGAGAACTGTAAAGGTCAGAGCAGCGGGAAAAAGCCGGGTCCCAGAATACTCGAAGTCAACGGAACTCCTTCAGGAAAAGGGATTTTTGACGCGTGGAGCATAAATCCCGCGGACTATATTGTGGAACACATTCAAAATATTTTATGAATCAACTATAAATGTTATTGAAGAGAGTATAACATATTTTAGAAAGATTTTTAATGCAGCATATCAAATGTAAAACTGCAATATATGTAAAATCAGTAAAAGCTACTGTAGATCTTAAGCAGTTTGAGGACAGGAAGTCTGAAGCTGATAAGTCTCCGAATAATTTAGAAAAAAGTTATAATGTTAAGATTTACAAGCTGAAAAGGCTTCACAGAAAACATTAAGATATAGTCTGCCTTTGAATAAGCCCGAGGCAAAAGATGAGCGAATACAAACAATGTATAGTTACCCGGGACGACCTTAAACTTTCTAAAGGCAAATTTGCCGTACAGGTGGCTCATGCCGCCCTTTCCGCAGCTGAATGGGCAAGCAAAAGCGACCTTGAAAAATGGAAAGAAGGAGGGCAAAAAAAAGTTGTCCTGAAAGTTCCCACCCTTAAGGACCTTTATGAGCTTAAGGAAAAAGCAAGAAGGGAAGGGCTCCCTACCGCCCTTATACAGGACGCAGGTCTTACTGAAATCCCTCCCGGAACAGTCACGGTACTGGGGATCGGACCGGCAAAAGAAGAGATTATAGATAAAGTTACACGGGATCTTAAACTTGTTTAACTGTAGGAGAAAGGACTGAGAACCCGTTTTAAAAAAAGCTAGCAAAGGATACCTGAAGAGATGTTTTCACTGACAGAAAAGAAATTCTGCCTGCTATCCCATTCAGGAGGGCATTCATGAATATCTCAGAGGTTTCAGAAAAAGACATAGCCTCGATAATTGCTGTCCTGAGTATATGTCTTTTACTGGCTATAATAACTGGATTTCTCTTTCCGGACTCTGTTGGCAGTCTTACGCACGAAATAAAAGATTTTCTCGGGCTGGGGTCTGGTACTGAAAACTCTGAAGAAGCTTTCGTTCCTGATACGTCTACTTTTACTTTTCCGGCAGTACCTTCGTATTCCACTTCAAAAAACGAACTTACTCCTGTTCTGAGGACACCACTGCAACCTGGTTTCTCTCTCAGCAGTAACTATCAGACCTCAGAGCTTTTCCAGGGAGGAGTAGGGTATCTAAAAATAAGAGTTAAAAATGAAGGCAGAAACCCGATCTTTATTGACAGGTACGGAGTTTCGGTTAACGCTTCTGGAAACCGGATTTTTTCAGAAGACTGCGGAGCTTTGCTTTCTCCGGGAGAAGAACAGATTCTCGGGATAATCACAGTCCAGGTGCCTGAAGAGGAAACCGCCAGATTTAGCATAGTTCTCTGGCTTCTTGCCTCTACCTCAGAAGGGAAATGGCATGAATACGACCCCTATTTCCTGAACGGATTCACCGCAGATCTGAAACCGATGCCCGAAAAATACACTCCGGTATACCGATACAATCCTGAATATTACTTTAAGACAATAAACCGGCTGGTGGAGCCATCCCAGCCTGATGTCAGAGCCAGAGCAGCCGAAACAGCCCGCTTATACCCTGGAGCTTATAATATCTATCAGGTCTGCGCCCTCTTTGACATGGTAAAAGAGGAAATCAAATACGTAAGTGACCCCAGAGAGAATGATATATGGGAGCCAGCAAATGTGACTCTGAGGATCGGGGCAGGAGACTGCGAGGATCAGGCAATTCTTCTTTCATCCATGCTCGAAGCTGTTGGAGGCACAACCCGAATCTATCTGACGGACAACCACGCCTTTGCAGCCGTATATCTGGGCAACGGAACCAAGGAAGCCGAAGCAGCAGTTAAAGGAATAAGGGCTTATTACGGAAATGTTGACGTAAACTACCTGACTGACGAATACGGTTCCTGGCTCATGCTCGACCCTACTTCCAGCCTTTATGCAGGCGGGCTGCCTGGAAAAACAGCTCAGGTAAAGATTCAGGGATTAGAAGAAAACGAAACCGAAAGAAGCTGGACATTCGTAAATACAAGCAAGGTAAAAGTGATTGACATCAGCACCAGAGCGCTTAAATAAATTCCATGCAGAAGATAAGCAATCACATACAGGGTCTGGCATACAGGTTATGGAAATATTTTTCAGGAAAATTGTTGATCTCAACCACCAATCAACGTTTTTATCTTTTTACTTTTTACTCAAAAATCCGGCATTGAGTTTTGTTCAAAAAATTATTCAGTTTATTTAATTAATTCAGCTTATTCAGTTTATCAAAATTATTCAGCTTATTCAATTTATTAAAGTAATTCAGTTAATTAAAGGAGTGTTTACAACTTATGGAAGTTCCAGAAATTGAAAAACAGATAGGAATTAATCTTTACTCTACTGATACTGGAGGTCTTGGGGGCCAGCTCCGCCAGGAAATAGAGGATTTCATTGTAAAAGAGATAACAAATAGGGAAGAAGGACAGGAAGGTAAATACCTTATCCTTGAACTTATAAAACGAGACTGGGACACACACCACTTTACCCGGACCCTCGCAAGAATCCTGCAGGTAAGCCAGAAAAGAATCAGCGTTGCAGGCACAAAGGACAAAAGAGCACTCACCACCCAGAAGATAAGCATATATGATACCGATGCGTCCGAAATTGAGAAAATCCACCTAAAAGACATAGAGCTGAAAGTGCTGGGACGCTCACGAAAGTCCGTAGAACTCGGAGACCTGTGGGGAAATGATTTCATTATTACAGTAAGAAATATTGAGAATTCTCCCGAAGAGACAGAGGCTCTTCTCAGAAAGACAACTGAAGAAATTCTTGCTCAGGGAGGAGTTCCCAATTTTTTCGGAATCCAGCGCTTCGGCTCTGTCCGCCCTGTTACTCATCTGGTAGGAAAAGCCATTGTAGAAGGAAACTTTGAAAAAGCAGCCCTCCTTTATATTGCCGAACCTTTCCCGGATGAACCAGAGGAAACAAAAAAAGCCCGCCAGTATGTCAAAGAGACCCGGGACTTCAAAGAAGGTCTTAAAACCTATCCCCTTCGCCTGGGACACGAAAGAGCTATGATGAACCATTTGATAGCAAACCCTGAAGACTATGCCGGAACATTCCGTGTGCTTCCGCAGAACCTCTACAGGATGTTCGTGCACGGGTACCAGTCCTACATTTATAACATGATCCTCTGCCGCAGGATAGAAGCCGGCATACCATTGAATAAGGCAGTTGAAGGCGATATTGTTTGTTTCAGAAATGAAGCCGGCCTTCCTGATTCTTCAAAAACTGAAAAAGTCACCTCTGAGACCGTAACTGCCATGAACCGCCTGATAAAGCACGGCAGAGCTTTCATAACTGCCCCTCTTCCGGGTTTCAGTACTGAATTCGCATCAGGAGTTCCGGGAGAAATAGAAAACGGAGTTCTTAAAGAACTTGGAGTCTCCCTCGAAGGCTTTAATGTGGAAGAATTCCCGGAAATGAGTTCGAAAGGTACACGAAGGGAAGTTCTCCTTCAGGTTGAACCGAAGTTTGAGGTTAGTGAGGATGAGCTGAATCCGGGAAAATCAAAGGCTGTTCTTGAATTCATGCTGCCAAAGGGAAGTTATGCTACAACCGTACTCCGAGAGTATATGAAGGTAGACCCTTTGCAGATGAGCTGAAAAGCTGAAAGCTTAAAAAGCCAGGACTGTAGAAAAAGAAAAATTCAGACCGCTTTTACAAGTCTTTGGTGCGCAAAATACTTTACTTCTCGAACCCAGGGTTATTAACGTTCTAAGTAAAAGTAATGACAGGGCATTTTCAATTATAAAGTGCCGATAAAGATAAAAGTGTCCAGTCCAGAAAATCTGGCCGGAAACTTACGATTAAACTTTTGATATTGCTCTGGAATTTTACAACCCGGAGTCGGTTCTCCTTTCCACCAGTCTTCCGTACATGTTTGCAATGAATATTGAATTTGTGAAAATCATTGCAGGTATGCCCACGAGTACAATTGAGAGAACCATGAATATGATAATAAGAGCGTACTGTTTCAGCACTGTGATGATATATTCTCCAATATTTTCCTTGACAACATTCAGGACACCAAACTCAAAGAAAGACTCAATTGTCTGCTTTCTGAAGAAATTAACAGCAAGCATGGGGATCACAAAGAATCCTAACAGCAGGCTGACAAGGTTTCCGAAAGCTTCACTGACATAGGTTGCAGCAAACAATATAATCACATATACTATGTAAAAGGGAAGAGCTCTCAGGAAAAGCATGAACCCAAGTTTCAGGTCTTCCATAAAATCCAGTTTTATTGGCCCTTCATACCGACCTTCAATAAACTCATTAACAAGCCTTGCACCATAACCGAAAAGTGCAAGCCATCCTACAATTGGAACAATTAACAAAAGTGCATAAAGGAGTCTTGCTGGCGTTTTAAAAGGATATTTGAAAGCTTCTGAAAAACTGATAGTTTCTATAATAATCACCAGATGTAATGCTATTTTTTAAGTATATAAAACTTTTTAAAAATAAAGTTGAAGATATGAATTAAAATTAGGAAATAAATTTATAAAGAAAATCTGAATCTAAAAAACAAGGCAATGATTTATGATCAGTAATTAAAAATGAACGAAAATAAAAGTGTACATAAAGAAAAAATGAATCTTAGAACTTCATAAGCCTGTTTATAAACAGATAAATTTAAACCACTTGATTTGACTTTTGAAATGGAAATATTGAGATAAGGGTTTTTTCTAACCCCTCCAGATCTTCTCATCAACTATTGAAAGGAAAAACTTACCGTTTATTTTCTCTTTTTCTCTTTTTCGAGCATCTTCTTTGCTGCTTTATCGCCTGAAGAAGCTTTCTTCTGCAGTTTTTCCATTTCCTTGCGAGCCTTAGAGTTAGAAATCATTTCCATATCTTTCTTATCCATTACCATATGACGACCCTTCAAAGAGATTGCTGATACAACCTCTTCATAGTATTTCGCAGTGTAAACTTGAGTAGATACTACTGCAAGTCCATACATTAAGTGTCTAAAATATTTAATAATTTCGACCCGAAAGAAAAGTCTTAGAAAAAAATATATGCAAAATGTTTAGAGGTTTTAAGAATTCAAATGAATCAAAAAAGCCTGTATGAAAGGTTCTTTAATGATATCTGATTGAGAAGAATAATTATCTGATTGAGAAGAAATTTCCGGAACAGAATATATAAGTCCCGGAACTTCTCTCCATATAAAACAAAAAGAAGAAAATATCAAAGGTTATTTTTTCTTCATTTCCTTTGCAAGTTTCTTCTTTGCGTCCTTGCTGCCTGCGGAGGCCAGTTTTTCCAGCTCCTGCATCTTTTCTTTCTTAGCGCTCTTTTTTTTCTCCATATCTTTTTTAGACATTGCCATGGTATATACCTTCATAGAATTTAGTGAAGTAAAAATATCCGTATAGGTACAAATGAAAGTATAGTACCTCAACAGATATCATATTAATCCATTATTTTCATTTTTAAAACTATTTATCAGTTTCCCGCGAGGGGAAATTTCGACTATTATAATATTCAGAGGACACTACTATATGTACAGGACAGAAACGACTTTATAAAAGAACTTTATTCAAAGAATAAAGACTTAAAAAAAGAGGACTGAAGAAAAAAGAATTAAAAAGGATTTCCTGCAATCACTCTAACAGATTACTGTCCTTTACTGGCCTTCTCTTTCCTTCCTGTATTTACACATTGCCCTTACGAAGCCCTTGAATGGAGGAGAAGGCCTTCCAGGTCTTGACCTGAACTCCGGGTGGAATTGAGAAGCAAAGAAGAAACGCTTGCCAGGAATTTCGGCAATCTCCATTCTATTTTTGTTTTTACCGGAAAAGACCATGCCGAAAGACTCGAGCCTGTCAACGAACTCTGGATTTACTTCATATCTGTGGCGGTGGCGTTCAACAATGTAATTGGTTCCGTAGAGTTTTGTAGCAAGGGAACCCTCTTTAAGAATAGCTTCGTAGTCTCCAAGGCGCATGGTGCCACCCATATCTGCAACTCCGGTCTGCTCCGGAAGGATATCAATTACAGGGTAAGGAGTATCTTCATCAAACTCTGTGCTGTTTGCTTTTTCAAGTTTCACCACATTTCTTGCAAACTCAATTACCGCAAGCTGCATACCCAGGCAGATTCCAAGGAAAGGAATATCATTTTCCCTGGCAAATTTGATTGCAAGCATCTTTCCTTCAGTCCCTCGCCCCCCAAAGCCTCCAGGGATCAGGATTCCGTCAAACTGTCTGAGGTTCTCGACTTCTGAAGGGTTTTCTTCAAGAGTCTCGGCCTCGACCATATTGACTTCAACTTTGCACCCATTATCAATCCCGCCGTGCTTGACAGCCTCAAGGATGCTGAGATAGGAATCTTCAAGGTTTGTATATTTGCCTACAATCGCCAGTCTGACTTCATCTTTTGTTGACTTCATCCTTGCAACCATTTCCCTCCATCTGCTGTCCTCAACACAGGACTCCAGCTTCAGGTGCTTCATAAGCTGAGTGGTAAGTCCCTGCTCCTCGATCTCAAGAGGAACTTCATAAATATCTTCTGCATCGTGAGCACTTATAACCAGTTCCTGGGGTACATCACAGAATAAGGCGATTTTTTCCTTGGCGCTTTCCTGAAGGGGAGTCTTTGATCTTGTAACTATCACTTCAGGGCTCAGACCAAGTGCCCGAAGTTCTTTTACAGAGTGCTGGGATGGCTTGGTTTTCTGCTCGCCCTGCAGGTCTTCCATTACAAGAGTCACATGGATAAAGACAATATTCTCGGAGGGCTCTTCCCTGTGCATCTGGCGGACAGCCTCAAGGAAAGGCATGCTCTCAATGTCTCCTACAGTCCCTCCGATCTCAATAAGACAGATGTCAGCCCCACTCCTTGCTGCAACCTTTCTTATTTTGTTCTTGATCTCATTTGTAATATGGGGAATGATCTGAACTGTCTTTCCGAGGTAATCTCCTCTTCTTTCCTTGGCGATTACTTCTTGGTAAACCTTGCCTGTAGTGAGGTTATGATCTCTGGTAAGTTCCGTATCAAGGAACCTCTCATAGTTCCCAAGATCCAGGTCAACTTCACCTCCGTCCCTGAGAACAAAGACTTCCCCGTGCTGGTAAGGGCTCATGGTGCCTGCATCAATATTGATGTAAGGGTCGATCTTGATAGCCGTAACTTTATAACCTTTATTTTTCAGGTTTCTGCCGATGGATGCGATGGTGATGCCTTTCCCAAGCCCGCTCATCACCCCACCGGTAACTATGATGTACTTCATGGGTAAGCTTCCTCGATAATTTTTCTGATAGGATCCTGGACCAGGATAATCCTGTAAATTTCAGAGTAAAGAGTACTCAGAGGAGTAATTTGAACAAATTTCTGACTCAATTTTGCGTACGAACACAATACCAATATCTTCATGATATAAAAAATCCTCTCTAATCCAAAAATAGACTGAACTCAGGTCACGAACTAAAACTGAGACATGTTTTCAAAAAACTCGAAACCAGAATTAAAAGAACTTGAAAACTTGAAGGGATAAAAAGGATTAAAGAATAAACAAAAGACTCAGACAGGAGAATTCAGCTGAAGATCTCAATTGTCTGGTGGCTTTTGCTTAATTAAAAATTTTATTTCAGTCGGCGTTATACTTCAGCCGAATTTGCCTCAGCTGGACTGAAAGCGGAATGTAAGCCAGGTTTTCCAGCTCCTTAAATTTCGTCCATAAATTTCAGCAGGATGTAGGTCGTACAGATTACAAACAGGATTGAGAATAAAAGGGCCTGAGTAAAACTTACATTGAAATGGACACTATCCGGCAGCATGAAATACAGGAAGAATGAGGATACGAGAAGTAAAAATCCTCCCAGGGCAAGGGTCAAAGGAAGCTTTTCATCCTCCACTCTACCTTTTCGGGTCCTTTTTCCCGAGGAAGCTGAGAATCCTCCACTTAAATTCTTGAAGACTGAAGTTGAGATCCCGCCAAATCCTCTTCCGCCTGATGTCCGGGGGCGAGAGACCTTTTTAGCTGGCTCTGCTACGAAAGGCCGCGAGGGACTTAATTCTTCAGTTTCTTCTTCCCATTTACTGGATTCATCTTTTTGGGATTCCTGTGGCTTTGCCTCTACCTTTCCAAGCTGTACCGGAAAACCTTTTTTCTTTGACCCGTAACCTGCAGTAATAAAGATCTGACCCTTTGTAAGCACCCTGCCTTCCTGCGGGATTCTTGCAACTGCGGAAACATACTCTTTCTGGAGCACATAGGGGTTGTCCCGCAAAAATGTGATCTGACCTTTCAGTTCATCACTGACGGAGAGGTGAATATGCGTTGGAGACCCGTAGTTTGTAATAAGGATTTCAAAGGTCTGCTCTCCGCCTGGATAAAGAGAAATTTCAATACTTTCTTTTTCGAACTCAATTGAGTTTATTTCCTGCCGATTGATAATAACATTCTGAAATATCTGCTCCAAGTTCAACCCTCACATCAGTTCCTGAGGTCTGCAGGAAGCAAGTTCGGAATCCCCTCGTCTATGGGGTAATGCTCTTTACAGACAGGGCAATAAAGGGTTCCGGATATGACCTCTACTTCATTTTCTTCGACAACGTTCAAAACCAGGTCGCCCTTACACACAGGGCAGGCCAGGATATCCATAAGATCTTTTTTCACAAAAATTCACCATCAAAGCCACTTTTGCGATAGGGGGAGACAAAGTTTGTTTTTTGCAGGGATAGTAAAGCATATTCATACTTTCCTGCTTATTTATGATTCTTCAACTTAGATATGAGAAACTGACCCTGCTATTTACATCTGATTCTAATATACTTGCCAGAGCCATTCATTTATATCTTTTTAGATCTCATACTCATTCAAGTATCTAATTTCCCTGTCCTTGATATATTATCATCTGATGTTTTTATTCTCAGACAGCGGAAAATTCATGATCAACGGGATATATTTACTCCACTGATTTCTCTTATTTGTAACCTTTGATATGTGTTGTGTCAGGCACATAATGTATTCAATAGATCTTTCTTCAATTCATCTTTATATTTTAATCTAATCTAAGTACTTACGCTAACTTATCATTTTATAGCCTATTTATGAGTTGGGTTTTTGATTTTTGAAAGGAGTAATAACTTCATATATATATTAACACGTTGCTTTTTTAAAAAAAGTATATAAAAGAATAGAAGTTGATATCCTTAATAATTTATTAAACTGGACAGGTTGAGCCTCAGAACAAAATAACGTTAACTCAGTTTGTTGCAAACTTTTGGGCTTTAGAGATACTCCTTAAAACAGGAGCAAGAACTGGAATTCCGAACAGTTTCTGAAAAATAAAAATAAAAGTGTGGGATAGAGATGAAATTAACGGCACTCGAGAAAAGCATTGACCCTGCAAGCCAGAGCATGCTGAATAAAGCAGAAAATGAAGGAATAGAAACTGCATGGGACAGGTATGAACAGCAGCTGCCTCAGTGCAGTTTTGGGCAATTAGGGATTTGCTGCAGGAATTGCAACATGGGACCCTGCAGGATAGATCCCTTCGGAGAAGGAGCTGAGAAAGGGATATGCGGCGCTACGGCAGATATCATCGTTGCCCGGAATCTTTTAAGAATGATTGCAGCAGGGGCAGCCGCGCATTCCGACCACGCAAGGGATGCGGTATTAACCTTTAAGAAGATGAGCGAAGGAGAAGCCGGAAGCTACGGAATAAAAGACGAAGCAAAACTTTTCTCCCTTGCCTCAGAATACGGGATTTCTGCAGAAGGAAAGAGACGTGAAGAACTGGCAGCAGAACTTGCAAATGTACTGCTGATGGAGTTTGGAAAACAGAACGGGCCTCTTTTATGCACAAAAAGGGCACCTGAATCAAGACTGAAGCTCTGGTCAGAGCTCGGGATAGAGCCCAGAGGAATTGACCGGGAAATTGTAGAATGTATGCACAGAACCCATATGGGAGTGGACAACAATGCAACCCATATTCTACTCCAGGGGCTGCGTACAGGGCTTTCAGACGGATGGGGAGGTTCCATGATTGCAACCGATGTCCAGGATATTCTCTTCGGTACCCCGGAACCAAAGAAAAGCACTGTAAACCTTGGCGTTCTCTCTCATGATAAAGTAAACGTAATCGTCCACGGGCATGAGCCAATCCTTTCGGAAATGATAGTGGAAGCTGCAGAAGACCCCGAACTTCTTGAACTTGCAAAGAAAAAAGGAGCCTCAGGCATCAACGTTGCCGGAATTTGCTGTACAGGAAATGAAACCCTGATGCGGCACGGGACTCCCATTGCAGGCACCTTCCTTCAGCAGGAACTAGCAGTGATTACGGGAGCCGTAGAAGCTATGGTAGTGGACGTCCAGTGCGTCATGCCGTCACTTGGGGGACTTGCGGGCTGCTATCATACGAAATTCATATCCACATCTCCAAAAGCCGATTTTCCAGGAGCCTTGAGAATGGAATTCCATGAAGAGAAGGCTTATGATACCGCAAAAGAGATTGTAAGAACCGCTGTAGAAAACTTCCCTAACAGGAACCTCGAAAAGGTAAATATCCCGGCAGAAAAACAGGACTGCATGGTAGGTTTCAGTGCGGAAGCAATCCTTAAAGCTCTTGGAGGAAGCCCCGACCCCCTTATTAATGCTATTGCTGGAGGTGCAGTAAAAGGGATAGGAGCAGTTGTCGGATGCAACAATGTAAAAGTCCAGCATAATTACGGGCACGTGAACCTCGTGAAGGAGCTTATCAAAAATAATGTCCTTGTGGTGACCACAGGATGCAATGCTATTGCCTGTGCCGAAGCAGGGCTCCTTGTGCCTGAAGCTGCTGCTCTGGCAGGAGACGGACTTAAAGGTGTCTGCGAAGCCCTTGGCATTCCCCCTGTCCTGCACATGGGTTCCTGTGTAGACATCAGCCGCATCCTCGTGCTTGCCTCGGCAATTGCAAACCGACTGGGAGTGGACATAAGCAGCCTGCCTGCTGCCGGTGCAGCCCCGGAGTGGATGAGTGAAAAAGCAGTGAGCATAGGAGCTTACGTTGTTTCATCAGGAGTGTTTACCGTACTCGGTACTGTTCCGCCTGTCCTTGGGAGCCAGGCAGTTACGGCTCTTCTGACAAAAGGGCTGGATGGTGTGGTCGGCGCGAGTTTTGCTGTTGAGCCTGACCCCTTCAAAGCCGCAAACCTGATGCTTGAACACATTGAAGGAAAAAGAAAAGCGCTGGGCTTGAATTAAGGGGGGAAATTCGTAATGAAAGAAGTGATTATCCTGCCAGAACGCTGCATGGGCTGCCGCTCCTGTGAAGTTGCCTGCGCGGTTTCCCATTCAAAGAGCAGAAATCTTTTTTCGGCTCTGGGAGAAGAGACAGCCCCTAAAAAACGCATTTATGTAGAGTACATGCCTGCCCTTGGAGCTGCCGTGCCTATCACCTGCCGCCACTGCGATGATGCTCCCTGTGTCTCTGTTTGCCCTGCAAAAGCCCTTTCCATGGATGAGGATACCGGCACTGTGAATCACAATATTGAGCGCTGCGTGGACTGCTGGAAATGTTCTATGGTCTGCACCCGTTTTTCTTCACTTTACCAGTTGATTCTTGTTTCCGGGTGCTGGACATCTTCCATGTCCTCCAACCGCGAAATAATTAACAGGTGGACTGAAGAGGATACTTCTAGAAGATGTGATTTATGTGAAGGCAGGGAACTTCCAGCCTGCGTGGAGGCCTGTCCCACACATGCTCTCGTATTCATGGAAATAAAGAGACAGCAGGGAACAAATGCGTTCAGTTTTTCCTGAAACCTGCAGCATGAATAAAAAACATGCTGATAGACCCTGCTGCAGCAGCAGGGTTTGTCCACGCTTAAATTCAGGACAGATAAACAGTAGCTTGATAAAGGTTTTACAGGCCCGGATTAAATATAAGGGCTTTCTGTCGCTGCCCTCAGAACTTTGCTTCTGTCTTTTCTTCTTTGCAGGATAATTCAAACAGGAAAACGGTTGCCTTTAGACAGTTTACTTCCTGAATGAGACTATATAAAGGATTATTGCGATATTAATATAAAGAACTAAAAAAGAAGACAGGGAGTCAGGTATGAACAGTAATCTTTACAGGAAAATAATGGTTGCAACTGATGGCTCGGAACTGGTCAAAAAAGCGGTTGATACTGCTGTTGAAGTTGCAAGGCTGAGCGGAGCAAAACTTTATGCCGTATATGTCGTCACTACCGGAGGAGGGCGTACGATTGGCCCCAAGGACGTAGGATGGGAAAAAGCAATGAAAGAGCACCTCAGTGCTGAAGGAAGAGAAGCGACAGCTTATGTAGAAACCGTCGGAAAAGCCGCAAATGTCGAAGTGGAATCCGTTCTTCTGGAAGGTAGCCCTGCAAACGAAATTGTCGGTTTTGCAGAAAAAAACGATATCGACCTTATCGTAATGGGAACGCTTGGAAAGACAGGAATCCAGAAATTTTTGCTTGGAAGCGTGGCTCAGAATGTGGTAAGGCACTCCAGAAAAGCTGTACTGGTTGTAAGGGGATCCGAAACTGAGTAATGAAGTTTTTTCGGGCAGGAGTTCCGGATTTTTTCGGGATAGATTGATTTACCTGCCCAGCCCAAATACCTTTCAATGATAGGACTCTTCCTCAATGTACTGGATTTTGCGCTTCCGGTACTTATAATGATTTTTGCAGGTCTTGTAGGCACCAGCGTGCTTATGGAACTCGGTCTGATGCAGAAATTCTCAAAACTTGTAAGCCCTGTTTTTGCCTATACGAACCTTCCAGAGACATGTGCATCATCTTTTGTTGTGGCACTGGGGTCTGCAGATGCTGCAAACAGTATGCTTCTTCAGGCAAAAAAAGAAAGCTGCATTAACGACAGGGAAGTCCTTCTCTGTTCAATGATGAATGCGACACCTGCCTATTTTCGTGAACTATTCACCTATCAGATTCCTATAGTGCTTCCTGCACTCGGACCTGTAGTGGGAGGGTTTTACTCTCTTGTTTTTGTGGTAACCGCTGTGTTCAAGATCCTGCTTATTGCAGTTGCAAGCAAGATTTTTCTTGAAGGCAACTCCTGTAAAGCCCCTGAAACCCGGAGTAAAGAAAAAGTACCTCTAAAGAAGGCATTTGAGCGTGCGTTCAAAAAAGAGTTAAGGCTTTTCTTGAAGATTGCAGGGGTCTACCTTGTAGCAACCACAGTCATATTCATTCTTCAGGAACAGGGGGCTTTTGAAATATTCAGTGTGCTTCCCCTTGCAGAAATATTCAGTATACCTCCGGAAACAATTGTCCCGCTTACAAGCTACGTAGCAAGCCCTATTCTTGGGATTTCACTCATGGGACCCATGATCCATTCAGGAGAGATAACAGAAATACAGGCAATGATCGTGCTTATGCTGGGCAGTATGTTTATGCTCCCGATTTTTGCCGTCCGCAGCCAGCTTCCAAGAAAAGTGGCTATTTTCGGGACACGCCTTGGAGTCCAGATTGTTGCATATTCTACGGCAATAAGCATACTTGTGAGGCTTGTAATCCTGTTAATACTGCTCAGCATGGTTTCTTGAAACACCTATCTGGAATAACAGGAACTCTGTCAGGAAGAAAAAAGGAATGAATATTTTCAGGTGAAGTATATTTTCCGCCTTTATTCTGATTTCCAGGACAGCTTTTTTTTTAACAGGATCTTAATGGGACATGAAATCCATGGAATTCAAAAACAAATTGAGTTTTTTGGGGTAGTATGGGCAGCTTATACCGGGTAAGTATTTTCCTGAGCAAAGCTTCACTATAGAAAAGTGTTTAAATAAATATTAAAAGATGGTTTAGAAGGAAAGAGAAATAGATAACAAAGAACTAAAGTTTAGTTGTATAAACTTAAAAAAGATATTAAGAGCAAATTAGTGAACGGGGGTTTCTGGAGGAGGTTAAAATATGTTGGATTTAATTATGAGCAATAATATTTGATTTTGAGCTTTACCCGTTCACAAGCTCAACAGATGATTAAGCAATATATAAACTTTTTGCCGGATGATAAGCCCAATACCTTTTTGTGAAAGAAAAAAAGAAAAAATATTAAATTTTAAACATTTCTTTCCTTATATGCCCAGTTTAACAGATAATGAGTATGTATGAGTAGGAATGTCATTGCCTTCCTGGAATAAATATACAAAGAGAAAAATAAAAACAAGTTGAAATTAGCTTCGGGAGTTCTATTAGTCCAGCTGATATTTACCTTTTTAATTGATATTTACCTTTTTTTATCTGACAACATGGGAATATTCAATCTTTTAAGATAATGCGAAAAAGAAATTTAAACAATAATTACTATATTATAATATGGAGCAAATATACACTGCAGGCACATATGTGCCGATAAGAAAAGGAAGATCTGTCAGAGGCATTATTCAGAAAACTGAAGTGATTACAGGCTGACAGAAGTATATAAGAGAGGGATATGGCATGAGAGAGGAAACTTTTAAAAAAATAATGGTTGCAACCGATGGTTCTGAACTGGTAAAAAAAGCAGTGGAAACTGCGATTGAAATTTCCAGGCTCAGCGGAGCTAAGCTTTATGCTGTATATGTTGTAGTCCCAACAACCCGTTCACCAAGAGACTTTGGCTGGGAAAAAGCTGCCATGGAACACTTCATGAGTGAAGGAAAGACAGCTACACGTTTTGTAGAAGAAGAAGCAAAACCTGCCGGAGTGGTCGTGGAGCCTGTAATCCTTCAGGGGCACCCCGCAGATAAAATTGTAGAATTTGCTGAACAGCAGGGCATTGAAATGATAGTGATGGGAACGCTCGGAAAAACAGGACTCGACAGGTTCCTCCTGGGAAGCGTAGCGGAAAACGTGGTGAGGCATTCAAAAACGCCTGTACTCGTGGTAAGAGGAGAATCCCCGGAACAGGAATAAATAACACAAGCCAGCAAAACGAAGAATGGAGATATAAGAAACAAGGAAACTGGGAAGCAAAAGCAACCAGAAAACCTGTAAGGATAACGACAAATAAATTATCCTTAGATAAATTATCCTTAGATCAAAACTCTATTTTTAATTTTTTTGACTTCTTTCAATATATTGAGTTTATTTCTTCGGCTGCAGAAGAGCTGATTGTATCATAGACACTAGCCAAATTCAGGGATTAAAAAAAGTGGACCTCAGAGCTTACTCCGAGGTTGATTTCCTGGGATCTGAGCCTATGGAGCAAAAAATGGCTTCGGTGGCTCAGAAATTAACAGCCATATTTCATCCAATTACACTCATACCGGAAACCCGGATTGATGGCGTGATTATGCCCCCTACTTTCCTGACATCAAAGCCTGCGCCTGTGATGTTTTTAAGGAGTTCGAAAGCATTGCCCGAAATCATGAGAGATTTTACCGGCTTATCAAGGGCTCCGTCTTTGATTGTAAAGGCATTTCTGGCCTCTACGGAAAAGTCTCCGGAAATCGAGTTTGCAGTATGGGCACCGATAATAGTGTTTACGAAAATCCCTGAGGAAGTATTTGCAATAATATCATCCTGAGGGTAATCGATAACGAAGTTCCTGAGCCCTACTGAGGGAGGGCTAGTATAGGATGACCTCGAGCCGTTTCCTGTACTTTTCACACCGGCTTTCCCTGCAGTGTAGCTGTCATAGAGGTATGTTTGAAGCACACCATTTTCAATAACCGTGGTGTGCTGAGAAGGAACACCTTCATCATCCGAAGCAGAGGTCTCTATGCCTGCTTCAACCAGCCCGTCGTCGTAAATGCACAGATCCGGAACTGTAATTTCCTCTCCGATCTTATCTATCAGTCCTGACCGCCCTTTTTGCACATTGTCAGCATCAATCGAAGGAGCAAAGGCTTCTTCGATAATATCAGAGAAAGCGAAAGGATGGAAGATAACATCGGTTTTCTGCGGCTCGATTTTTATTCCGCCCCTGGATTTCAGGGCAAGGTCGGAAGCATTCTTTCCGAGAGCAAAAAAGTCAATGTCAAGAGATCGTGAAACAGCAAAGTCATAAGCTGTAGAGGTATCTCCATTTACGGTTATTACATCGACAAAACCTGAGACCGCTGTGGATTCTTCTTCAATCTCTATCCCGTTTGTGTTCAGGATAAGCCTCTTGCTCTTTGAACGGGTAAAGCCGCCCGAAGTAGGAAGCGTACCTGGAATCTCTTTTGTGCCTTCAACAAGTTCTACGGCATAGTTGATGCATTCCTCAAGTTCAAGATCCTCAACCTTTTTGTCGAAAATACCTGAGACCTGAGGGTATTTTCCATTGGAAGGAAGCGAAACCCAATCAGGATCGTTTCCCCGAACACGGGCTTCTGCAACTGCAACCTTTACAGCATTCTCGATTTCTGCTGCAGAATTGGTACTGGAAAAACCCACTGCTCCGTTTACAACGGCACGGATTCCCAGCCCTTCAGAAAAACGGTCCCTGGCATTCTCAAGAGCATCCTTTTTGAAATTGACGCCTGTAGAGCGGCTTGCAACGTAATAGATTTCAGCTTCTTCGGCTCCTGCCTGTTCTGCCATTTTCAGGGCTTTTTTTGCTAGCTCGTACACCTTCAGGCACCTCCTACAAGAGCTTTTGAGATGGCAATATGCGGAGACCCATCAGAAACAGGCACAAGCTGCCCGGCTTTACCGCACCTTCCAGCAGTCATTTTCAGGTCATTACCAACAAGAGTTACGTGGTTAAGGATCTCAAGAGTCTTTCCAGAAAGAGAAACGTCCCTTACGAGCCCGGTAAGTTCTCCGTTCTTTATAACGTATCCTTTTTCAGCATTGAACTGAAAGATACCTTCTCCGGTGTTTACCTGCCCGCCTCTTGACCCTATGAGGTACATGCCGTTTTTGACTTCCGCAAGCATCTCTTCAAATCTGGAGTCACCGTTGTCAATGAAGGTATTGCTCATCCTGACAACAGGCATGGAATAGCCCTGAGCCCTGCAGTTTCCAGGAGTTCCGCCGAGTTTGGCTGCGGTTTCCCGTGAATGAAGATAAGAGTTAAAAATTCCTTCCTTTATTATCTCTGTTCTTTTCGATTCGGAACCTTCGGCGTCGAAGGGATAGTAGCCGAACTCGTGAAGTGTTGGGTCATCAATAATTGTAATAAGCGGGGATGCGATCTGTTCACCTATCCTGTTTTCAAGAATAGAGTCCCCTTCAAGGACAAGGTCGGCTTCCGAAGCATGTCCTACGGCTTCATGGGCAAATACGCCTGCAAGCTCCTGATCCAGCACTACAGGCATTTCTCCTCCTTTAGGGGTTTTGGCTTTTAAAAGCTCCAGTGCGGTCTTTCCTGCTTTTCCGGCGAGTTCAAGGACATTTTCTTTCTCAAAAAGCTCATAGCCATATCCGAAACGGCTTTCTCTGCCTGCCTGATAGACGCCGTTTTCCGAAGCAACGGCAGAAACTGCAAAACCGACATTTAAAAGTTCATATTCACATTCCAGGCCTTCGGAGTTCTGGTACTCGACTTTAAACTCAGACTCAAGGTACATTACCTTTGTACTGTGAACACCTTCAATCTTTGCGTGCTCTTCAATGCTCTTCAAAAGGTCTACTTTTTCTTCAATTGCAATATCTCTCGGATCGATTTTGATTTCAGGAAGGTCCTTTACTTCAGGAGAACTTATGGCTGCAAGTTCGACCTCTTCTTTGGGGGTGCTCGCATTCATAGAAAAAGCAAGTTTTGAGGCAGCACCGACCCCACGTTTAAGGTTAATATCTCCTTCAACAGCCGTATAGCCCCAGGAACCCCCGCAGAGGGCCCTTATTCCGGCCCCCTTTGTGAAGTTTCTGGATATTTCTTCAATCTTTCCGTTATCCAGGACGACAGAAGTGGAACTGCCTTCTATCACCCTGCAGTCATAAAATTTAATGTCCTGCATAATACTATTCATGATCAGTTCCTGCACCCGAAGAGGTTAATGGCCTGTACGGAAGCGGGTGATACTTCCGGAATGTCGAAACTTAGTTTTGTAATATTTTTGAGTTTTTCAATAATAGTATTCTTCCTTGGGCCCACAAGGCTGTGTTCCATTACTTCGGCTATGGAGGAAACAGGAATGATCTGGATCTTTTCCCTGTATGCCTTTTCAATAAGGACATCTGCCTCATTGGCTTTGGGTATAATGACTTTCTTCATGCCGGCCTGGGCTGCTGCCTCGATCTTGTAGGTGACTCCGCCAACAGGCAGGACATCGCCCCTTACAGAAAGAGAGCCAGTCATTGCAACAGTCTGATCCACAGGTATTTTTTCAATGGCAGAAATTACTGCAGTTGCTATGGAAACAGATGCACTGTCTCCTTCCACACCTTCATATGTCCCTACGAACTGGATGTGGACATCGTGGCGTGAAATATCCGTGCCTGTCATATTCTTGATAACTGCAGATACGTTCTGCACAGCTTCTTTCGCAATGGTCTTGAGTTTACCTGTTGCAATAATCCGCCCTTCCGCACCAGAGAGTGAGGGTGTGACTTCGGATACGATTGGAAGTACGATTCCAGAATCTCCGCCCATGACTGCAAGTCCGTTGACCCTTCCAACAGCAGAACCTTTCCTCAGGAAGGACTCGTATTCCTTGCGCTGTTCAAGGTAGCTGTCTGCAAGCTGCTGTTCTATGGACCTTGCGATCCTCTTTGCTGCAAGTACATGTTCGGAAGTTGTAAGCGGAGCCCCTTCGGAGTGGGCAATGTCACCTGCTACACGCACAAGCCCTCCAAGGTCGCGTAGTTTAAGGGTAAGGTGGCCTTTCCTGCCTGCACGCCTTCTGGCTTCCCTGATTACTTCTTCTACAGCTCCTTCGTCAAAGTGGGGGATATGCCCGTCTCTGACAACTTCCTGGGCAACGAAACGGACCAGTTTCTTCCGGTTCTCAGGAGTGTCTTCCATGGAATCACGCATGTAGACCTCGTACCCGTAACCTTTTATCCTTGACCTGAGCGCAGGGTGCATTTTCTGCACTGCATCCAGGTTCCCTGCAGAGACCATGATAAAGTCGCAGGGTACAGGTTCGGTCTTAACAAGAGCTCCGGAACTTCTTTCGGACTGCCCGGTAATCGGGTACTCCTTTTCCTGAAGCGCAGTCAGAAGGCTCTGCTGAGACTCAAGCCTGAGAGTGTTGATTTCATCAATGAAAAGCACTCCTTTGTGGGCTTTGTGGATGTCTCCGGCTTCTACCCTGTCGTGGGCAGGAGTTTCAAGCCCTCCGGACTGGAAGGGGTCGTGCCTTACATCCCCGAGCAGGGCTCCTGCGTGAGCTCCGGTTGCATCGATGTAGGGTGCGTGTTCCTTGTCATAATTCGAAACCGCCATTTTGGGGATCATCATTTCCTCTTTGGGAAGGAACTGGCGGGTTAACATGAGAATCATTATGCCTGCAATAATACCCCAGAGCAGCTGGGAGACGAAGTAAGAATAGATGATAATACCCACAACAAAGAGCATCATAAGCATGTTCCGGGCCTGGGCTTTCTTTCTTGCCTCCATCTTGTGAGCCATGACAATTTCTCTGCCCTTTCCTGCCGGAACCTCTCTTATCTTGGGATTGTTAAGATCCTCAAGGTTGGGATATACAAGGATATCCTTAAGCTCTTCTTTAGGAAGAAGTTCTGCCATTGCCTTTGCGAGCAGGGACTTCCCTGTACCTGGAGTCCCTATCATCATGATGTGACGTCTCTGGCTGGCTGCCTTTCTTACGACTTCCACTGCATGTTCCTGTCCCAGCACCTGATCAATGAGGAGCTTGGGAACCTCTATGTTAGAAGTGTCTTCAAAATGGAAGCCGATGTCAACATCTTCGTCTATATCTTCATGTAACTCAGACTCGGCCGTGACCTTGGCAGGCTCATCCTTCGTCTGGTCGGCCGCAGACAGATCTACTTTCGGAACAAACTCACCTGCTTCATGGGTTTGCCTGTCCATATTCTCTGAAGATCCGTCTATGTTCTGATTATTATTATATACCATGGTTAGCTCACATATTCGAACGTTATTTGATAGACGTTATCTGATCGAGATTAAATACTTGACGCTTTTGAAAAAATAATGAACTTATGATAGAATAACGGGTAAAAGCGGCTGTTACAATAACAGACTCCTGATGTTACTGTAACCCCATCCATACTTCGGCTAATTATATAAACTTACCGTATATAAAATTAACCTACCACTGTATATACTGTATATAGAAGCCTTTCATTATATACTATTTGCTGGCTAATATTTGTTCTTAAAACTTAATTAGAAAATTAATTATTAAATGAATAAAGGAGAATTTACAGGATATTTTTTACATACCTATACCACATCCCCTATATAAAGTTAAACATCAACCTGCCCGGGACTTTATGTTAAAAGCTTTGTCCGATGCCTGTGAATTGATATCGACAGCTATTTAAAAAAACAGAGGGGATTTTTCTTCATGCCCAGAAACAAAGTAAAAAATCTTATCCTTCTAAAGCAGATTCACAGTGCTGTAAGCCAGATCAAAAAAGGAAAGCTGGATAAAGCTCTCGAAACCCTGGATAAAGCTGAAAAGTCTGCAAGGCAGTCGAAGTCAACAGATGCCCTCTACTATATTCTCTTTACCCGTGGGGGTATCCTCTACTCAGCAAAAGAATATGATCAGGCTCTTGAAACTTATGAAAAAGCCCTTGAAGCAGGTTCAGAGCTCCTGAAAACCGACCCGGGAAATGTTGATTACCAGCATTACATGGGCACGACCCTCAGCAACACGGGAAATCTCCTAAAAAAGAAAGGAGAAATGGATAAGGCTGACGAATATTATTCCCGTGCACGTAAAATCTATTCTGATCTGAACACAAAGGACCCCGAAAATGCTGTTTTCCGATCTTATGCCGGAGAAAACCTGAACAATTACGGTGAATTGCTCGTACAAACCGGCTCTCTCGATAAAGCCTGTGAAGTCCTGAGAGAAGCAGTTGAAATATATGAAAAACTTTATAAAGAGAAGCCAGACAACCTCGGTTACCAGGCAGAACTCTCGGTAGCACTAAGCCAGTTAGGAAGCTGCCTTAAAAAACAGAAACCCGAAAACTCAGGAACTGCAAAAGAGAACCTTGAAAAAGCTCTGGAAATGCAGGAAAATCTGCTTGTTCAGCAGCCTGAAAATGAAAAGATTAAAGAAGCCATCGCCCTGACAAGGGAAAGGCTTGAAGGGCTTTGAGAACGCTGTCACAGGTTTTTCCCGAAAAACAGCAGCATATGAACATAGAGCAGGATCATCAGCCCTACTACAATTCCCCAGAGAAGTTGTGAAATGTAGTATGAGTAGACGATAAGCCCGAGCGCAAATATGATAACCAGGGCATTTACCAGCCTGATCTTCCGTCTCATGCCGGGATCGTGAGGAATTCCGGCTTCATCCTCATTCAAGCTGCATTCCCTGAAGTAATTCTGCTCCTGCTGCATGAGGAAGTAAAGCCTGAGGATCAGAATGTCAATAACTATTCCCCAGAGAAGCTGACCTATATAAAGGGTGTAGAAAAGAACAGTTGCAAGCAAGATGCCAGCGAATATAACAAATAACTTTTTAGATTTGCTTTTTCTGGCAGCCCTGCTTTTACCCCCTATCAGAACTTTTATTCTTTTTATCTCTCCCTGTTTCCCGGTCCATACTGACCTCCCTATCTGCATACATTTTACTCTACCTTATTTTAATGTAGATAAGCAGCAAAATGTCCAGAAAACGTGCGCTTAAGAAAGATATTAAACCTCAATATCTATATTTAAGCTTTTAATAATATATAAGGAGGTGGGGAAAGAGGGCAGAAGAAAAAAGTGATCTATGGCAAAATTTGTAAGACTCATCGAAGAAGAAAAAGTAATTATGAGGCTCAGAGATTCATCGAAATTCTTCAAAAAATAGGAGCATGTGAAGGAGAATCGCTAAAACAACTTCTTGAAAGCAATGCTTCAATAATAAAGAAATATTTACCTCCAATATTACGAAGATAACGACCCATTGTTGCGAATATGGGTGCATGGGTCAGATTATTAGTAATTCAGTCCTCTTGAGCGCAGATCTTTGCTAGAATTCATTAACTGACCCATAAATAAGTCCTCTTGAGCGAGCGAAGCGAGTGAAAAGGACACCGCCCTCCCGAGGCGGAACTCGGGTGGCGGAACTCGGGCACTGAAAAATCCCTTATTCGCTGGTTTTATGTAAACAGGTCGAAAAGGTTCCCAAGCATGCTGCTGTCAGCCTGGTAGAATTCGGTATATTTGCAGCGTTTGCAGGTGACGTGGGTGAATTTTTTGTTCTGGACATCAAGAAGTTTGCTGAGGAAGCCGCCTGTAGTGCGGATCTCGCCGACATCGTATGAGTTGTTTCCGCATTTGGGGCAGACGAAGTTAATATTTTTGCTCATTTTTCAGCCTCACTCTTATTTTTAATAGTTTAAAGGATAGAATAGCTTTACTTTTACGCTATTTAATGTTATTGCAGAACTAACAGGTTCAGGAGAAATCCCTTAATAAGGAGCCGAGCCCTGTAGAAATAAATATATTAGAAAAGAAGAACAATACAGCGTTGAAACATGAAAATAAAAGCTATAATTACAATCGCCCTGATAATCTCGGCTGCTTTAATGGCTGCAAAAGTCTCACCAGGAGTTAATACTGAGCAGTTCAGGGAAGGAAAATATATCCATATTGACAGTATGGTTATCGAATTTAATAAGACGGATGCAGACATCCAGATACAATACCACCTAAGTCCCTTTGCCCAGGTTTATATGTTTATGTTCGGGAGCAAACACCTTGAACCCAAAATAGAGGATATATTCTTTGATTTTGAAAACATTGAGGTCCGCAGGATAGGGAGATCCAGTGCTTTAATCCACGTAAATGACATTTCCAGACAAAACGACGAATATTATCTTCATGACTCGAGAGAGTTAGGAATGCAGCCAGACCTGCTCACACTTGTTTACCCTGACAGGACAAGGCAAAATATAGAACACGCTAAGGCTACTCCAGACATATTCTATAGTTAAAAAAGTTTAATCTTAGATTTTCAATAGAGTTCTTAGCTGTTTCCCTGTGCCTTCTTTCGCACTTTTTACGCTTTGTCTCTGTTACTATTCCTGTTCAAAATCATATCACCTATTACAACTATATAAATATTATTAAATTGCTGTTCGGAATATTCTTCCACCCTGTACAGCCCATTATCCCAAATAAGACATTTTCTATGATTAATGGCATAAAAAGGACATTAAGCAGGAATTTCAGGAATATATATTTAGCAAAAGAAACCCAATTTTCTTTGATAGCAATGGGAAGATTCACATTAAAATGTCTGAAATGCGGAAGGGAATACGGTCAGGAATACAGGCTAACCTGTGAGAATGACGACTCCCTTTTACGGGCGGAATACTTCGAAAAAAAGCTTGAGCTTAGAAATCAGCCCGGAATTGGAAGATTTCATTCCTGGCTTCCGGTTCAGGAAGAGCTTACCACAGAAGCAGGACCCATCACGTACAAAAGCGAAGCCCTTGCAAAGGAACTCGGGCTTTCGAACCTGTACATAGGGTTCAGCGGATACTGGCCAGAAAGAGGGGCTTTTATTAAAACCTGCAGCTTCAAAGAACTCGAAGCCCACCCGACCATGCAGCTTCTCAAAGAGTCCGGCGGAAAAGCCATAGTTCTTGCCTCTGCAGGCAATACTGGAAGGGCTTTTGCATACGCTTCGGCTCTTACAGGCACGGATGCTTATATAGTAGTTCCGGATTCAGGAGTTTCAAGCATATGGCTGCCCGAAAAACCGACGGATTCTATTCATCTTATCAGCATGACTCCGGGTAATGATTACACCGATGCTATCAACCTTGCAGGCAGGCTTGCAAAACTTCCTGGCATAGTCCCCGAAGGAGGAGCCAGGAATGTTGCCAGAAGGGAAGGAATGGGCACTGTGATGCTGGACGCAGCCGTGACCATTGGAAAAATGCCTGACCACTACTTCCAGGCAGTCGGCAGCGGTACAGGAGGGATGTCAGCATGGGAAGCTTCACTGCGGCTCAGGGCTGACGGGCGTTTTGGCTCAAAGCTTCCAAAGCTCCAGCTTGCTCAGAACCTCCCCTTCGTTCCCATGTACAATGCATGGAAAGCAGGAAGAAGACAGATCATCCCTGATATTGACATGAAGGACGCAAAGAAGCAGATAGAAGAAACATATGCAACTGTGCTTACCAACAGGGCGCCGCCCTATTCCGTAACTGGAGGGCTCTATGATGCGCTTGCTGATACGGACGGGATAATGTATGCAGTAACCAGAGAAGAAGCTCTTGAAGCAAAAGCCCTCTTTGAGTCCCTTGAAGGAATAGATATCCTGCCGCCTTCGGCAGTTGCAGCTTCTTCTCTCTTAAAAGCTGTAGAAGCCGGAAATGTTGGAATAGATGATGTTGTTCTCCTGAACATTGCAGGCGGGGGTTTTGAGCGGCTGAAAAAAGATTTCAAGCTCTTCCAGGTTAAACCATCTGTTACTGTCAGCAGTTCTGATGTTCCACTTGAGGAACTGAAGATTTGAATTACCATCGTCTTCAGGGTCCAAAATCGAGTAAACCATAACAGTAACCTGTAAGAAAAAGAGAAACAAAGATATATGCATAGCAAGAGGTACATGCATGGCAAACCCGGAAGAAGAAGTAATAGCAATCATGAAAAAAGCAGGTATTGACCTTGTAGCAACCCTGCCCTGTGACAGGATCAAAAATCTGCTCCCCCTGGTCTCGAAAAATTTTCCAGAAATCAAGCTGACAAGGGAAGAAAACGGAGTGGGGATCTGCGCCGGGTTCTACCTTGCAGGCGGGAAGCCCTTGATGCTGATTCAGAGCACAGGGCTCGGGAATATGATCAATGCTCTTGAATCCCTGAATGTAACCTGTAAAATACCCCTGCCTGTTCTGACGAGCTGGCGCGGTGTATACAAAGAGGCAATTGAAGCCCAGGTTCCTCTGGGAATTCATCTCCCTGCTATTCTGGAAGGTGCAGGCCTTGCATACACAGTAATTGATGAGGCTGAAAAACTTTCCCTGATTGAAGATGTAATCCTTGACTCCTTTGAAAATTCCAGGCCTCACATCGCTCTGATCTCTCCAAAAGTCTGGGAAGCTTCGGACTGCTGTGCCTGGCAGGACGCAGGTATGCCCGAAAAACCGGAGGTAATGGAAAGGACTTGCAGTTTTTCCCTCACAAGAGAGACTCTCAGGCCGGTCATGCTCAGAAACGATGCAATATGCGCAGTAGCCTCTGAACTTGAAGAGGAAATTACCGTAACAAACCTCGGGGTCCCCTGCAAGGAACTTTATGCCTGCAGGGATAGAGCACTTAATTTCTATATGTTCGGCTCAATGGGGCTTGTATCTTCTATAGGCATGGGCATTGCTCTTCGCTCCGAAAAGACAGTTGTTGTTTTTGACGGGGACGGGAGCCTTCTTATGAATCCTAATGCTCTCCTTGAGATTGCAAAAGAAGCCCCAAAAAACCTGATCATTATTGCCCTTGACAACGGTGCCTACGGGTCTACAGGCTCTCAGGAAACCTGCGCCCTCAGGTATATTGATCTCGAAATCTTTGCAAATGCCTGTGGGATTCCTAACACAGCCAAAGTAAATAGCAGGGAAGGGCTGATAGAGGCTTTCAGGAAGTTTAGAGCTATGAAAGAACTTGCCCTGATCCATGTGATCCTGAAGCCGGGAAACACAAACGCCCCGAATATTCCCATGAGCCCGGAAGAAGCCACAAAACGCTTCAAAGAAGCACTGGAAGCAAAAGCCCTGAAATAAAATTAAATGAAAAAAGAACCTCATTGCTGAAGTAATGATTTGAGTTATAACTGAAAATAGAGGCAAATAAACGGGAAACAATGTTTTTGTTGTGCCCGCCTTTGTTTGCCACTTTCGGTTTTTTTAAAGTGAATCCTTTAATTTTTTTACACTTAATTTCAACCTGGCTTTATTCTCAAACTTTACCCACTTGATCCTTATTCTCTCCAGCTTATCCTTTCCACAGGTTCTTTGAGCCTGAATTTTCCTTCGAGTATCTTTGCTTTGAGTTCCTGTGCGGCTTTTACTGCCCTCGTACGGTCCGACTGGCGCAGGGTTACTTTGATATCTCTGAGGCAGCCTCCGGTTTCACATCGAACAGTACCCAGGTTTGCGCTGAAGGCTTCTCCTCTGCACCTTGATATACAGAGCCCGCAGTTAAAGCAAAGTTCAGGGTCGTGTACAGCTCCGTTTTCTCCTTTACTCACGGCACCCATAGGACATGCCTCGGCTACGGAGCAGACTTTGCAGTTAATGCATTTTTCTGGCACATACTTCACGTTTAGATCTGTATTATCCCAGACGTCCCCATAAGTTATTTCACAGAGGGGAATTCTGCCTGCAAGGTCAACCAGCTTGAGGGGAATCTGACTGTCCAGCTTTAGGATATTTTCCAGCATACCTTCATTGAGGACGGGGATAGGGACAGCCCATGTGTTGATGATTTCAGGACCTGCCGAAGTTACAAAGCCTCCCATGTATTCGGGGACCATATCATGAAGGTCTGCAAAGCCTGTGAGGTTGGGGTTATCCGGAACGCTGCGGGTGCCCTGACCCGTAACAAACCCTTCGGCTCCGTTGATAAGAACCCTTGTCCCGATTCCTATTGTCTCTAGTTTGGGGTCATTTTCGAGGGGGTTCAACTCCCCGCAGCCGCAGAAAGTCATCTCCCTGAACCCGCCTTCAAAAGGAAGTGCATGGAAAATAGTTTTGATAGGCTCTTTTCCGGGGTTTACGAAAGCCCGGTAATTTTTGAAGGCATGCCTGGTTGCATAAAGACGTGCAAATGGGATTTCGGAAAGGCAGGTCTCCACTGAGAAGCGGTTGCCTTCGTTTGTGGTTACATCAACAGTAACATTTTTTCCTTCCACCATGTCCCTGAAAAGATGCCCGCCTCCATAGCGGAGATCTGATATGCTATGAGCTGTCCCGAGTACGATAAGGTCCAGGATTCCAAGCCTCTCGTTGGGGCAGGGACCAACAACCGCCGGCACCCCATTCATCAAAACTTCAGAAGCCTTTATAAAAGAGTCGGGTTCGGAGACTTTGAACGAAAAAACTGCATAGGTTCCGCTCATGATCCCGCGGGTTGCGGTAGTTACTACATCGACATCTTCAAGCCCTATTTCCTCCCCTGTTCTCATCTTTGAGGCGATTTCCTCAGCCGTAAGGACCACAGCATCTCCGGCATCAATTTTTGCCTGAATTTCCGGGATAGTCCTGCGTTTTTCAGTATAATCTGATGCTCCGTTCATGTTACCCTCAGCGGAAAATATTATGTTCATTCTATTTTAGAAGAAAGGTTTTCCAGCTTAATAGCATAATAAACCTGCACAACTCACATAAGTAATATACTGAGAAAAGAACTGGAAGAGAGAAAAGGACATTGAGATATTTAAAGAAATCAGCACAGGAAAAGCATACTGCAATTATCTACAATTATTAAACGGTAGATCGGAGTCAAGACAAAAATATTTTAAGGAATTCATAAAAATTTTGATTATCTGAGAACTGATTCGAGTAGAAAAAGCCCGAACCACCCAAAACTTATATAAATGATGATGCGTACTATGGTGTTGCACTTCCGTGCGAGAAACGGAAGCAATACACATTATAGAGGGCTCGTGGTCTAGACGGTTATGACGTCGCCTTGACATGGCGGAGGTCCTGAGTTCGAATCTCAGCGGGCCCACTTAAAAATTTAAAATAGATTAATATTTCCAGAGCTTTTTCTGGAAAGTAGGTACGGAAAAAATGCTGCCTTCTCTTTTAGTGATTTTCATACAAAAGAGCAAGGATAGTATCATATCTGCTTGCCCAGGTAGCTCAGTGGGAGAGCGCTGCCCTGAAGAGGCAGTTGTCCCCGGTTCGAATCCGGGTCTGGGCACCATAAAAACAAAAACGGAGAACATCAGTAGTGTAGCGGTCATCACCGGGCGTTGCCAACGCTCGAACCCGGGTTCGAATCCCGGCTGGTGTATAATTCATAGAATTAAATTGTTTTTCCGTAGTTTTCTATTTATCATTTTACCTTTTTTGTTAATTTGCATGATTTTTGTACGAATTATCACTTTAAATCCCTGACTCTTATCGAAGGGAACATATACTATGAACAGAATCTAAATAAATGCTATATTTTTATAATACAATCAATTTCTGATCTGAGATTCTTAGCCTTAATTTAAAATCGTAATTTTCGAACATATAATGTCAATGTTTCAAACGTTATCAGTTACAATGTTAACCATGAGTAAGTTCTAAAACAAATATTGAATGGATTGCTCACACACGAAAAAATGAAATGTTAACTCAATCATACGTTAACCAAAAAGTTAATTAAAACAAAAGATCATTATAATTATTGGATATACATCTCGAAAAGACAAAAGAATTTGTTTGAAGAGATTATACCCACTAAGTTGCAACCTGAAAAATCGTAAGGAGATTTGAACATGACAGGAAAGTTCCAGAAAAGAAATGCAGAAAGGAAAGGCATCAGAAAAGAATATGAACTGGAGCAGAAGTTAATAAAGGAAATCGTAGACGAAATTCAGGTAAGCGGCGGTGGACCACTAGAGTGAGTAAAAAGGTACACATAACAATTCAAGCTGGTGAAATTTCTGAGCAGACCGTAGAAGTAGCTGAAACAGCTACCTACGAAGACCTGCTTGATGAGCTGGACATAAATCAGGAAACAGTACTTGTATTAAATGGAGGTAATGCTGTTCCCCTTGATGGGGCTATAAGTTCTGATAAACTAACAATCCTTAAAGTTGTGACAGGTGGCTGATCTGCCCTCAAGGGCAGTGCCCCTTCTTTATTACAACTTTTTTCCTTTTTAGAGAATGATTAAGGCAGCTTTTTCTTAATATTGTTTTTCTGTAAGGTATTTTTTATGTAAGCTTAGCTCTTTTATATTCATTAATAGTGCAGACTTTTTTTCCGAGTATTTATATTCAGACCTTAATGATATCGATTTTTTTAATTACCAGAGGTAAAATGCCTGATGAAAGATGTTAAAAAGTTCAGGAGAGTAAGGAAAGGAAAATACGAAAGACAAAGAGAGAAAATTAAGGAATAAGTAAATCAGGAAAAGAAATTGCGTAAGGATTTGATTTCCATAATGGTGAATCCCTGAAAGGACTGTCAGCCATTATGGACTACCCTTCTGAGTCTTTACTTGGGGGTAAGAGGCACCTTTTTGCTCATAACCTTCAGTTTTTTAATTGCTGAGATCGTTGCCTGAGATTCCTTATAGATTTTATCTTCATAATAGCTTATGATCTCATCAACAGGAGCTGCGAGAGAATAGATCTTTATCGGGCGCCCTTTACCGGGTTTCTTTTCCGAACGTACATTGACCCAGGACTGATTGCGCATGAGCCTCATTGCGAGACTGACCTCGGGCTGCCTCAATCCAGTACTGATTTCAATTTCACGGGATGAAGCTTCATCAACATTCATAAGATATGCCATAGTTGTGGCAACATTTCTTGACATCCCAAGGTTCCGTAACGTTTCAATAAAAATGTGGTCGTTCTCGTCCAGCACTTTTACTTCATAGTCTTTCATGATAACCCCTTCATATTCCAATTTTTATAATTTAATTTGTCAGCTAAAGAATACAACGGCAATTATTATCCAAACCTTAAAAGGCAGCTTTCATAATCACCTGTTAAAGCTGATTCCAAATTCCAAAGTTTTACATGACATATATTTTTATAGGGTAACCTGTCCCGTTTTAAAACTTTGAATTGAATAAAAAGCGTTTTTTCACAATCTAGCGGATTGTTCACGTTTTAAGTCCAACAACCGGTTATTAAAAACAGTACATTACAGTTCCATAACCGACTACCAGAGAACCGTTTTGTGAAATTGATGGGAAAATACGTATCAGATCAGTAATTAAACCTGTATACGTATATAATTAGAAGGTTATTCATCTCCAACATTTAATAATGTACTCATACTATTTAAAGTTGTATATATTAAAAAGGAATTGAAAAACTTTCAGTTACACCTGACATTAGTACATATAAAAAAATAATCAATTATAAGAGACATAATAATCCCTGAATCCATATAAAAACCTGAAGGCATCACAACAAAAATATTATAATTGCACAGATAAAGGAAATTAAAAGAGGAAATCCGGACAATAAAACGTCGAGAGTAATTTAGAAATGTTTATATCCCCACTTCGATCCGACCAGACAATTCTCCTTAACAGCCGGATAAATCTGCAGCGTCCTTCCCGATTAGTAAGAGATTTCCTCCTGAAAACGCCCAACTGGGGCAAAGTTGAGAAAAGCAGAATTCGCTAATGTTACCCACAACTTTAGTTTTTGTTTTAGTTAAACTACTCCTCACTAGAATATTTCCCGACCATAAGAACCTTCTTGAACCAATAAACAAAACATGGGGTGTGAATAAAAAAATTAACTTAATAAAATAAATACAATTAAATAGGGATAATATTTACTTAAGCCCATTAGTTAAATATGCATGAAAATAAAGGATTCCTGAAGAAGGCAGCGAGAGCTTAATTGCAAGAGCTTAATTATTCCATCTTTTGCTGGTAGTGACAGAGAAAAATAAATGGATAAGGGTGCGGAGAGAATTAACTTCTGCCCTGGAGAAAGTAAAAAATAATTAAAGAGATGATACCACGATCGAGCTGATAGTCAAAGCATTCTGGCTGATGATCCCTGCATACCTTTCCAATCCCTTCGCAGCTGTCTTCGGGGGCGGAACACCAATTGATTTTGGCAGGACTTATAAGGACGGAAGGAGGATCCTCGGAGACGGAAAAACCTACAGAGGGCTCTTTTCAGGCATATTTTGCGGATTTCTTGCAGGATGCATTGAGGTCTGGCTGAGTTTCAGAGGGTTTGAGGTTATGGGGATCGAAATGCCCACCTTTGGCCCGGATTACAAAAGCGCCCTGATAGTCGTGCTCGCCCTTGCTTCCGGTGCACTGTTTGGAGATATGTTCAAGAGCTTTTTCAAGCGCAGGATGGGCCTTAAAAGGGGAGCTTCCCTGCCTCTCGTAGACCAGCTTGATTTTGTCGTGGGAGCCTGGGTATTTACATACCTTGTAGCCCCGGAATGGTTTATGAGCAATTTCACCCGCGGGGTTATGCTTACCGTCATTATAATAACTCCTCTCCTCCATCTTACCACAAACATAATAGGATATATTATAGGTGTAAAGAAAGAACCCTGGTGAATATATAAAGACCCGGAACAGGAAGAATCTTAGAAAGCATTTATAGCGCTAATAAGGCTGCAAATAAGGTGATAAGATGAGCAAAACAAATTCGGAAACAGGAAATGACTTTGAGAAACAGAAGCAGGAACTTATCGCAGCCCTGAAAGCCTGCGGAGCTGTCCGCTACGGGGACTTCACGCTTGCTTCGGGAAAGAAAAGCAAGTATTATATAGATATCAAGAAAGCCAGCACCGACCCCGGAACCCTTAAAATAATTGCCAGGCATGCAGCCCTCAGGATAAAAGAAATGGATGTGGATATAGTTGCAGGTGTGGAACTGGGAGGTGTCCCTCTGGCAACCGCAGTTTCTCTGGAAACTGAACTTCCCCTTCTGATAGTAAGGAAATCTGTAAAAGACTACGGCACAAAAAGCAGGTTCGTTGGAGACCTGAAACCTGAAGACAGGCTTGTAATGCTTGAAGATGTAACGACCAGCGGAGGATCGGTGAGAGACGCAATAGAAGTTGTCAGGGAGGCCGGAGCCAGTGTTAAATACGTAATCACTGTAGTGGACAGAGAAGAAGGAGCAGGGGAAAAACTGAAAGAAGCAGATGTTCAACTCGTGCCTCTGGTAAGTGCAAGTGACCTGTTAAAATAAGGAATAGCATAAGTAAGGAATAGTTTAAGCAAAGGAAGTGCCGGAGCACTTCCCAGAATCTCTATTTTTGTATACGTGTTAAAGATTATTTTATGTTTTTAGGGGTTTGAAGCACTTTTAATTTTACTACCCATAAACGCGCCTAAAGTATGATTCCTCTGATTATATTTTGACAAAAAGTATTAAAATGAACTTTGTGAAGGAGATAAAAATGAGACTCTAAAAAGAAGTTGAAACTCACCGGTTTTTATATAAATTCGAAGCTTAACAATGAGAAGATATTTATCAGAAGAAATAGAGAATTAGGAAATCCTTTATTGTGTTATTGGTTAAAAATATCACTTATAAAAAGAAGAAAATATTAACTCGGGCAGTGTAGCGAAAGTTCTGTAAAATATGATTGACTCTGTATCCTTTTTCTTTTACCACAAAAAACAGGATGCAGAGTCAATGGTAGATTTATTCTCACTCATAAAAGATTATCTTGTCGATCAGG
>Ga0208825_1000069_pt1 | contig 100586 bp, 166 predicted proteins | sample AD_UKC113_MetaG_FD_184450 | JGI IMG/M metagenome (GOLD analysis project Ga0208825, IMG submission 184450) | Active sludge microbial communities of municipal wastewater-treating anaerobic digesters from Hong Kong - AD_UKC113_MetaG (SPAdes)... | ecosystem: Engineered > Bioreactor > Anaerobic >...
CTGCAATTGGTAAAACACTGTATATCCGAGCACAGCAAGGAGGATCAGGAAGCTATACGATTACCTTCCCAGGTGCTGTAACCTTTGGTAGTACACCAAGCTGGAACACCACTGTAGGCAAGATCAACACCTTCGCTATGGTTGCTTACTCCAGCACAGTGATTGAAGCTAACTCAACCAAGTATCCATAATTATGATTGCTGTAACAAAAGAAATGATGTCTCCTACAGAGCTATTATTGGGACCAATTAGTGCACTTCCTTCCAATGCTCCTGTAGGAGCATGGATTACCGTGTATTTCTATAATCATACCGATACTAAACAGGTACAACTGGAATGGTCTCAAAACCAGGTTAGTTGGTCTACTGCTACAATTCCCAATCAGTTTTCCTATTACATCCAAGGTTTAGTGGAGAATCAAACCTACTATATCCGAGCAAAATATGTGGGTACATCCACCTATACAAGTACAATATCTTCAATAGCAACCTAACTCAACTAAGTACCCATAATTTTTTACTATTAAATTATATAACACAATGAATATTGAACTAAATATAACATCGACAAGAATTATTAATGAAGAAGAAGGTTATGTTTTAACAGAACAAGATGCATTAGACTTACAAACTGAATATCAACGAATTTGTGCTTTTTGGTCAAAACTAACCCAAGATGAAATAGATGCCTTAGTAGCAGACAACACAGTAACTACACAAATTGAAACAAATAATAATCAAGCTGCTAGAGGTGCTTATTACACAGGTAGATCTGAATTCAGACAAGTATATGTACACACACTAACGGATCAAGTTTTAATTCTACCAGATGGGTCTACTGCTATAGGCCATGATTGGATTACCATTGAACCTAGTGCTAGTGAAGTATATAATATGCTGGCTTATGGGTTAAATCAATCAGTAGCTGCGCAAACAGCTATTGTTACTGTTAATGGGGGAACATTTCCAGAAGTTTTAGCACCTAAAGTTTAATACTTTCTAAATCATGGTAACTGTACCCTTTAATGCAACTAGATGCCAACGGCATTTACCTGTAGATATTTGGGGAGGGTTAGAAAAAAGGGATCAGTTTATTCTCCTGGATGATTTAGAAGTAGAATTACCAGATCAAAGATGGATTATTATTCCTAAAGGATTTGTATCGGATGGGGCTAGTATTCCTCCTTTACTTTGGAGCATCCTCCCATTTTTTGACAATCGAATTGAAATTGTTTGGGTGCTACATGATTATTTGTATATCCACTGGGAAAAAACACAAATTATAACAACTAACCCAAGACTTTATGCAGATAAAGTAATGTATACAATGAGCAAACAATATGATCCTGCTAAATTATTCAGGCATAAACTTTATTACATGGGAGTACGATTAGGAGGGAAAGCCAACTGGGAAAAATTTCGAAAAATAGCACAACTATAACATCAATATGATTCACATACAGAAAGAAATGATGCAAATAGCCTTTGTTCCTACAGCAAATATTGATTCAATGAATGTATATGGTTGGGCTCCAGGTTCTGGATCACGATCTGTTAGTTTTTCTAATACGTCAACAGGAAATGCAAATCAGTATGAGCATGTTATTAATGGAACTAGTTATGGAGTTAAATCAGGTTCTGGTGGGGTAACAACTATAACACTTAATGTGCCTAGTAGTTTTACTTTTGTAGCAAGAGTATTTTATAATGGTACACTATTACAAAGTAAAACATATAGTGGTAATTTAACTCCCTATTAGACAGACCGTTACTCTAATAACCAAAACTAATTAGTTAGAAGACCTTTATAGTTTCTTATTGTAGCTTTGATTAGTAATCACCTACCTCACTCCCCAACCAAACAATCGAGTTTGAGTCTGTAGGTGGTTACCTCTTTTATTCTGGTTTACTTAACATTATGGAAAAAACAATTGACTATTCAGAATTTAGACAGTCCTTAGAGTGGAACCCACAAGATGACTTTTTGATAAAAGGATACGAACTTCAAACCTTAGTTGATATAGCTAATTTATTCAGACCCTTTATACAATCTGTAGATAGTGTAGTCCAAAAAAGTGTAGTAGATGGTAAAATTACAGCTATCTTTTATGATAAAGATGGCAATAAGATTGACCCTGAACAAACACAAGCGTTGCTTAACCTAGTTAAAGAGCAGCTAGGACAACGAACCTAAATAAAAAAAAGTGTAGGGGAAGGTTTGTAATTAGGCCTTCCCTTTTTTATACTTACCAAGTAGTTCAATAAGATCAATATCCAATACCTCAATAACTGTAGTACTTTGTTTGTTTAGGAACTCAGTAGACAGTTCTGTTTTTAGTTGATAAGCTTTTGTTCTACAAGTAAAGAAACTTCGGTTAAACGTTGTACTTACTCTTTCTACAGCTTTGGCATCAATTTTAAATACTTGAGTTGAATCTTGATAAATGCATTGCTTTAGGGCATGCAACTCCTCCTGAGAGAATGGATTGTGTTTAGGTCCAATCTTACGTGTCATACTGTTGAGCTTCTAGGCAGTTGTAGACTACAAAGCTAATCAATAAGCATGAACATGGTATATTAAAAACACAACCATACTCATACTTATTGATTATCAACAGATTACACAGCAATCAAACTACTAGCATCTACTGAGATTATCAAGTTCCCTTCTTTAATTTCCAATTTCTCTATGGGTAAGTGAAACTGCAAGGGCTTGACAGATGGCTGTATCTGGGGTACTATTGGTAACTGTTGACCTTCAAGTTTGACTCTAAGCTTATCTGCTTTAATTCTACACCCATTAAAACTCCTGTTTAGTTTAAGGGCAACATTTTTAACTAGATCCTGCTTAACAGATAACTGACCAATAGAATTTCTTACAATACATTTTTGAAGTTCATTCACTTCTGCTTTAGACCAATAGTTCCGATTCAGTGTTTTAGTACTCATGGTTGATTTTTTAAAGAAAATAATCTCTTTCATAGTAAATAAAAAACCCAGGTTATTAGCCTGGGTATATACATAAACTTAAGTAGTTGCTTTAATAAGCGTTACATTGTTGTTAGTTGCTGGGCTGGTTTCAAAAATAGAATACCATTATCCCAATCAATTCCAGGAATAACCGCATCCACTTCTACATGAGGTTTAGCTCTGGCAAAGAAAGGTTTATCTGCTTTTTCAACTGGGATAGCTACTTTGAACTTTCGATCAGTAGGAAGTTTTTGTAGGGCTTCAATAAGCTCTAGATGATCCATATTAGATTTAGTTTAGTAATGTTTATCACCAGGTAAAGCACCAATTCTAGGATTGCTTCCATACTTGGTAGTTTCTCTTAAAACCCTAAGCAATTTGACTTCTACAGTTCTGTACTGTGCTGCTTTTTCATAATCTCGTTCTTTCACAAAATCTCTTTTATAAGCTGTAGCTTTTAGCAACTCAATAAGTACATCTTGATCAGAATACTCAGGGTCAGCGTTAACTATTTTTACTTCCATTAGAATTCATGAAAGGATCTTTCACCTTGCCGATAATAAGTACCACCAATAAATGTGTAGTCTAGCTTACTATTTTCAAACCAAAAATGGATATAATGTCTCCGACTATTTGGTTTAAACCATTTGCAATTTGACCTTGCTTGCCACACCTTGATTACTAGATAATCATCATCGGGAGTTCTTATCCTTTCAAAACTAATTCCATTACTATCCAGGTAGGCAATCAGCTTCTCTAAATCGGTCATATCATATTGTACTGGCAGCAGTTTCCAAGTCCACTACTTCCTTGTCTAACTGCTTAGATTCCCATTCCAGGAACTTAAAGCTCTTCATCTTGTAGATGTTACAAATACCTGCTATATCCTGTCTGATACAGATTCCTTCATCAGGAAGGCCATCTGCCAGTTCATATTCTAGGTATTTGTCACATAGAGCTACACCAAAGTTAGCAGCCCAATCAGCATTGATTTTTAGTTCAGGAAATAAATCCTTAACCAGCCCTGAATACAGCTCAGGTACAGTAAGTAGCCTATTAGCTTCACAGAAAGCTTTTACCTGTTCCCAGCTGTATTCCACTACTAATCCATCTGGACTAGTCATAGTAATTCGGTAAACAACAAAAACACACTCAAAAGGTTTCATGCCATACGTGTAAGGTTCAGCAATGTGATTACCTGCTGGAGTGTAACCTAAAACCTCCCCATAAATAGAAATACCAGGAGTTAATACTGACTTATATTCCTCGAACACTGACCCATATACGTTGTCATTTTGAGCACCCAAATATTGATTGTCATAATCATTAAGTACTTTTCGTCGAGAAGCATACATTTTCTTATACCTAACATTAGATATTCTTGCTAGATCAAGGTTATCAAGAAGTTTTTCAAACCAGGAGAGCTTCCGGTCACACAGCAAATTTGATAGAATGACACTGGTGCCATGCAATTTCTGTGTAATAGTGATAAAACTGTTGGGTCCAAGCTCATTGATCCTACTTCCCAAGAATGGTGTATTGAAGTGGAATCTGAATTGGTCAGGTAAGAGCAAAGAGTTACTGTCTGTTGTTCTGATGGTTCTTTCTGGTGCTGGCTTAACTGGTTTATCGCGTGTTCTAGGGACATACTTGGTACAAATCTCAGTGTTGACAATACAATCAAACTCCAGCCCATTCCATTCTTTCTTCAGTTGTTTAGCATTGTCAGCCATTTCCAGATGATATTTTTCCAATTGCAACTCATTCAAGGTTACAGCAAGTACATCATCTAGTTTAACTAAGAAACCATAGCTAGGCTGTTGTCTAATCTTCAATGCTTTGACTCTACCCGTATGTTCAAAGAAACCAGTCTTAGAGCTATCAGCATTCAGTGTAGAGTCTTTAAACAGGTTTAGCTCACCTAGTAAGTCTTTATCAATTTGGCTTTCTAGGGGAAAGTAAACCATCAAGTCTCCTTTCTTGGCATAGTCTTTAGTTAACCAAACTGGTTGGTTATTGACTAGCCAGCCTTTAAGGTTCTTAGCTGATGGATGCGTTATAAACTGATCCAATGCAATCACCTTAGCCACATAGTTAGGACTATAGGTGTCACTCAACGAAAACAGATTAGTTATCATTTGTTTTACTGTAAAAATTTGCAATACCTAAAAACAGCTTTGGTAAGCCTTTCAAGCGTGATTCCTGGCATCTCACTGGATTCATATAGGTTAGTTGAGTGTTTGTTTACACGTATATAGCCAGCAGGGTTACCACATTTGTACACATGCTCTGATAATGGTAGTTTATTACCAGAAAGCTTATCAAAATCAAAGCCCCAACCAATAGAGAATGGATAGTTGTTATCAGTTGGGACACCTACCATTAATACTGGAGGATTCAACTTAAATTTCACTTGGTTAGCCTCTAAGAAATACCATTTACGAACTATTTGTTCACTAAATTCAAAACCTAGAGACTCAATAAATGCTACTAGTACTTGTTTATTATCCATAGGAATCAGATTAGTTTTTTATTGGTTACCATCATTAATAAGCCATTAAGTAGCTTAGTTGGGTCTTCATACAAACCTCCATATTCACAGCCATCTATAGTCCTCATATCTAGTCTGTAAAGTTGAAGTAAACTAGCTGGAGTAGGTAGTCTTATCTCAACATACTTGGTATCAACTAATGAAATGAATTTGTATTGATTAGGGTTAGTTAATCGCCAATACGCATAGAAAGTTGTGTTGTGGTTAATTAGCTCAAAGCCTAATTGCGTTAGTGCATCAATTAATTGCTCTCTTTCCATGCTCTAGTAATTCAATTACCCTAGTGAGGAGATTACTATAATTACCTGGCTCAAACATTTCATGTTTATAACCAGTTTTACTATTTACTTCTTTAAAGTATAGACTAAGTGTAAGTTTCTGTTCCTTTTCAGAAATAGGCACCTTAATAAAAGCATCTTTAATAGTTTGGTTTGTTGACCACTTCATCTCTATTACTTCCAAATCAAACCATTCTACAACGTCATAAAACTTACAATCTTTCACAAAGCCATATTGGAGTAATTTATCTATTAACACTTCTCTTGTCATGTCTTACTAATTTAAAAAGGGCAGGTAATACTTTTTCATAAGCACCAATTCCTAACGTTAATTGCTTGTACCTGCCAGGATCATTACTTGTAAGATAATAGATAATAAGTGACTCAGTTTTCTCAAAAGTTTTAGTGGGTATTCTAATTTCAATATGAGTTACCCAGTGGCTATTCATCCATTTTGCATTGACTTCTTCCAGAACAAGCCAATCAGCTAATGTACTTGGCTGATCTTGTTTAAGTCCAAGTTGTGTCAACTGAAAAATCAAGTTTGATCTAAGCATGAGATTAGTAAAACACTTTAAAATTTGAGATATTATTTTCAGTCAAAGCTTTTATTAACATACCAAAAGCTATTTCTGGCTTTTGTGTTGCAAACTTTAGTCCACCCTTACTACTGCCTCTAAAAAGATATACCTGAAATTCTTCTAAAGTTCTACTATATCTAAAAGATACTTCTTCAAAGTCTTTTAGGGTAGCCCATTTATGGTGTTGAGGATAAATACACCACCAAGTAGTGGTTAATTCTTCTTTGTGGAAGCCGAGTAATTGTAATTCTTTTTCGTAGGGATTTACTACTTGGTGGTGCATAGGTTATTTAGCTTTTCCAGCTTGTTGTTTTAGATTGTTAATGCCTACATTAAGGGTATGATTAGCTGCACTTAGTTTTTTATTCTTTTCCATAAGTGCATCATTCTGCTCTCTTAATGCCTGAACTTTTTTAGCTTTAGCTGAATTGTCTTCCTTTAATTTAGAGACTTCTTGTTCTAAACCTGTTACTTGCTTGAGCAAGAACTTATTGTGTTTAGTCATCAGCTTAAACTTGACTGGCAAGGGTAATTCGTGGAAGCTACTCATACATCACAATGTTCTAATGATTCTAGCAAATGCTGCTGAAGTAGTGCATTTAATCCTTCAAGTGTTTTTACTCTATCCTTTAGAGATCTAACCTGGGTAATAAGCTTTTCATTTTTAGTCTCTAAGGCTTTATTCTGCTCTCTTAGCTTACCTATTCTGGCTTCCTGCATTTCAATTAATTGCAGATTTTCCAGCACTGATTTGTGGTTAAACATAACGCTGGTCAGTGAGTTAGGTTTGCAAAATGGCTGTAGCCAATGAATCTAGATCTTTATCTGGCAACTTGTTGAACCAGTCAATAAATCCATTTTCTAAAGACTTGATAAGCATAGGCTTTGTTACTGCACCATATCTTAATTCTTCTAGTACAGACAAAGCAACCCCCTTGTACTCAAAACCAGGAGCACCCTTGGCTATTAATCCCAAGGGGTCATGGTGATCCAGGAGATAGTTTAGTTTGTTGTAATCCAGCATATTACACTTAGAAATCTATTACGTTTTCCATTTTCATTGTCAGGCAGTAACATCTTTTCCGGCAAGGATAGTATCCGGATCTACAACTTCTATATCAATGTCAACATAAGTCATTGTAATTGTTTTAGTGTCCGCATTCTTAGCAGCCCACTCTAAAGCAGCATCCCAACCTGACTGATAAGAAAATCTGTTTTGACTGGCACAAGCAGAAATACTGTTTTCACGTACATATTCTAATGCCAGCTTTTCTTTTAGCTTCATTGTTTGTTGTTTAGTAATTCATTTTTTATTAAAAATTTTTTACACTCATCAATAGCATTCAATAAATCTTCATCAGTTTCAATGCTATCCTGAAACCACAGGAATCCTGTACAATTATCATCTGAATACCGATTATTCCAGCAACTATACTGTTTTACTAAATATGAATGAGGTGAATCATGTTCTGCACCTACAACCTCATAACTTAGTAACAAAGAGGTTGGAGTATCATGTTCTAATTTAAAATCAAACCAAACTCCTTCAATTTGAACTTGAGGTGGTAATTCTTTTAGTTTTTCTACTATCATAACTCAATTCGGGGTAATGAAGATACACTATAACCTTGAAGTTGATGTGTTAAACGAATAATTTCTGCAAATGCTCTTTGTTTAGCATCAAACATACCAAAAGGCCATGCTGAAATATCTCCATTTTGATGGTTAATGTAAATTTTTTGAGAGTTATAAATAACATAATAACCCTCTAACTGCTTCTGTAGTATCTGAATACGTACATGATTTAGCTGATTTTCATTATGTATTAACCCAATTGATTTACCTTCAGGTGTAAAGAGTTCTACAGTAGTTCCCCAAATATCTTGCGGAGGAATTACAACTCGATTTTCCATAGTTATAAAAAACATAGGTGGTTCGGATTACTCCTCCCCACCTTTATTATGTTAGTTAATCAAATACAGCCCGAATGTCATTGTCAAAAGGAGAATACTCAATCTGGTTAAAGGTGAAGTATTTCCCAGCAGTAAGCACCATGTTGCCATGCTTCTGATCTGTTTCATCTGGCCCATCATGCCTGACTACTCCAGTACCTTTTAAAAGCAGCTCAATAGCTCCTTCATGTTGTTGATAAGCAAAGTCCTTTGTACATTCCAGGGTATGGGAGTTCAATCCTTCTCCTTGAAGCAGGACTAGTTTTTTAGCTTTGTTCATTGGATAAATTAAGATTAAAAACACGCATTAAACAATTTCAGCAATTTAGTTGCTTCATTTTTTGACAACATTACTTTTGAATGTTTATTATAAAAAGACATCCATTCACTAACCACTTTGTTGGTTTTCCACGCTTCAAAATAAGATACAATTGTATTTTCAAAGAGTTTGAAATTAAGTGTATCAGTTTTTTCTTCAGAAGTGTTTAACCAATTAAATAGTTTATTCCTAAACCGCTCACAGCCTTTGTAACCCCCATCTTGCCATTTCCCACCTTCAAAATAATGATTAATAAACATCAAATACATTCTAAGAAGTTGTGGATCATAGCCTAAAGGACTAATCACATTCCCTTTTGACTTTGACATTTTTTCACCATCTGGGCCTAAAATCATACCTTGGTGTATGACCTTTTTAAAAGGCTCATCAAAATCAATATAACCAATATCATACAAGAATTTACAAATAAATCTTGAATAAATTAAATGCATACAGGCATGCTCTGGGCCACCAACATATACATCTACAGGTCTTGATTTATCATACTCAATAGTATAAAAAGAGCTATCTACAAATGTATCCAATGTGTCTAACTCTCCTTCTATTGGAATAGAGCAACCCCATGTACGCTGTCTGGATACACACCAATCAGTTAGTTTATAGTTTGTAGCTTTCTTAATAAAACTATACTGTTGATAATCAGTTAGTATCCTTTTATCATTAGAAAATCCTATTCCATGCCTGTTGGCAAAAGAAGCATCTCTACTGTCATCATTAGGTACTCCCATAACATATTGTGTACCATACCCTTCAATTACATATTCAGCTGTGTAAACGGGTATTTGATTACCTTTAATGAGTGGGTGTTCACAATAACCAATAAACTTTTCTATACCATCTTCTTCTAAAGCTGTTACAATAAAAGCAACATCCAATAAAGTTTCTGGTTTAGTAGTAAAGCAAGTAATACCACTTCCGAAATCAATATTATAGCCTTCACTTTTACCAATCCAATTAATCTGTTGTTTTTTTGTAGATATTGGATAATCCACTTTATCCAGATCAGACAGTAATCGTTCAGCATAATCTGTAATTTTAAAGAACCATTGATTTAGTTCTTTTTTTAGTACAGCAGTGCCACATCTATCACAGGTTTCATTCTTAACTTGCTCTCTAGCTAATACTGTTTGACAAGAAGGGCAGTAATTTTCTTTTCTAATAGCTTTATAAGCTAAACCATGTGATAATAATTCATTAAATAGCCATTGGGTTCTTTGTTGATACGCTTCTGAATGGGTAGACAATTTAGTTTGAAATCCAGTACTCATTCGAAGCATCTCATTCTCAAAATTAAGAATATTGGCTTCAGTAATTTCTTTGGGGTTACCTCCAACAAGCTTTGCATAGTTTTCAGCCGGTAATCCAAAAGAGTCATAACCAAAAGGTTGAAATACAGTATGGCCTAAGTACTTTTGAATTTTACAATAGCTGTCTACAATGGCATAATTATACCAATGCCCTATGTGTAATCCATATCCACTTGGATATGGAAACATTACTGTAATGTACTTATCCATATTATTACGATTCAGCAACTAACTTCTCTTTGTATTGATCGGCAGTAAGGTGATACCACTTGTCTTGAGGAAGTAATCCTGTACTAGGATCAACTTCAACTAGAAGCAAATCACCCTGTCGTTTAATACTTTTTACCTTTTCCCAGGGAACACCAATACGGAATGTCCAGGCAATAGCTTCTACAGCTTTGGCTGGTCTCATCATTGCATTCCTGTACGCCCAGGATCTCCAATGACTCTTTGATTCTCCTTCTTCGTAGAAAGCATTTCTATCCACAAAAATCCAGTATTCTCTACCTGTTGAAGTACACCAACACCTTACCAGATATAAAACACCATTACCATCTTGATAGACAACTGGTTTTAATAATACAGAAGCAAGAACACTATATAATTCATACGTATCCTCAATAGTTTCTGTGTATGGTTTGTTGTCAGCATCCCATTTGGTATTGGTTTTAATCAGTGTTTCCTTATCTACTAAGGTTAGTTTATCCTTGATCTCATTGATGTACGTAGCTGGATTCAAACAAGTAAATAGAGCCCTTCTTTTCTCTATATTGTCTTGCTGTAGAATATCTGAAAAACCATAAGGCTGTATTAAATCCCAGGATTCAGCCATCAATTCCCAAAGATCAAGAAGGATTCTATCAACAGCTTGATTCTTTTGATACAGCTCCAGAGCCTGATATTTAGTTTTCATGGCTCTCATGTACTCCGTTAAGCCAAAATTGTTAACTCCATTGAGTACAAACGTTAGTGTATGCAGGTTGTTGGTCATAATTACCAGTAACTAGTAGTTTTCAGATTCATTGTCTTATTAGAAATTTCAATCTCATGATAAATCTCTTTATCTGCTACTTGACCAATTTCCAACTTGATAGGCTCAGTTACCATAAAGTTAGTGTCGACATACAACCTACAACCATCACTGTATTCATAGTCATTGAGTAAGGTTATCAATTGATCTTTTAGACTGTTTTCAAGGCTGATAAACTGAGTAAACCAGGGACCATTTTTAATGTTAACTCGAACTCTAATTGTATCATCAGGGTCATAGTCATCAGTAATACGAGCATATACATTCACACTATCAATGAGGCCAGCATAAGGTTCCTCAATAAAGTCTAGTATTCGTAGCTCATGAGTAGCTATGGTTTCCTGATTTTCTTCATCATACTCATTTCCAGAAAGGATTACTTTAGATTGGTGTTCATCATATCGGATAGTACCATCACTAGAGAAATCACCAGCCCAACTACCATAAGCTAAAAGCTGTTCACATTCATATTCCAGATAGTTTTGGACAGCTTGTCTAACTTTCTCATCTATCTCAGGGTGTTCTTCTAATTCAATAGTACAACCACCACTATCATTGCCCCCATTCCAATTTCCAGATAGCTCACATTTGCTGAGCACATCCTTCAGATTCACTTTGATTGTCTGAGGTTTCTCTTCTGTTACCATTTTCTACTTCTTTTAACCAATGTAATTCTCTTGGGTCTGGATGATTAATCCAGGATTCTTTTGTTTCAAATGTTATACATCTTAGCCAATCAGCTGGAGCAGGAGCTTTGCCATTATGGTCTTCCTTGAGGTGTTCAATCAATACATCTCTTACCGAGAGTACACCTCCAGTTTTAGTATTAGGAACAGTATCCCCAAGCAGGTCCACCACTACACTAATAAACCAGAGATTATGAGAGAACATTCTATGTTGCCACTGAGGAAAATACAGCTTACTACTATCCATTAGTTTATGGAGCTTTAAGGTATCTTCTACATGGCAATTAAACTTCCTGGCTGATATCTTGGCGTGATCCAGGTAAAACATGCTAGAGGTGTTTTTGAGCTTTGTAGGCTTTTTCTTCTTCTCTTAATCGTCTTATTTCAGCTCTAAAGGAAGCTAGTAAACCATCTTTTCGGTCTTCAAACTCCTTTAGTTTGGCTGCATGTTCTGTATACACTACCTCTTCTTCAGGAGTAAGATTAGAAATAGTAGCTCCTTGAAGGTAATAAGTCCGGTGATCAAAATCAGGTTGAAAACTTAAATGAGTTTGTCCTTTAGTTTTTAATTCATCCAGGACTCGCTGCATTTCCTCTACACTGATAAATGGAAAGATGAGATCATAATACTTACCTCCCTGAATAACTTCTGAATTCTCAGCTGGAGTAAACAAAGCCGGTGTAATAAGATCACCCAATTCAATTTTTACATACATAGCACTACTAACGGATGTATTTATACGTTAATAAAATAAGGCATCAAATTCACAGGTCGGTAGTTGATGGACTTTAATACTTTACCATCTTCTTCCCTATACACAATCCAATATTTCCCATGTTGCTGAATATAAGTAGGTACATTCTTAGCAGCATACATTGTCTGAGTTAGCTTAGCTTCATCTAAAGAAACACAAGCTTTAGTCATGTTACTCGCATGTACATCATCAAAAGCTGGATCAAATACATGCTGGAAGCCAAACTCCAGCACAGTACCTTTAAGAATGTATTCTATGTCACATAACGCATCCAATACTTCTACTTGATTCTTACTTTGGATAGCTGTTTGCAGTTCATTTAATTCCTCCTGCAACAAGCTTAATCTAAGTAAAGCCCTACTGGGATCAATGTGACCTACTTGGTCTTCAATAGGATGATTAAATGTTTGATGAAATTCGGCAACTTGTTCTAATTGAGTCATGATGGAGTTACTATTTGAATTCTACCTTCTTCATCTGCACCAAATTCTTCCTGGGCAAATTTGATAGCCTCTTCTTTTGATGTAAATGTGTCCACATTTACCCATTCCTCTCTATCCAATTGAGGAATATCAACATAGTACTTAATCTCTTCTTCCATACTTTTATTCAGGAATATGTCTAGCCAAAAACTCAGATGTAACTTCTACATGAGACATATCTTTTACTGAAGCTTTGACAATAACCTCTACTTCTTCTTTGGTATAAAGCCTCTTTCCCTGCTCAACATTAGAGAGTAAGATAGATAAGTCTATTAGCTTAACATAAGGCTGGGTAAAGAACAGATTTACAAAGGAAAACAATGTATCTAGTTGAAAATCCCTTTCATAGGTTACCACCTCTGTATCAACGGATAGCGAAGACTTCACAGGAAGTTGGTTTTCTCTTAATTTTTCAGCTCGTTCATAGATATGCTTATTGGCAGTTAGTAGCTTATCCAGTAAGTTCTTATTATAAGACTTATACCAAGCATTATCTTCCTTAAATAGCTTACCAGCTATGTGCAATAAATAAGAACAAACCAGGGCAATTCCATATGCCCTAGTCAGTCTATTCTTCTCTTTAAGCGTTTGTTCCATGCCTACTTAAAAATAGAGCTTGTTGTAAAATCAAATAATTTAGTAAATCGGTGAATTTCTCCTTAACCATAGCTTCACTAGCCACTTTACCAGCTTTTAAATCTTGTAGCATATCCCGGTAACTGATCCAATGTTTAAGCATAAAGCCATCCAGAATTTCTTCAGGTAACTCTCCACTAATCTTTGCTCCTACATCAAAATTGTGCATCATATTATTACCTCTTGAGTACTCTTTATTCTTAGTCCCTAAGGTCTGTTGAATACTTTGTAAACAACTCTGTAAATAGGCACTAAACTGCTCTGGATCTCTCAGATTGTAATCTGACTTAACAGGAACAGTAGCTGGCACCACAAAAGTAGGAGTAGCTTGCGTAGTTAATGTACTATTGGTTGTTACACTGTGAGTGGCTACAGAAGGAGCACCTCCATTCAAATAACTTAGGTAATCTTTGGTTACTGGAGCAAAATACTCTCCACTAAAAGGTGCTGAATACACTGGATTCTTAGTACCAATGTTGATAAACTCAGGGTTGCTATCCAGGACATAAAACACTTTTTTATTAACTACAATAAAGGTGAATCTCTTTACTTCATTCTTAAAGAGTTTAACCATATTGGAAGTTCTGTTGTAGTGTCTGTTGTCAATCAAATTATAGTTAAACACTACAGTTTGATACTGGCTGATACACTCCCTAAACTCCTCTTTTCCAATTGCCTCTGCATCAATCAGCATACATAATACTTGTTAGTTGAGAAAATTCTTTAAACACATTGCTTGTAATTGATTGGTTATTTCTGGCATAATAAGCCGGGTGATATTCTTCCAGAATAGTGTGCCTGGGGGCAATCAATTGTTTAAATCCCTGAGCTTCCTTACCCCACAAAACCCACACAAAATCAGATTTGCTATTTAACTCATCAATAACCACCTCAATAAAAGGTCTCCATAAAGTAAGATGAGACCTAGGATCATCAGTAGTTGTTAAAGCACAGTTGAGTAGCAAGAGTCCTTGATGAATCAGATTACTCAAATCATTAGGTAAACTCCATCTGAAATCCAGCTTATACGATGACCTAATTCCATTTTCGAGTACAGCTAGAGAAGCTGGTTTACGTTTCTCATAGGTAGCAAAAGCAAAACCATTAGCCAGATTAGGTTGATTGTAAGGGGATAACCCTAGCCAACATCCTTTTAATTGGTCAAAATCAGTCAAAAAAGCATTGAGTATTTGATAATGAGCTGGATAAACAGCTTGATGTTCTCTGGCTTTTTTAGACTGGTAAATGATCTGTTTAAACTCAGAAGTATACAAATAGGCTTTTAACCTGTTGTACCAACTAGGATGCAACCGTTTTGATAGCTCTGCTGTGTAAGGATCAAGTTGTACTTCATAATTGACATCAAAGGGAAGATTAATAGATGGGTGTTCAGTGGGTTTCAGGTGATCTGTTAACCACTGGCACGAATATACACAGGTTTTGTTTTGTATTGGATCAACCAATAACACAGATTGATTACTAGAGATGGCTTTTGTTAGTTTACTATACGATAAAGCTGTCCAGTAATTACCAATGGCCTCTCCCCTAATCATTTCTGCCTGACTAATATCAATCATTAGAAAAGCTTCTGATGTAATAGATCATCAGGAATAATTAACTTGAACACACTAAGCGGCCAACAAATAGCCTCATTGAAAATCTTAAGTAAATCCCCTACTGTAACTCGCCTAGTGCGAGATTTAACCAGATAGGCATAATACAGGGCAAACACAATACCAACAGCTACATACCAAAACATATTAAGAAACAGAAATGTAAGCAAGTACGTCATTCAGGGTAGCCAGCACATAGGTATTAGGTTCAATGTACCAGTTTTCTTTAAGAAATTCTTCCTGATCCAATTGAAAGTAAGTAGCAATGAATTGGCCTATAGCTCCTGACCTACAGATACCTGCTGTACAGTGAATAATAAACCCTTGAGCATCTTCATTTTCTTTCACAAACTCAATGATTTGTTTAGCCTGGGATTCATCAAATAGCTTAACCCACTCTTTTCTATGTAAGGAGAACCGATCAAACTCTTCTTTAGTATAATCATCAAAGACCAGTTGTAGCACATTAGGATGTGTTTGTTTTAACAGAAAGTGATTCTCAGTTTCCTTATTCTCAATTAGAATGAAGCCATACTTATACTGTTCTACATTGGCATCTGTTATTTGATCCTTAGCTAAGGTTTTCTTGAACTCAAGTCTGGAGAGACATTTGACTTTCATAGTGGTTAGTGACAATAGTTTTAGCTTTTTGAATGTCTTCACTCATGTTGCTAACTAGTTTTTTAAGTGTCTGAAATACCTGTTGCTTAGCAGTTTCTACATAACCTTCTTCTGCATAGAAACTTAAGTCAATAGTCATATGCATGAACTCACAGGAATAACTAGCGTAGGTCACTATAGCATAATTAACAGTCTGTGTTGCTGTTCTTTTAATTCGATACTGTGCATCCCACCAACCTCCTACTTTTTCATAGATTTTGGCTTTCTTCGTATAAAGCCCTAGCTGAGTTTCCTGAATATCCCCTACTTCATCAGTATGTAGTCGATAACTCAAATTCAACTGGATTAGGTTTACTTGCTTGTACTTGGTCATAATGAAATGGGCTTACATTAACTACAAATCCAGTGGTATCTTTTTTGGCTCTTCCCTTTGGCCTAAGACCGATAATGACTCCAGTAGAATCAAAATACCTGTCATCAGATAAGTCTCCATCTTCCACACGATACCCCATATACGTTGTAGGAAGCTGCTTAAAAACAACTGCTACATTCATACCAGCATCCAGGACACGCACACAATCTGACCAGTTATTTTCTGATTTAGAAAAGGTCAGGTGATAGTTAGTACCCTGGTAATAAAACATTCTATCTACATGTTTGGTGTAGTCATATAATATGATGTTTTTGAGTGCCGTTGGATACCAGTTAAGTTTTTTATGAAAAAGCAGTAGCCAATCCATATCAGAAGTCCCATTTAGTCTGACAGCATACTGTGTGTTCTCTTTACCTGCCTTTTCATTGAGTTTAATTAACTCTTGTTGTAAAAGGCCTAAAAACACATCAGTATGCTTCAGGAATACTTCTGTATTTAATTGTCTGCTCTGCTGAACAGAAGTGAATTTCCCAAAACCAGCCGTGTATAAACAGGAGGCAATACAGCCTGGACTAGCTTTAGCACACAGGTTTCTGCCCTTATTATTCTGTTTATAGGGACTTAGGTTGAGAATAAATGATTTGACAATATTCTTCTTCAACTTGACATTGTTAGCTCCCGGTTGAAGAAGTTTTTTTTTACCAGTGAGTAAATCAGAAAGTCTTTTTTGAATATCAACAGCCTCTACCATTCTACACAAATATTCGATTTATTCTTCTGAGGACCAATAGCTTACATCAACTTCATTAGGTGTTTCAGAAGATGTTGTTCTGATTTCAATTTCTAGTTCAGGTGGGATTGGGTGTACACAAGTTACTGTTCCGTCGAGAATCTCAACAGTTATCATTTTGTCAGGCATAGTTTAGTTTGAATTACAACTTTAGCTTAGTTTCAAGGTAAATTCCTCTAAGTGTGGATGTGTCTCCAATTCTTCCAGTTTAGCCACTAGCTTAGCAAATAGGGATTTATTTGCTACATAGTCTCTTTCTCCAAAGTGTTCATGACAAAAATGGGTAGCACTTTTAACTTGAAAAACTTTATAGTAGCTATTAGCCCTGTTTTTTGCTTGCAGATACTTAGTCATAGCTTGGCTCATAAACTGTTCTCTTTTTTCAAGTAACCGTGCAGGATCAGGATACTGCCAAATATACGCTACACCTACCAACTGACTATTAATAAACAGTTCTGATCCATAAGCAGACTCATCCAGGATTACTACCTGAACATAATCAGGCTGTTTTTGAATAGTTGCTTTGATCTTAGCTGGCTTTTGTATACTAGACTTAATGCTGCTAATTTTCCAGGTTGTGACACTACCACTACTAGTATCTAATACATCAAGTGAAGTGTATCTTGGAGCTGAACTACTAGAAGCTGTATACTTGTTTTCGACAAAGGTTTGTCCATGAAACTTAGGCTTGCCCATTTTTCTGCTTAGGATTAAACCGAATTCCACAATCTTGACATTCCCAGAAGCTATCCAATACATGGAAATGACCTCCAGGCCCTATTACCCCATTATGCTCCCCAATTCGTCTAAATTGGGTATTATTGGTGTTACATAACGGACAATCAGGTGTAGAAGAAGTCTTAGGTGGAACAACTTGTTCTTCTTCTAGAGATGTTTGTAAGCTCTTTAAAACAGTCTCAAGGCTTTCTGTTTTTCTAATTAACTTTAGCTTTTTTAAGCTCATGATTAATGAAAATTAGTTAGAATGAAAAAAGCAATAGCCCCACTCAATACCAAACCAGTCAGAATAGCTTCTAAATCACCTTCCAGAACTTTATCTGTAATCTCACCAGCTGTATAACTAGCTGCACAACTACCTACTACTGTGAGTAAATGAATAAGACCTTCCATGTTAAGATTCAGTTAAGTGCTCTTGACAGTAATCACTAACCAGCTCAAACAGGGCTAGTATTTTTAGACTAGCACTTTCAGGGGGAAAGAAGTTGACTTTAGGCAGTTTAGGATGAGTACCCCCTAATTGCTCTAAAGAAACATACTGTCTGGCAATAGTAAAAGCATATACACATCCATAAGTAGGAGAAGATGAGTCAGTTAAATCTAGTTTAGCTTCAATCTTTGCTACTACCTTCATTAGTCTATTCCAATCACTATGAAATCGAAGGTCTTTATGAGATCTTCCCAAATAAGCTTCACTGCTTTTTAAGTGCTTAGAATAGTCAAACCAAGTTTGATTAGTTGGGTTGTAGGGAACAGTCTTTCTCCACCATCCAGCAAATCTAGGATCACTTACTTCATTATTGGGACGATACTCATAACCCATCCAGACAGCAATAGCCTTGTTTCTCTTGATTAATTCCTTATTAGTCATAAAAGAAAGTTAGGAGTAACCTGCTACAGCTACTCCCTATTCATTTTTAGATAACTACACCAAGGCTAGGCTTTACAGTACTCCCATCAGCCATGAAACTATGAGCCCAAGTTTGAGTATAATGCCCACAAGGACAAACCCACCCATCTGCTGTAGCTATTAGTTCTCCATCACCCGTATGTAATCTACGTTCACATATGTCTGCTGGACCAGTGCTACAACAGGTGAATGGATGAAACCGGCCAGCTTGTTGGAATCGATTTAATTGTTCCACTTGCTCATCTGTGAAAGGAGCTGTCACTTTATCAAACATGTTTAGCTGCATAAAAATCTTTAGGTAGAATCACATTTCTGGGAGATTCCCATTTAGCAAATAGCTGATCAATTTCAGTCAGTTGAAAACCAGCTAAACCTGTACCCACTTTTGTTACATAGAAATGTAAATCAGGCCTGAATTGAGCAAATTTGTACAAGGTAAATACCTGACTACTAATAAGGGCCAACATATTTTTCTTATACATTAACCCACCACGAGAATATTCATAAAAATCCTTAGTGATGATGGCATAACTTCTTCCCTGAAGACCCATAGGTACTCCAAATTTAGCTCCAAAATGATCCATAGCTGTTTTAGCTGAACCTGATTTATGGATTCCCTCTGTATTTGAACCAAATACCATGATTTCATAGGGTTCAGTTAAAATAGTGCCATCTAGGAAATCAGGAGTACTTTTGAATCTAAGTGCTTTTTGTTGTCTGCTAACCATCTACTTCTTTTCTTTAGCTTGTGTTTGTAGAGTTCAATTAATAGTCTCCACCTGCTCCAGCTCCTCCACCAAAATCAGAGCCACCAAAATCTACAGTAGGCTCAGGAGTAGATGTGCTATCTACTGTGACAGTTGAATTAGAGTTAGTGTTATCTTCCCACCAGGGTGATGTAGCTGGGTAGGAAGGTGTATCATCAGAAGATGAAGAACTTGAAGTATAGCTGCTACTAATGCGTGTGTAATCACGCTGATCTGCCCAACTAAGACGATTGTACTCCATAGAACTGATTTGCTTACCAGTTCTGATGTGTTGATAATCCATTATTTTTAAATAAGTTAGAAGTTAAAAATTAATCTTGATACCCACCAACTAAAACTGGATACCCCATGGTGGATGATGAGGTAGCTACATTGCTGGAGCTGGCCAGCACAACAGAGGAATCATCTATAAAGTGATAATACTGTTTCTCTTTCAGGGGAAGATTAAAATAAGCCGTGGGAGAAATGACTTTCCCAGTTTCATTATGCTTGTACATCTTACTTCAATTTAGATTGCACTAGCATACCACCCACAAAAGAACCAATTACTAACACTGGATTTTTAATCGATTGCCAGGTATTAATCCAGCTAACCCTCCTGGATATACGTTGAGTGGTTTGCTTAATAGTTGTAGTTTGTTTTAGCTGAATTTGTTGGTTTTGCTGAAGGGTGATAAGACTACTTTCCATGAGTTTCTGCTGTTCACCCCATTGATTCAAGGCTGAATCATAGCTAATGTTACAGGCATTTAACTGGCTGGATAAATCTCTGATAAGTAAATAACCTTGATCCAGTAGTCTTTCCTTTTCCAGTAATTTATGCATTCTGGCTTTACTCACCAGCGTATCAGTCTGAATTAGTAGTCCAATGGGATCATCAGGGTCTACAACAACCTGACCAGTCACTGGACCACTCAAACAGCAGAAAAGAACAATTATTTTAATTTTTTGTAGGCAGTTTGCCATTGATCTGCTTTTTTAAGGAGGATACTGTCCTGCTTTTTGAGCAAGTCATTTTCCTGTTTAAGTTTTAAAATCCAGGTGTTTTGGCTCTTCACAATCCCAAGTAGTTTAGTAAACTGAGCAAGAGAACGGTTTTGAAAACTCATCAAAGAATCCACCTGTACTGTCAGCCGGTTAATCTGGGGAGTCGTTAGGTTGCTTGGTTTGAATAGTGTATACAAATTAACACTAACACTAAATAGTAGCACCAGAATTACACCAATTTTGGTTAGTCTGTCTTTATTTTCCATTGAGTTTTAATGAGAAAGGCATTCAAGTTGCTGAGAATCTTGAATAAGGTAAACACATTTTAGAATTTCACAATCTTCTTTTATGAAGAGTTTATTGGTAAAACTTGTTATGCCACAGGTAACAGAAGTTTTTAGGTAAATACTCACCAATCTATAATCCTCTTTAAAAACATTACTTTCAATTACCCAAAACTGTTTCCCTATGTGGTGTCTATACCAGTATTTAGGCCCGGAAGCCCTTATTACTTCAACCAGAAATACTTTACGTTTTCCCATGAAATCGACATTTCAATATTTCACAATCTGATTTCTTAAGCACCTTAGTATGATAGGTTGGGCTCTTCAAATCACTCAGATCAGCCAGCCACCAAAATGCTTCCATACCATCATCTACTACAGGAACTACCTGTCCAATTAATTTAGCATACCAGAAAATAGGTCTTTCAGCTTTTGTAATTTCTACAAAATGGATTGTTTGATCTGCTGATACGGTAGAAGGTTCATAGCTAAATCTCATACTAATTTCGGTTTACATTTAAGTACCTCAGCATCTTCAATATCAATACCTAATCCTGAATGTCTAGTAGAACTAACTAATCTACTTTTCTTGTCAATCATACTTAATACTGAAATAGAGCTTCTGTAAACCAATTGAATGCTTTTTTCTAGCACAATATCACTTGTAAGATACCCATTAACTTCTACATAAAAACAAGTTGAAAAATCGACTGGCATAGCTAATAAGTGTGCTACTTTTATTTTCCTTGGAAATGGATGCGTTTATCTTCTTTCAAAGAAGAGAGTAAACTGATATAGGTTCTAATCCTAAGTGATAAGGAATTATTCAACCGCTCAGCCAGTAAGTTAGTGGCAAACTTCTCTTCACTTTTTTTATCTTTCCTATACCACAATTCAGCAGATGCCATTAAAGTACAGGAGTAAGAATACCACTGGTTTAACTCTGCTAATTTTTCAGCAACAGCATCTCCATCTGTATAGTCTACCTGACTTTCCAGAACTGTCTGAACTTCCAGTAATCCTTTGCATACTTGCTCGTAGGTTTTAAATAAGCTCATTATTTCAGTGTTACAGTTATAGTGTCATCTCCTTGAGTTTTCACTGGTGGGTAATAAGTAATTACCTCTCCACTAGTAGGATCAACTTCCTCAGTTGGCCCTTTTAATGTTTTCAAATATGTTTCATGTTTTTTGAGCATGTCATTGAGCTTAGTCCAAGTAGGATCAGTACTGAAATCCCAAGTGGTCCTTCCTTTAGTCCGTTTAAATTCAGCACCAAAGAATGTATCAGTTGTACCCAATTGCTTGGCTACATCTTCTCTAACTCGTTTCTCCAGGATACCCATTACCAGTTTCATCTTAGAAATTTCAACTAGTACCTGAAATGTATTTTTAGTAGCTATAGCATGATCAGCAAGCTTTTCTCCATAGCTAATTGTTTCAATTCTGTTTAATTCAAGAATACTATTCTTCTTGGCTAGCTCTTGCTTCATATCTCTACTACACTAAATCCCTTCTAAAAAACTTACCAAGAACATTATCATTAAAGTATTCCTGTTTCCTGAGTACATTATGCTTCACCAAATATTCAACTTCCATATACGTAAGTTCACGTTTGGTTCTGCATAAACATAAAATAACCCTGGTAAACTGACTGGAATCTTCTTGACTAACCAGTTTCTTCAATTCCTGATTAGAGCCAAAATATTGTTTCCAATTTGATTCTGTTGTTACTTTTCTTGGTCTACTTTTAGGCTTATTAAGTAACTCTTTTTTAGTAGGCCTAACTGTTTTTGTACTATAAAAATGCTTTTTGCCTATGTAGTACTGTTTTGAAGTTTTATTTCCTGTGTATGTAATTAGATATACAAAACCAACATAGCCCTCTGGTACTGTTTGTAATGGAGTCCCATTATAGTACCAAGGGTACTGGACTTTCTTGGGCATTTATTAGTTGATCGTTGAGTAATTTTTGTAACATATAAGCTCCATAACGTTTACCATAATCCCAAGCATCTTTATACAACTTGTCATAGGTAAACAGAAGCTCAAATCCTTCTTGTTTTGACCAGATTTCTGCCTGTTTTCTACCTGTTGTGTCATAATCATAGAACAAGTATTTAGTAGGAAATCGGTTAATCGCTTTTAATTCTTCTTTTGTAAAGGTGTGTGTTTCTGTTAGTACTGTAATGGCATTAAAGCCTAATAGTTGCAGGAGAAACCAGTCTTTAATTGATTTGGTGATTAGAATGTAGGAGTTTACTTTAGTAATATACCCCCATCCATATACGCCATTACTGGTTGACTGCCTAAATCGTTGAGTCCTGTCAGGCAATAGAGGTCTGTATATTTGATACTGATGTACTCCCAGCCTATAGGCAAATGTATATTGTTGCTTTTTTAACCAGAGATTACCATCCCACCACACATCCGACACTGAGTAAATACTATGTGTGTTTAGGTTATTCTCTGTAACAACCATATCTGGAAGTTGCCAGAAAGACAACTCAGCTGATGTAATCTTCCTCTTTTTAACCTGAACCTGAGTGGAGGGCTTGAAAACCTTACCCGGCTGCTTAACTGGTGACCTGGGTTCTAATGCTATTGCACTGCAATCCAGTGTATTTAAGTGGAAATCTTCAATGATGTGATCCAATGCTTCTTTAAAACTACATTGGTAGTATTCACACACCATATCAAAACAATCCCACTTTATTCCTCTGGCAAAATCATTGAACAATAGCCAACCTGAATCTGTATACCAAAACTTACAACCAGGACGCTCATCAGCTCTAAAGGGATTACAAACAGGTACTCCAGGGATGACTTCTAATCCTGTGTAATGTTCTATCAGTTGCTCAGGAGACACAAGTTTTAAAATTTGATCTCTACTTACTAACTGATAAGCACTGGTTTGAAACATAAAATAGAGTAGGGAGCACTTCATAGTACCCCCTACCTTACTCTTTACTTAAAATGGATTATCAGTAACTTCCTCAAAAGGAATAGTTTCAGCAAAAGCTGGTTCAGCCATAGCAAATACAGGATTATCCTGGAAGCTCATAGGCAATCCACCTCCAATGCTATCTTCTGGATCAGGAGCTTTGGCAATCAACTCATAGGTCAAGTTATCTTGGTAAGACCCAGATGTTGCATACTTGAACTTAGCTGGATTATCCATGGCCAGAATACTAGGTTCATTCTTAGAAACCCGAACAAAAGGATGAATGACTGCTTTAATTTCTTCTAGTGTCTTCCCTTCAAACTTAGTAGGGTCATATTCCACTTCTGTACCTTTGTAGTCCAGTTTTACCCGGACTTGAACAGGGAATACCTGCTCAGCAAAATAGAAGTCACAGAAATCTTTCCAAGTACCAAAGTTCTTACCCTCTTCCACTTTCCATCCAGGATGAAGCTGTTGTTTCAGAAAATCTACCTGCTTAACCACAACGTCAATCCTTTTCTCAGAACTACCTGCTGGAGAGTAAATGCGTTTCTGTAATTCAACACCATCTACTTCGACAGTAAGTAAAGCAAATTCACTTCCATTTTCAGACATGAACTCATAGGACTTAACCTGCATCACTGTGCCATACTCTAAATCCTGTGGGAGGTTCAACACAACTGAAGTGTCTTTTGCTTGTTTGGTTGTAAACATATAATTGGTTGTTTATTATAATTGAAAAAAAAACTTGTCAAAATAAAAGGGGAGTGGTTAGCTCCCCCTGTTCTCTTATTCTTTAGCTGTTATCTCATATACCTTTATCTTACTCCCTGAATCGTCTAGATCCACTGGTTTCAGATCAAAGTATGTGCTTACTTCTGGAGTAAGGAGATTAGCTAAAAGAGCTTTTAAGAAGGAAGATCGAAACTGATTGTTATTGGTAGTCTTTAAAAACTTTGGTTGTAAAGCCTTTTCACTACTTTCTGTGTCAGTTTGTACAAGGTATACGTTGCCTGTATCATCAGTAGCAGCAGTCCAGCCTTGATGGTCTGTTTGAGATTCTATGAACCTCTTATCAATGGTGAACTTATCCTTGTCTGAATCATATCGCAAATCAAATGTAGGAACTACACTTTTCACAGTTAATAACTCTTTTAGGTTAACTGAACCCTTTTTCACATTACTTTTTGGAATGAAAAGTAATTCTTGTAGTTTTTTCATGATTTTTGTCTACTTAGAATTTATGAAGTATCAAATACAATAATAGCATCCATTGTATCTTATGTTTTCAACAATTTTCATTCCAAAACCCTAATCCTCTACTACAGAAGCATCTTGATCTTCTACTTCCACAAAGTTTGACTCATCCATACCTACAGCTGCTGCAATCTCTAGTGAGCTATAGAATCCAAGTAATAAATCTGAAGCTACTTTATCTGCTCCATTGCTAAAAGCCCTGGCTGTAAGCATTGCTCGCATTTTGTTATCATAGGGTTTATTATCCCTATTTCTTACTGTTTACCATACAGTAAGTTCAGCTTATATCATCAACTAGTAATTTAGTGTACAATTTGGATTTTCTGCCAACTCCAGTAAGTTGTTGAATCTTACTTCTTGAGTAACCAGCTTTTAGATATTGTTCTACAAGTTCTACTGTATTTCTAGTTAAATGTTGATGGAAGATTCTCTTACTGTTATTTACAACAGCTTCTTTATTCAACACTATACCTGCTCTCTTTTTTCTACCAGTACGATAACCAGAAACAGTCGTCAATGGTATACCTGTCATATCAGAAACTTCTTTAGGGCCATAACCCTGCTCAAAGTACTCATAAAGTTTAAGTATTACTTTATCTGAATATTTTGTAGAATTATGGGCTTCTCCTAGTTTGATTGGAGTTAGTCCTAGTCTAACAGCATGTAAACTATTCTCCTGATAGGTAACCCATTCCAGATTCTCTAATCTGTTGTTTCTTTTATTACCATCTTTGTGATTTACACATAATGGTTTACCTGTTACTGATTGTGTTAAGAAAACTTCTGCAACTAATCTGTGTACTCTTTTTCTAAGCCTTTTGTTTTGCTTACTTAAATTTACACACTCATAACCAGTTGCTATATCTATACTAGTTACTAGTACTACTTGCTTTTTGAAACCTTTTTTAGGTATACTTCTAACTCTACCTAAATTTGAAATTTCATACAACCCCTCATAGCCTATAATAGGCTTCCAAATTTCATCACTCATCACTCTAATTTACTAAAAAAGAGTCACTTATACTAGTTGGTAGGCACTCATGGATAGATTATTGATTGGTTTATCTCACTATCTAAGCGTTGAACCTTCTCCATACTTATTAACCTTTCAGGAGCTTGGCTGCTGATTACCCAATATTGTATTTTTAAAACATTCACACTTACCGTTTCCAGTTATGTTGTAGTATACAATACTATTATGGAGGGTTTCCAGCAATTCACCTACTTAACATTACCTATCACTAAGCAATGCCCCCGACTTGAGGATATTTTACCCATCCTGAACCATCTTTAACTAGATCAGCTTTTCTAGCTTCCTTCATACTGAACAAGCCTGTTTCTACCATGGTAATACCATTGATATGCCGGGTGAATTCAACTTTGGAAACTTGATCGATTAGCTTTAAACCTTCCTTTTCAAAAGGGAATTGCTCTATTGAACCATCTGAGTACAAATAGATACCATCCCAAATAATCTTCCAGGTTACTCCTCCTCTTAATAATAAAGCTTTTTGGCCTTTTACAGAGAGCGTAAGTCTTCCTTTTATATTTTGAATGTAGCTAAAGGAAGTCATAGGAGTAAGTCCTAATTCTCTTCCATAGGTGGCTACAGTGAATGCCTCTTCAACTGATTTACAAGGAATCGTTTTAGAGTCAACTAAAGTTTGTAAAAACTGCCCTTGTGTCTGGATAGTCCAGTCCTCTCTAGGCAGCTGCTTTGCTAACTGATTTTGCATTAGGAATAAATGATACTGGTTTTTTAGACTGTGTGGTGATTAGATCATGATCCAGATAAAACTGAGTTAAAGCAACGGGATCACTGGGCCTAGGGAGTTCTTCTACATCCAGATGGGCATTATCAATGTAAACCCCTACTCCTACTCCTTCTTCTCCATAAGAGCTTTTGACCACTCTCAGGTAACGGAAGTTGTTACCCATGGCTGCTATGTCATAGCCATCATAGTCAGCAACCTCATATCGACTAGGATTGTAAATTGAGATTGCACAACTCACATCATCTGGAGTAGTCTTTACCTTAGCTAGATGCTCAATCCTAGGGATAAACTTATCATCTACTTTCTTTCCTGAATTGGTATATTGAGAAGTAGTTGATTGCTTATCTGTCTGCTGGATATTAAAGATGGCACACTTATACACCATTTTAAGGGTTTGTTTGGTATAGTGTTCTGACCACCTCTTAATGCTCTCATACTCACTAGGATCATCCTTTTCTTTCTGAAGGGCATTGATTGTATCAACTACCACTACAATCTTCAGATTAGGATTATTTTTCACATACAAGGTAGCTCCATCTACGACTTTCTTACTACCTATTTTAAGTAGTTGACCTTCTAGATATTTGAAAATAGAGCCTGGAGTTCTGTATTGATCCTGAATTACTACTTTTTGATCTAGTACATCTAACCAGGGTTTGATCAAGGCCAACTCTTCCAGGGCTGCCTGAGTTAACTGTTGTTTCTTATTTCTGAAATAATCTACACTGTATTGCTTTCCTGTCTTTCTATGAAGTAGATGAGCAAATATCTTGTAATAGAGAATCTCAGCACTTAATTCCAGTGAAAAGTAGTAAGTCCTGAAATCATCTTTAGGGTGAGCAAGAATGTGATCAACTAGATCAATAATGGTTAGTTTGACAGCTAGGCCAGTTTTAGTTGTGCCAGTAGCTCCAAAGATTAAATAAGCTTCTTCTTCCCCAATTCCTCCCAAGTACTCGTTTAGTCGGGGCAGATTGATATTCAAGCTAGTAACTTTATTATCAATCCTTCGCTGAATTGCTTTTACAGCCTGTATATAGGACATGATGTTTACAGGTAACTCTTACTTCTCCTTCTCTGCTCTGCTTCCTGATACTTCTCTAGCCTTTCCATGATACCCTCAAAATCTCTAAGAAACTGAAATACAGTTAAATTATTACCAAAAACTTCAACATACTCTTCTGTTTTGGTAAGTACATACCCTATATCATGCATATTACCATTTTGACACAAAGCCCAGAATTTAGCTTTGACATCTTCCATGCTATATTGCTTGTCAATCCATAAGGTGTTGTATTCTTTTCCATTTCTATAGGATGTGTATCCATAGGTAGCCATAAAGTGATTCCACCATTTTTCCCTATCCCCATCAAAGAGGGTATCCTTAAACTTATCAGTTACTTCAAGTCGGGTTAGATCAATGTACAATTGACCCTCCCTTTTCTTTTTGTAATGAGGATAAGCATCCAGAAAACCCCTTGTAACCAAACTGTCGACCATGGTTTCCCAGGTCATTCCAATAGACATAGACCCCTTATCATAAAACATATTATGCTGATAATAATGGGTTGACAGACTCATAAAGTCTTTGTCATTGGGTGCACTGTTCCGCACATGGACTGTATAGAGAAAGAGGGCCTCTTCTGCTAATAATTCATGTTGCTTGCAGTATTTTAATAAACTCGAAAAATTCAACATAAGGTGACTTCACAAAATCCAACTACACCATTTCCTCCAACCACACCAACTCATCAGGACTAGTAATCCAGTTGATAAAGAGTTGATCTTTTTGAGCACTCATTAACCATCTTTTTTCTTGACTAGGTATGATTTCTCCCTTATGCATAAAATCATCCACATATAAGTTGACCATGGTACACATCTTATCTGGATTATTAGGATCAGGATTAAGTAATCTACCTGTTTTCTGAATGAATTCTTTAGCCTTAGACGAGAATCCCATGTTCAGGCCAAATTGGACATCCTCTACTGTGAAACCTTCCTGCAACGCTTTACAAGAGACTATATGTGGTTTTATATCACTGTAAAAGTCCACTAAAGCTTGCTTTTTCTGCTTATCTGTTAACTTGTAATGATAAGGCTGAGCCTGACTATCATGAGCTAACAGTTTGTTGACGGTATCTACTGTTGTACAGAATACCAGTGCTTTTTTGCCCTGCACTTCTCCAAGTATCTGCTTAGCTGCTTCTAGCTTATTGTGAGCATTTTGTAGTAACCGGCTTCGTTTACTAACAACAGCTTGCCATTTTCTAGCTAATCCAATAACCTGTCCAGGAGTAATACCCAATTCTCTTCCAATCTCAGAAGCCCACTGATTACCTGTCATAGTTAGGGCTCCAAACTTCTTGATTTTAGTCCCAGCCAAACAATTTGCTATATACATAGCTGTGTATTCAGCACTATACTTACTGAAGTAGTTGATGTAACTGTTGTATTCCTGGTTATAATTCAGGTAAAGCAGCTTTTCTTCAGCAGTTAAAGAAATAGCCAGATTATAAGACTCATAAGCTGGTACTACTCCTAGTTTATACCCAGTTTTAAGTGGAATATGGAATCGATGTTCTACACCAAAGCTTTCCAGATATTCTGTCTCTTTCTGAGTAAGTGTTGCAGATAAGAATAGACCATAATCATAAGTAGTCTTCGGGATCACTTGGCTAAACCAAGTAGAATTGCCCAGTACCCAGTGGCACTCATCTACAATCAGCATACCAATAGTATCAAAGAATTCAGCTGGTAACTGTTCACTTAATACATACGTATTGATGACATAAATGGATACATTGGGTAGACTAGCTGTAGCAATACTCCAATCCTGTTTTAGTTTTAGAGAAGGTACTACAATGACTACTGGTTTATTATATTTCTGCTGATATAACTTGATTGCATTTACAGATAAATGCGTTTTACCCCCTCTGGTAAAGAGATTAACTAGTAACCTCTTTACCTTCCCAAAATGTTGAATAATTAGGTGCTGGTATCCACTTTTGCGCTGGTTAACAGTTGGAAATTGTAAAAGGGTAGTAATTTCATTACTAGTTAACTCTCTGGTGACCATGAATAAATTCGTGGTGGCTCAGGCTCCTGGTGAAAACTACCTAGAAATTGAATCATGGGTTTTAGTTGCCAATCCAAGATAGGTACATCCGCCATTTCTCCATTAGCAGTGTATCCAGCTATGATAGCATTGCCAGTGAATACATTAGAGCTACCCACAAAACAGAACTTAGGAGCTTGGGGATTCTGGAGTAATCCTTCTTCATCTAACCACATATCAATCCCATTAGCTAGGGTTACTTTTTCAACCAATTCACAACCAATTTCGTTGTACAAGGCGTTTAGGCCTTTATCCATTTTAATGGTTGTAACAACCTGATTAACCACATCAATCTTAATTACTCTGAGCATAAAATTACTTATTTTTCATCTTTAATGTGCTGACCAATAAGCAACTCTGGTTAGTGAGGTTTATGTAATTCATCTAAGCTTTCTTTGATTCGAGCTATTACTTCTTCAGGACTAGGCAGTTGAGGTTCTTCAATTTTTAACTCATTTCTCTCAAAGTACTTAAGATACTTCCGTTGCACTTCAGCTAGTTCAAGCACCTTTGATTCCAAAGATCTTCTTCCCATAATCAGGCTTAGTCTTTCTGCCTGAAGTTGCTCAAAGAATACAAACTGGTATTTGTTCCAGAACATTAGGTTAAATAAAATGCTGCAAGCTGTTAATAGGGCAAAGCCAGTGGCCAACCACCACATCCAGTTAGGAATTAAGCTATCCCAGTAAATTAACAGGAAACCGGCCATCACTAAAAAAGAAACCAGATGGGCCATTAAAATAGATACTCTAAACAACTTCATGGACTACTTCTTTTTGATAAAGCTTGATTGTGGTTTTGATGTAAACATGACTTAGCCAGTAACTAAAGGCAAAGTTGCCATGGGGGAATACACCTTTTCTACTGAAAAAAAGTCTAGCATTTAACTCCTCAGCAGCAGTACGTAGGGTTTTTAACCAAGATTGACTGTATTCTCTATGCTCATTAAAGTTAAGTAATGCTTTTAGATGTTTATGATAGAACACAGCCAATCCATAATCTTGTTGAATCTCCCTAATGAGCTGCTCTTTATTGGCTGTTGAGCCTTGCATGTCTAAATAAGGACCAAACTGGGTCCTATATACTTCTTCCAGAATTGAGCTAACGGTCATTAATATACGTTTAAAAGGTAAAGGGATTTTGAATCTGAATTTTAACACTGACTCCAGAGTTTGTAAACTTTACATGAGACTGAGCAGTAACCATGATTTCTACACCAGACTCCTTGACAAAATCATCCAATAACTGTTGAATCTGCTTTTCTACTTCTACTTTTTTCTTTTTGATTTCCTGAATGTTCATGCTTATAAAAGGCTAGTAGACCTGGCAAACAGTATTTATTCACCAGGTCTTGGATGCGTACTTAGTTTACAGTTGTGAATCAATAACAGAGTATTGGGATAGAAACCTTACAAGGTTCCTTTCCAAACTTCTCTAATTAGCACCTTAAATGGTTGGTAATTAATTACTTTCTAAAACAACGAGGATAATCAGTAGTACTTCGATTAAAGTCTAAGTACTTAAAATCAATGATATCATAAGGGTTAGTTACCTCATCAACTAAGAGAGGTTCTTTTTCTTGTTGAACCCTAACTTTATTTATTCTTCTGAATCTACGAGAGGCTATTTTCTTTTTGCCATGAGAAACATCTGATCCACAACCAACCCTTCTATATGATCTACTCATTGACTTATATACCTTAAAGCTTACTAACCATTCCTTCAAAATAAGGCTCTATTTCTGCTTTAATTTTTTGTCTTCGTTCATACAAAACTTCTCTGAAAGCAGACATAAATTCTTTAGGCAAATCATCACATTCCATCTTTAAGAATTGATAAATGTGCTGAATTTCTGGACTATTTTCCCGATATACATATTGATAAATGTCCAACGCAGAATCCATAAATCCTATGCCATTGTCCTCAGGATCAAATGTAGTACGAATAGTAATAGCTGATTTATTGAGCCCAGCAATATACCCATCCAGTGTTTCTTCCTCTGGATTCACACAATCATTACAGAATATAGTACAATCTGAGGCTAGTTTCAACTTATAGGCTTCTTGCTCATATGCATCTCCAGTAACTTGGCCATAGATACACTGATTACAATCCAAGCCATTATGCTCTTCTGCATCAAGAGATTCTCGTTGTTCTGGAGTTATTGTATCTCGTAAATACCACAACTCTTTTACACAATCCTTTAAAAAGGAAGCTTTGGTTATTTTTTGCATTTGTTGTACATATATTTAGGAAGTACTTTATCAAAATGGGATGGAAGTTGAAAAGACTTTCCATGAATAAAATCAAAAACCATTTGCATATGCTTATCTAAAGCTGCTATCATATAGACTTCTAAAGGCGTAACCCCATCTGACTTATAATTGCTTACTTCTGGATCAGAATTTATCCATTCTCTATAAGGATAACCAGTAAGCCTTAAGTCTATTTCCCAATCTAATGAATATTGGACTCCAGCTGTTCTTTTGAAAGTACAAGCTACATGATTATAAGCATGTCCAAAAGCCAAACCATAAAGGCAAAAATTAGAAGATTCTCCCTCAAATTTGCTAAAGTCTAATTTGGCTTTATGTTCAGTAGATAACTGAAATTTAAATGCGCAAATTTCCTTTAATACTTCAGCATAGAACTCTTCTTCACTAAGTAGCATCATACAAGAAAAAAATAGAAGAAGACTGTTACAAAATACTCCTATAACAGTCTTCCCATTTACTTAGATGTCAGCTTCAACTAAAGCACTAGTGGCTGCGCTGACAGCTGTTTCCTTAGCTTTATTTTGCTCATATTCAAGCTCTTTCCGGGTACTTTCCAGCTCCTTAGGCAAAGAATCTGTCTCATCTTTCAGATAAGCATACACGCCTTCCATTACTGGCTTAGGAGCAAATTCCATGTAGTACTCAAAAGCTGTGAAATGCTCTTCTGGCTTACCATTTACCACCATTGGCTCGATGTTAAACATTTTGTCATAAGTGAACTTAGGGTCTTCCAGCAGTGGAATGGATTCTGTTGGAATTGGATAATTTTCCCAGGCAATACTCATGTCAGCACACAAGGTCTTTAATTCAAGTGCACGTTCACTTCTGGAATCACCAGTTGCTTGTCCATACACATCACGGCCAACTAATACAGGTCTAAAAGTGGCAAAATCTAATTTGCTTTTTTCATCCTGGGTCAAGTTAGTTTTAAGACCCATGATTTCTTTAGTGGCCTGACGAATAAAGTTAGCTTTTGTTTGTGTAATCTTAGTTGGAGTTGCCATTTTTGTTTGTTTAATTGATTTGTACTTGTAATACTTAATACTGTCTAAAGCAGTCCCTAATTCATCAGATAAAGTATCTGTTTCATGTTTTAGGAACTGAAAGATTTCCATCATCATGGGTTTATTTCCATTAGGAAACCAAAACATTACTATTTCTAGTAAAGTCCTGTAAAAATCTGTTGAATACGGAACACAGTTACTATGTTCCATAAACCATTCCACTTTATCACTAAATTCAGGTAATCCTTTGGGGCTTCTAAAATAGAACTCTCTAGAATCTGGCATATATTCAGCATATTGAGCCGCATTTTCTCTAAGCTTTGTACTTGTTTTAGAATGTGCATCCCCTGTCAACAAGCCGTAGATACAGTTGGAATCATGTTTCCCATTATAGCTAGATAAAACCAGTTTATCCTGAAGTGTTTCTATGGGAATAGTTTCCCTTAAAAAGATTAATTCTTTTACAACAGCTGTGTAAAAAACTTGATTACCCAAAGATCCCGTCATATACCAATTCTTTTTTAACCGATTCTAACTCAGCAGGCAGTAGATTAGCCGTATTTACAATATACTCCAGGACTGCTTGCCTTTTCTCAGGAGAAGCCCAGATTAAATACATTTCTAGTGGAGTAAAATCTGCTGTCTTATTATATGGCTCAGTACTTCTTCCAATTTCAGCCTCTGGTTCTTTGGCTAACCAATGTTGAAGTGTTATTCCACTAACTATTTTGGGTTCTATCTCGTTTAATGAGCCGGATTCATTTGACCACCAGTATTTAGAAATGTTAAATAGCTCTCTGAACTTTGAAGCTATTTCGTCTTCTGCAAACATATAAGGAGACATTGACTCCATAAATTCTTGAACTCCACAATCAGTTTTAAAATCAGCTATCAGGATTTGTTTGAATTCAGTTATCAATAATTTTCTCAAATAGAAAGCTTCCTGCACAGCTCCTTTGTACAGTTCAGTTTTAGTTATTCTTGCCATTTTATTTCTGCCAGTGAGTTGCCATTTTCATGGAAGATTGCATACTAAGTCCAATCAAGTAACTGGACCCAACTTCTTCCATAATTTCCCTAATTCGTTTAGCAATATCTTCTCGACCTTTTGGGATTTGTACTACAAGTTCATCATGCACACTCAATTTGATACTACAGTCAGGCTGTGTTAGTATATAATTATGCACAGCTATAGTAGCTTCTTTTAACATGGAAGCAGCTGAGGCTTGGATCATTTTATTACCCTACTTGCTCTTTATCAAGTAGTTCTGAATATTTCTATTCAGTTTCGACTATATCACAGCGTAAGTATTTAATTATGTTTTGACTAAAGTCTAATAGTTCTCCAGGCGTTGCATTGTTTTTCATAGTGTTAGCTTTCATTGAGATAATTCTACAATTATCTGGAGTATATCCAAAATCAAGTCTAACCCTATCAATAGAAGGGGAATTTATTGGTAAGTTAGCTTCATCTAACAACGGAATGTTTAATAAAGGGCAGTACTTGGGAATTTTCAAAGATTCAAGTGTTAAACTAAAATCAAGTCCTTTTTCTGCTGCTCTTTTTTTAGCATTTCTTACCAAAGTGGTCATAATTCTTCTTTTATAGGATTCTTTTCTAAGCTTAGAAAGCCTTTCCTTAAATTCAGTGTCCTTATGAACCCTTTCTCTTCTTTGTTTATTAATAGCATCTCTTCTACCTGTATTGTGCTCATTATGATAAGCATTAAAACAATCTCTACATTTTCCTGTAGGATAGCTACAATAGCTTTTCTTCCCTGACTTTAATACATTGTATTTTGTCATTATAGGGAAAGCACTTATTGGTAGTTCCTGTTTACATCTAGTACAAACTTTACTAGTTTTTTCCTTTTTCATAACGTCTGAATTGATTCTCAAACTTATAAAATGAGGAATTAACTTTCATAACTATAACTAATTATGCTTACACCCTGGACACTCGTGTTAGGATTATTGTCTACAATAACTCACCTATTAGTCTGTGAACTTTCCCCATACTTTTATTTGCTTTCAGGGGCTTAGCTGCTGATTATCCAATTTTTCAACTTTTCAAACATTCACAATTGCCATTTCTAGCTTTGTTGTAGTGTTAAAAACTCTAAGGATTTTCCAGCAATTCATCCAGTTTTACTTTCCCTATCCATTAAGGAAAATTGACACCTTCTTTTTCTACTTCATAGTCCTCAGACATTTTCTTAGTAAACCAATTGAACCGTCTGATTCTATTGATTTTACTACCACATCTGACTTCCATGTTATTAACTACTTTCCGTTTAATCTTCTGCTGATACTCATGTAGTGCTTTTAGATTGGCTTGTAGCTTAGCTAATACTTTCTTGGCCACAGGCACTTCAATGTTAAGAACAGCAGCAATCCTGGCAGCTCCTCCACCAAAGAGAACAATTATGTTATCTCATCAGCTCTTTATCTGATGATTCTACAGTTTCATTTTTAGATTATATCTGTAGTTCAGACTATATCATAAGTATTTTAAAGAAAATACTCCCGGACGCTCGTGTTAACTTCATCACTGTTCTAGTGGTATGTTATTAGTCGTTGAACCTTCTAAGTATCCCTACTTAGCTTGGCTGCTGATTATCTATCTCTAGTTTTCCCAGCAGTTCATCCGGTTTTTTTTGGGCTATCTCACAAGCTAAATCAAATTTCCTTTTTAAATAATAGGCCGCATCTTTGTAAAGATAATTTATCAATTGCTTAGTTTGCTTCTGGTTCATTTCAAGTCTATAGGTTACTGTGTTAGTATAAGAAGTTTCTGACCATTTGATTATACTACCTAGATGTAATTCTAAAAAATTACATAATTTATCAAACAACTTTTTTGAACATGAAACAAACCCAGACCTATGCTTTGCACTAAAATGCCCATCTCCATCCATTAATCCTCTAACAAAATCCCAAGTAAACTCAAATTCAGGATTTACTATTATGGATTTTTTAGCGGGTATTCCTAATGAAGTTATAAATTTATGCAAGTCTTTATGGCCAAATAAAACTTCATAACATTCATTAACTTTGTATATACTTATATTCACACCTAAAAACTTTTGAAATTGTTCAAGAAGTTCTTTATCTTTTTGAACAATAGAAATAGTTTTTTTTGTTGACCCTAAATTCCCATCTGTTACAATTATACCTAACCAGTACATTGCACTATGGTTCAATTTTGTAAAACAACTTATATCTTGAAGTACTCTATTTTTCCCTCCACTACCTTCTAAAGGTATATTGTGCTTCTTATAAGTTTTTATTACAAATGGCCTCCCATAACCAAACATAGTACAAATTTGATTAGGGGTGTGACAATAAGCATACTCAAGTATTTTAAGTTCTTTATAATTATAAAAGTTAAAATTTAAACTTTTTGAAACTTTTTGTACTTGATGGTAAGAGATGTTAAGTTCCTCTGCAATTGATTTTATTGATGCACCCTTTTCTAATTTTTCTTTAATTTGATCTAGCATTTTATTCATTATTTACTTATGTAAAAATAATGAATTTTTTGACAATTATTCAACCCAAACAAAACAGGTTTGTGGGGATCTCTTAGTTCTCCATTTACTTCTTTGCTAACAATGAATGTAGGGTCACCTCTAATGATCCGGTGTGTGTCCTGAGCCAGGAAAGAGTGTAAATCCATTCCTTTATTAAAGTTATCCAGTAGGGCTTGATCCTGGCTATAGGAAGCAGCTAACCTTAACTCTTGATTAGATAAATCCACATCCACAAATACATAATCCTCAGAGTCAGGAACAAAGCATTGTCTGATCTCTTTAATAGCTGGAAGATTTTGCATATTAGGATTATTGCTGGATAACCGACCAGTAGCAGTAAAGCATTGAGAAAAATCAGAATGAATCCTTTTTGTAACTGGATTGATATACTTTAAAAAGTTATCTCCATAAGTACTGATTAGCTTACTATACTCCCTGTGTTTAAGCAGAGCTGTAATCAGTGGAGCTAGTTTTCCTTGTGGTTTGTCCCTAACATAAGCTTCCAGAAATTCTGCATTCGTGCTATCCATTGGTTCTCCACATTTGGCAAAGATGGCTTTCATCTGTGTGGAGGAACTCATGTTAAAATGGGCCATAATCAGCTCAATTCTCTCTTCTACTGTCTCACAGCTGTCAAAGAGTTTTGCCAGTTTTTTGGTGATGTTTTTAGGTCTATGAATGAAATCCTGATTCAAAGCAGGTACATTCTCAACTAATTGGCGAACCTCTATGGTAATCTGCTGTTCATACTCAGTAAGTTTCCCTCTAAAGATGGATGTGTTTTTATTCCATTTTTCTACATCCAGAGAAATCCCATTCAGCTCCATCTGGGCTAGTACTGGTAAGAATTTATTTTCCAGACTAGAACAAGCTTGCAACTTCCATTGTCTAAGCTTTTGCTGCTGTCGGACAAACAGAGGGTATAGATGAATCAAGTCATCATAGAGATAATCTAGTTGTTCATTGGTAATTACATCTCCTGGTTTCCAGTTGATAAAAGACAATCGAATATCCTTATTCATTTTGATATTGAAATGCCTTTCCAGACAAGCATCCAAACTATGCTTCAAGTCAGAACCATTATATAAAATCTGAGAGTTAACCATGGTACAATACACATTAGGTAACTCTACTTGATAATGGTACTTTAGAATCTTCCAGTCAAACTTGGCATTATGAGCTATCCATAACTTGTCTACTAGCAGTGTAATAGCAGCTTCAATTTCTTTTAGTGTCCAATCATCTAGCTTGATGATAAAATACCCTGTAGAGCCTCCTAAACCCAATAGAATTGGATGTAAGGTAAACACATCCAATCCATTGGTTTCAAAGTCAAATTCAATGTAGGGAGAATCTCTAAGGGGCTGTAGCTGTGCTAAGTTGGTTACTAATGTATACTTGTCCAGTTTTGTCATCTACTACCACATTTTCCAACTCCTCCAACAACACTCCCGGTTTTCCAAGATAACAATGGTCTTTATGCACGACAATGACTTCCAATGCCATTTCCAGTTCATCCAAGGCTTCCATATCTTCCTCATCTAATGCTTTATGCAATAAGGTTAGATTCTGGTCGACTTGTTCTAATTGGGAACGAGTGGCTACTACAATTACATAATCTTGGTATAAATTGTGAAAAATCATTTGATCATACCCAGACATACCAATAATGTCCACATAATCCCCTCTTTTGACTGCTTCTTCAATGTTTGCAAAGCCAGTAAGGGGAACTTCAATTGTATACGCTTTCATGTAAATATTCAGGGGTTAAGTCTTCTTCAAATACTTCCTTAGAAATGTACTCAACTACTTCTTCTTCAGGTATAAATGTTCGTTGACCCTTGACTCTGAAAGACTCTTTGTGGATGGTAAGTACCTGAAACAAATTACCATCCACTGTTTTAATAAAATCTCCAGGTCTAAGATCACCTTTAAACATCTGTAGCAAATTCAGTTTTTAGCTTATCGTACTTTTGAGCCATTTCACTCATAATCTGAGTATCCTCTCTATTCAGCATTCTCAGACTCATGAAGATGGGATAGCCATTGATACTTCTTGGGCCAGCTTCACTGAGGTATTCATAAACCAAGCCTACAGTATTAATGTCTTTATCATTAAAGCACCCAAACATAACAGGCATAAAAATCGAGGCAAATAGCCTACTATCAGTCTGATCAATACTACGATCTGTAAAGATTTTGCCATCTACCAGATCCATAGCAATCTGCTTTAGTTCTTCATGTGTTTTAGAAGACACTGGTTTTTTTTCAACTGGTGTAGTATCTTCAGCTGAGTTTTGATTATTTTCTTCTTGATTGTCAATTAGTTGTTTATCCATGATACTATCTGTAGCCCTAGCCAAAGGACAAGGGAGTAGCCTAATAGTGCTACCACTACTTTTAAAAAGTCAGGAATTTTCTTCAATTAAACTGTGATTTTAGAAAGCTTATGGGTGTAAGTTTCCTTCTGCTTGATTCGGGTATCTGGATACTTCTTGTCTAGTATAGTCAGGTAAACAGCTTCTGTAGTAATTCTATATTTAGTAATCCAGAAGGTTTGTAACCGGGAATAATCAGCTACTCCTGTCTTTATTGATTTGTATCCAGCATAACCTCTGTAAGGTTTTACAGTCACTTTATAGTCTGCCAGCCCATTAGGTGTGTACTTCATACCAAAGCAATTATTATGCTTTGTGCAAAGCTCTGATTTACCATTGGCCGATTCATCTACAAATTGACGTTTAACCCATACTTTGTACTTTAATGTAGGATGAGTGTCAATAAGACTAAACACTTCCTGTCTCTTGGTAGGCTCTCTTGCTTCTACCCCAATAAAGTAGAGCAATAGAAATGCTGATAGCAATTTCATAGTACTAGAAGGATTGGTGAGGTATCAAAAGTAATAGAGGGACTAACAATTGTCGTTCAGAATAACCTAGTTTGATTATTGCTACGTAACTGTTGCAGTTGGAGTACTCATCAGAAGCTCTCCACATACAATGTGATGATGGGTAAGGGCTTCATTGTAAGTGGTGTATCTCCATTGCTGATTAGTATACTCTTCTAACTCTGAGTTAAATACCATAGTCTCAAATACAATGGGATCACCTTCCCCATCAAAAGTAGAAAATCGATGGTCTAATCCTAGGAATACAGTAGAGACTTCTCCTAATTTTCCTAGATCAGTTTTCTTTACTACTCTTTGATCAGGATTTTGCCACATCCATGTAGACCACTCTTCTAGTGTACAAGGCACTACCCTATTATCCTCATCCAATTTATAGTATAGACGCATATTTCTTTAAGCAGGTAGTAACTTTCTACCAATAGTAAAGGCACAGATGGGAGTTTCAGGGTCTTTAGTATCTCCATCAAACTCCACTAAATATAAATCAGTACCTCTTTCAGGTTCTTGTATACTGCCAAGTACTGTGCCTTTAGTACCATCTTTATGTCTATCTTCAGGTCCAGAATTTGCCTTTTCAACTCTATTTCCAACTTTGAAGAGGCATTTAGGATCACCTTTTAGTATTTGCTGAAGTAGTGGATTATCCTCATTCATTTGTATTTTTTGCATTGTAGTCGTTGTATTTTCTAAATGGAACTAATGGTTTATTATCAGGAAGGGGTATAAACTGCACTGCTATCCCTAATTCCTTATACAATTGCAGCTTATCAACTTGATCCCCATACTTGTCATAATACCCTCTACACATTACTTCGAGAGCAGTATTTTGTATAGTAGCTTTATGACAAACAAAATATCCTTTTTTCTTTAAGCAGCCTTCAATAATATCTTGGGCTCGCTCAGGACTAACTATCCTATCCTCAGAAAACAGACAATTCTTACAACGTTTATTGTATACAAACATCTTACATCATGTGGCTACGTTCACGATACAAGATAGTCACAACATGGTTAGCATTATTATAAGCTGTGTGTATTTGTTCAATCTGAATTTGAGGGTTTTTGTCTAACCACTCATTTATAGCTCGTTCTGAAGTATAAGCAGAGCTAAGAAATACCTTAATTTTCTGAGGTTCATTCATTTCTTCTTTTCCTTTCTAAATGAAGATTTAACATCAAATCCATGGCTAACAATCTTCTCCTTATCAGTCAATTGTCTTGGCTGAGGATCTTTGTCAGTGAGTTGCATACTGATAAACTGCTCCAATTCCTGGTAAGCAGTGAAGGGGTCTTTTACAGTAATGAAATCAACACTAGATTTATCCAGTTGAGGATTTACTATTAGTAAAGGATCATTTGAAATAGTTGGCCAGCTTACTTTATTAGCTAAAGTTGGATAGGTATATCCCCTGGCAATAGCAAAAACTGGAACTTTGTACTGTAAGAACAGGTTAACTTGCTCTATTTTAGGTAGAAACTCCTTAAACAGATGGTCTGTTTTCCAACGGAAATACCCAATTTCATCTTCATAAACCTTTTTGACTTCTTCCAGGTCATAGGTAGTTACTCTATGTATTTCTTTATCACAAACCAAAGTCCTAGTCCAGTCACATATGTCCAATCCTACATGCAGTTGACCAGCAAAGCCAATAATGAAAGGAGCAATGTACATGTTCTCTGATCTACCTCTGAATTGTCTGTATCCAGATGCTCCATGTGTAAACTTGTTTAGAAGTGGTAGTTGTTGTGCAGTAATGATGGATGTGTTTCTGTAATACTTTACTGTATCATCTGGTTTACCCAGTGTATACTGTATTGTATCATAGTAGTCTCTGAAATCAGAATAAATTTTCATAATTATTAGTAGACAGAATTTTGATAATCCTATTACTATAAATATTCCAATCGAGATTGCTTAGCTTACTCATCCTATTACCGGCAAAATTGACAATAGCTGGTTTATGCTCTTGGATATAAGCAATGGCTTCTTCTACTGAAGGATTCTCTAAACAAGGCTTTTGACATTGCTTACACAACGTAATAGTTTGTTTACTGCCAGGAGAGTTTAAATTACCAAACACAATAGTTAGATCACTATGTTGGATATTTAGCTTAGTTCTAATTGGATAAGATGAAGACTCACACTCTACTAAACCATATGTAGTTCTAAGTAGAAAGTTAGGCCCACGCTCTGTCTTAAAATCTTTAGGAGCATACCCACCTGTAGTATACCCAAGTTGATGAGCTATATTTAAAGCAGCTTCATCAATACCTGTCTGACCTCCAGAGATCACCTTCTGAACAATATCACTAACTTTCATTGCTTGTTAAGTTTAGAAATACAAAACAAAAAGCCAGCACCTCACTTGATGCTAGCAATAATCAAACTTGGTTATTATCTTTGTTGAGTTATTGGTGAGCGACTTTAAGAACTCATATATAGGGCTATGATTGTCAGTGAGTTAGGCCGGGGGTTCGAATCCCTCTCTCTCTGCTGAAGTAACGATAAAACCCTGTAAACTAACCACTTACAGGGTTTTTTGTTTTTCAAGAGTGCCAAAAACTGAGAATGTTAGTGAACTATCTGTGAGTTAAAAATAAAATCTGTGAGTTACTCACCAGTGGCATAACTTTTTAACACTCAGTTTCCTATGGTTCCTTTTTCTTACAGTTTCCTGGTGAGGAAATCTCCCAAAGCAGCAGCTGGATTTGCCACTCTGTATTTACGCATCCAAGTACAGACACAAAAGATTGAAGTTTCCCTTAAGAGGGATGTGTTACAGCACAGATGGGATATTAAAACCCAACGGCTAAAAGGTAATTCTCCAGATAATAAAGAAATTAATAGTTATCTGGACCAAGTAGGTACTACCCTTCATCAGCACTACAAAGAACTAGTGCTAAAAAACAAAGAAATTAGTGCAACTAGCCTTAAAAAAGCTTTTCTGGGTGAGACTGACAATGAAAAAATGCTGGTCAGTCTGTTCAAAGACCACAATGAGCAAATCCACAAACGGATTGGAGTAGATTACAAATGGGGTACTTATGAAAGGTATCGGTCTTGTCAGATTCATGTAGAACACTTTCTTAAACTAAAAAAGAAAGTCACAGATATAGCCCTCAAAGACCTGAATCTTCAATTTGTTACAGACTTTGAGTTATACCTGAAAATTGACAAGAAAAATCAGCACAATACTGCTCATAAGTACTTAATGGTGCTGAAAAAAGTAATTAGGCTTGCTCTTCTTAATGGTTGGACCAATGTTGATCCTTTTGCCCATTTTAAAATTACTACCAGAGAGGTTAACAGAGATTTCTTAACCAAGACTGAACTAGCTACTTTAGAACAGAAAGAAATGCCTAATATCAGGCTAAATCAAGTGAAAGATTGCTTTATCTTCAGTTGTTACACTGGGTTAGCATATGCTGATTTGAAGAAGCTCACCTTGAGTCATATTAAAACTGATGATGAGGGTAGGCAGTGGATCATTATTGCCAGAACCAAAACAGAAAGCCAATCAAAAATCCCCCTTTTGCCTAAAGTTAAAGAGCTGATTAACAAATATGTGCTGGGAAGTAGAAAGGGTTCTGAATATTTATTACCTGTATTGACCAACCAGAAAATGAACAGCTATTTAAAGGAAATAGCTGACATTTGCAACATCCATAAAAAACTAACTACACACGTAGCTAGGCATACTTTTGCTACTACTGTCACCTTAACCAATAATGTTCCCTTGGAAACTGTGAGTAAACTGTTGGGCCACCGGAGTATTCTAATGACCCAACATTATGCTAAGGTGGTAGATGATAAGGTAGCAAAAGATATGGATGATTTACTAACTAAGCTACAGTAACAGAATCAAAGACTGGAACCTCAAACTGAAATGTACCTGATTCAACTAAAGCCTGGGCTGTGTCTTTTGTAACATACATATAGACACCAGGAACAGAAACATGGTATACTGTAATTTTAGGTTCCAGCTTTTCTAATTGCTCTGTAACCATACTGGCAATAATCTTCAATGTTTTTGCCTTATTTTGGGTATTAAGAAGCAATTGCTCTGCATGTTTGACTTTCTCCTCCTGAGCCTCCTGAAAATCTACTACCTGATCTAATATAGCATGAGCATTATTTGGCCCCTCCTCCCAAGTTAAAGCATCCATATCAATGGTTACTTCATTGATGATGTATACTCTTGGATTTACTGTCTCAATGTGAATTGGTTTTGCCATAATATATTGGTAGAAATAAAAAGGGCTAGTCAAGTAATTAGCTCAACTAGCCCTAAGGTTAAACAATAGATTCTGATTATTATACCCAAGCGTCTGCTACTGGAATTTCAGTAAGCACTTCTTTATTGTAGGTCCGGTACAATTCATTCAGGAAGGCTGTATAGTCAGCTGTTTTCCGGTTTTTGAAACCATCATGAATGGTCTTAGTTCCATCAAAACCTTCAACCCACTGGTCTTTAAGAGGAGTGGGTTTAGCTTGAGATTTTGGCAAATCAGCTACACTAGTAGCCTTTACTAAATCAACAAACCGAAATTTTAATTTTCGGCCAGTATACAACATAATTCTGTTGTTACTTGGACTACTAATAGGTTCAACAATTACATCACCTGTCTGACTGTTAATACCTCTTCCTGGCCGCAATTGTTCTTCATATACTTCAATGAGGTCATAGATAAACTCTTCACCCGCATCATTGTAATGACCTAAGGTATTGATGTCCAGGCCAACTTCTAATTTAATTGCTTCTACAGATTGTTTGGTCATATTTAACCAAACCAATAAACTTTTTGACTCTCTAGTATTGATTCTAGGATCACCCTGTCGAATAAAAGCCAAATTGTCAAAGTGCATGCCCTGAGGATTGGCTACTTCTTTTCTGAAACCTACACTGACTTCATTGGGATTGTTAGAATTTTCCCGAATGTCTGAAATAACTACTACTGGTTTTTTGGCTGTTGCTACTGGGGTTGTGTTTTGAGATTCCATGATTTTTGGAAATGTTTTTGTGATTGTTTTTTAATTGTTTTCAAATGCTTAGTTGTCATATAGCTTTAATATATTATAGAAACACTATATGACAAGGAACCCATGCAGTATGGGACAGTAGAGCTATCGCTAGAAATTATTTGTGTTTAGGACACTTGGTTTGACTGCCCTTAGGAGAATAAGCATCAGCATATCTGGCAGTAACACAGGTTGGTGTACAAGCAGTACTAAGTAGTAGCACTGACAGGAACAGGAGCATTTTCATAAAAAAAAATAACCCTGCCAGTAAGTACCAGCAGGGTTGATTGACTTTACTTATAACTTTTAAACAGGCCAACTTCAGGCTTTGCCCAGGGAAAAGGAATCGAACCTCTATACAAACTGATTCAGTTAATGAAAGCCTATTATTGGCTTTTATAAAACCTCAGTTTTGCTCTACCAGTTGAGCTATCCCCGGAACTTATTCTATCTAATTTAATCTACTACAACTTCTTTGTGCTTGGTCTTACGTGTGTACCTAGGCTTTTTACAAAGAAAACAGCTACAAGGTCTAGTCTGGTGTTTATAACAGTAATAATTACCATCTCTTAGGTTTAACCTCCTCAGTCTTTGGATGTGTTTTCTCTTGGTTATTTCTGTTCTTAAGCCTTTGTCCATATTACTAATTTAGCTAAAAAGGAAAAGAAAACCCACCCTTAAAAAGAATGGGCTTATCTGATATATCCACACCATTTAAATAGAGTAACAGCCATAACTATTACCTCTACAATTTTACTATTTAAGGTATAATATATCAAATAAAGATTAAGATTCATTTTACAAAAGCATGTTTTTTTACTAATTGAATCGCTTCTTCAAAAGAATAATGCCTACCTCCTAAGTTTAATTTCCTATTAATAGAAGTTTGATTAATAAAAAACCACCAATAAACAGGTTTATCTGGATAGTTAAGCAACTCAACCCAATTGAGCCTAATGCAAGGAAGTTGAAGTTTAGTTTTTACCTGAGTTTGATTTAACTCCATTGTTACAGAGTTAAACCATGTAAATCCTAATGCATACAATTCATCAATAAATTCTTCTTTAGTCATAGCCGTCTTTTAATAAAAGCGTACTTTTTGACTAGATTCAGTACCTCCTCATACTTAAGATAATCCCGAAAACTTATGCTATTACCAGCAAAAAAATCATTAGAATATCCCCACCAATATACATGACTATCATATACATGAAGCCTAATACAGGGCTGTCTACAGGCACACTTCATATTATTTTCGAGTAATAGTAATGCTGAATTACCAGAGTTATCAGTAAGAAACCCCTCATTATTAAAACCTAACTCCTTTAATTGAGTTATCAATTCCTGTTTAGTCATTTGGTATGTGCTGGTTTTAGGATATGTTCCTTTACTACTTCTAAGAAATCTAGGTAGCTATATGTTTGGCCAGATATATTATTTATAAAAAGATATTGATCAGAAATTGTCATACTCAAATAAATTCTTAGGTCAGTATCCACTAGAATAGTTGACTTACGGCATTTGAACTTTACATTTTCTGGGTCAAGTCTAAATATATTTAGAGAGCCAGAATTTATAAACCCTAACTTCCTTAACTCCTCATATATACTATCGCGTGTCATGATTGTATAGCTAAAGCCTTTTCCAATGCGGCTTTAAGAGTATCTAGCGTATAGACTTTACCCTCAAACTCTCTGTAAGCATAGGTATTATCATTAACTACATACGGCCACCAATAGATACAATTAGGAGTCATTAGAGCTACTTCTAATTGGATAGTATGATACAAATTATACTTAACAAGCTTAGTATAAAGAACATACCTTGTAAGGCTTTGTTTAATAAAACCCAAGCTCTCGAAATATTCTTTAAATTCCTTAGGTATCATGGTTATCACGTTTTGATTAGTATGTACTTCTTTACTACCTCTAAAAAACCTGAATAGTCATACCAACTACCAGAAATATTTGTTCTAAACAAATAGCCATCAGACCAATCTGCATGTAGGTATATTCTAATTTCTGGAGTGATTAAGATCGTTGTTTTAAGGCATTTGAATTTAACCTTTCTTGGGTTCAGTTTCAATACATCATATTTTTCAGCAGTAACATGCTGTACAAATCCCAACTTGCTTAGCTCTGCATATAAAGCTTCCTTTGTCATAACACTTCTTTTACTCTTCCAAAGACTTGCTTAGTCCAGCCATTGACGTATCCATGATTATTAGCAATTAATAATCCCTTGGTTGGATCAACAGCTTTTACCAAATGAGTAAACAGGTTACCCTTCACTTTGCAAAAAACAACATCACCTACTTTGACATCTTTCAATTCTACTGGTTCCAGTATGTGTTTCTGTCCAGATTTGATCAAAGGAGTCATAGAGTTCCCTTTCTCTGAGGTTTCAAAAGTCTCCCCCTTTGCTAACCGCTCAATCTTATAGTTCATTATTCACATTCAATAATGAATGCAGTTTCCTGCTGACCATCTATGGTTACTCGGTGAGTTCTAAGTGTCTCAAAATATTGACCTCCTTTAGTTAAAGGGGCAACCACTCCTTGATTATTAAACCACTCTTCACAGTTTTGTTCTCCTTCTCCAGAAAACCATTGGAGTAATACTTGAGCCTGTCTGTCTGATAGGTTTGTAAAAATTGCAACTGCCATAAGCTTGCTAACGATTAAGGATATACGTTAATAAAAAAGTGGTTTAATTGAAAGTGTGTTGTTACACCAAAAGCTATCTGGCCTTTGTTAAGCTCTTACCCTAAATACTTCTGAATCAGGCTCAACTTTTTCCATTTATCTTCAATATTTTTTGGAAGAGTTGGTAAATTCTGAATTTCCTGTTCTAGTGGTGAAATGTCTTCTGTATCAAAGGCCATTGTAGTAGTTCCAGCCACCTTTGGATTTACTAATAAATAATGTCTGTGATTAGTGGCATCACTGATAATACTTCCACTTAAGTAGTACATAATAGTCGAGGATTTGTTAGTGGGTACACTAGGAGTCGAACCTAGACAAGTTTTAAACTACCAGATTTACAGTCTGGCCCCATTGACCAATATGAGACTGTACCCAAAAAACTGCCTATCTTCAATTTGTGCTAGGCAGTAGGCATTCTAAGTAAACAACAAAATAGTAGCTTTATTTTTTAACTGAGCTATGTTTAGGATCAACAATAGCACTCGCAGCAATAGTCATCACTTTATTAGGCTTGTTTGGATCAACCCACTCATATTTATTTATCTTCCGAGTGCCTGCAATAGCTAATACCAATAAGTCTAAATTGTTCTTACTAGCAGCAAAACTGGAATGAAAATTATTCAGAATTTGATAAGTTGTGTCCAAAAAATAGATTGTCAACATGATAATAAAAGGTAAGTTTTCTGTAAAAACAATTGCCACTTATATAACCTTTAGTACAAAGATCAATACTTTCAGGTATAGCTTAAAAATTCTAACAAAAGTTAGTTATTAGAGAAAGGAGTTGAATTTTGCTTGTGGGCTACTCTAAATTTATTTGCCAATACATTAATAGCCTCTGTAAATAAAGGTCTATTATAGTCTAACTTTTCAACCAATTCCTCATTTTGAGCTATTTTGTCAAGAAACTCTTCCCGCTTTTCTTCATATTGCTCTGGAGCTTGAACAGCCATAGCCCCTAAACTATAGGTAAATAATATCATAGTAAGCTGTAGAGCTTGATCTGTTAGAATACCAGCTCCATTTTTAAATAGATTCCCTTCTTTATCCATAAAGGAAAAACTTTGACTCTCTAGATCAATCATTAGATCGTACATTGCTGCTGAAGGCATAAGAGCATTTGGGCTGGGGGCAAAAACAATCAAATTGAGCATTAATTCACTTATATTAGTGAATGCATTGTATTGAAGGGAGCTATTAGTATCTGATTTTTCTATTTCTTGGAGTGCAAATGCAAGAAAGCCATTTACTTTTTCTTCAAGAGATATTTTACCATTTCCACTAGCTAATAGTGTTTCAAAAGCTTCCTGCAAATACTCTTTGTTCAGATTCAAATTTAATAATGGCATACAATTAGTTGGAATTTCATAAGGAGTCTAGCCCTATGTAATAGAGAGCCAGACTCCAGGTTTAATTGTGATTGCTTTTTGCATTTCGTGTTATAGTAAGAAGGTTACCAACTTGTTCAGCTTCTTTAAACATCTGCTGGACACCTCCTTTTTTTGTAGCAGCTACCTGTTTGGTAATGAACATGAAACAGTATGTCTCTACTGCTTTTAGATTAAAATCAGTAGGTTCAGCTTCATAATTCTGAATTGCCTTTTTAATCAGGTTAACAACTGCCGGTACTGGCAAACTTTCAGCCAGTGTTCCAAGCATTTCCGTAATGGGGTTTTGATTATGCATAGACTGGTGCAATGGTTCTATGATAGGTCATCATACAGAATTCATAGTTATTAGGGTCTTCTGTATTGATGTGACCTTTTTGAGATGGATCTTTAATCCGGTATGGTAATTTTGCAACTAGTACCACACTTTTATCATCTAATTGGGTCATGTTCCTATTCACTGTTACGCGCTTTCCTGTTAGTTTAGAAATCATATTAGCTACAGCATCATAGCCAACTGAAGAGCTAACTTCTTCTGCATCTTGCAGAATCATTTTGAATGTATCTTGATCAATTGTTGTTCTCATAAAGATACCATCCTGAGGCATCATTGCTGAGTTCATTACATATACTTTGGACATACTCTTATGTAAATAAAACACTGAACGTTAATTTCTTTCAGTTCTGGAATTTATTTACATAGTTTGTAGCACTGCTCTTGACCAACTCCCTCTCTAATTCTTTTTGTTCTACAACCATGAACATCGCAGCTAATCCCTGTTTGCCATAGCAAAACATTGTACCCTTCCTTTTTAAGGTTGGAATAATTTTAGTAACAATCTCGTATACACTATTGCCTTGACTAACTTCTTCAATGTTTCCAGTTGTTTTATCAATAGCTATGAGAATAAACTTGTCTAACTCTTCACACTTTTTTACCACCTTGTCGATGTTTAATTCTAGCAGTACTTTAATACCAGCAGGAATATCATCTTCTTCCTCTTCATTCATTGTTTAAAGTTGTTAAATGAAAAATAGAGCAGAGAATACTATCTCTGCTCCAGTGTAAGACTGTTAATCAGCTTTTACACTAAATTCCTGATAAGAACCACCAGATCGAATACAAAACTTCTGCATTCCTTCATGATCACCTTCCAGGATAAATCCATGGGTTACCACTTTAGGATACCAGCCTTCTTTAATATGGTCTTGGCCATCATTGATAATACAAATCTGTGGTCTATCCCCATTAAAGCTAACCTCACCTTCTTTTGTAGGTACACTACCTTTTTTAATAAATTCAATAGTGTTCTCAATTGCTCGTTGCATGTCAGTACCTCCTCTACCAAATTGGAAATACTTATTAAACTTTTCCCATACATGCAGACATTCTTCTCTAGTCTTGATAACTAACCAATGAGGGTCTAGGCGGCTTTCAAATGTGCAAATGTAGAGTTCAGCATTTCCCTGACTTACCTGTTCACACCGATTTAGTAGTAAGGCTTTTACCCACCCAATTTTATCTGAATCATGCATGGAACCAGAGTCATCAATAAGCAGAATAAGTACTTGCTTATTGAAGCTAATTCTAACCCCCTTTTTGATCTCCAGTTGCTTGGTAGCCACTTTATAATTAAAGGTGGGCATAGCTAATTGAATAGCTCCAACTTTTTGTACTTCAGAGTATTGCTGTATACGCAACATCCGTGTCTTCCTGGCACTAGGATCATCTTCTTTGGATTTTGATCTATATGCTTTGATATTTCCTTTCCTGTTTAAAATGGAAAGCTTTTTCAATACATCCAGATTTTCAGCACCTAGTTGGCCAGCTCGAACACCATTGAATACAGAGGGATCTTGATCCCCTAGTAAAGCTTTCTCAGTGAAACTGTCAGCTGGCATAATTTTACCAACCATCTCAGCATTCTCTTTTAGCTTTTTAGCAATATTGGCTCCTGATTGGTTTCCCTGGAATATAGGAAGTTCTTCTTCTTCAGTAGCTCCTCCTTTACCTTTACGGCCACCTGCTCCCTGATTAGAAAGAGAATGGGCAATGTTTAAGGCTTGTTCCAGCGGAGTATCCCCATTGAAAACTGATACATCAATGTTCTTTAAGAATTCCTGAGCTTTCTTATTGAACTCAAACACACGTTCCTCTGCCTTTTCCTGAGTCTCCCCTTCTTTAGGTTCTACATTATCATAGTTCCAGGTAGAAGGTTTGGTAAAAGCTTTAGCACGTTCATCTTCAGGAAATGAAGTTAGATTGGCAATATCCTGTACTAATTGTACTGAATATGTACCCTGTAAATTCATTTTCTTCACTACATGCTCAATCTCTTTTTTGGATGGAGTGATGTAGTTTTTGTGGGGTACAGTTCGTTGGATCATTGATTAGGCTAGTGCTCCTAAGAAGTTCAAATCAGTATCAGCATTGGTTTTTTCCAAGGCATTATCCAGACAGGTTTTCTGGTATGTTTTCCAGATTTCCCGAAGTTTTTTGTATTGTGGCTGAAACTCATCTCTGAAGGATTGATCATCCAGAAACTTAATAACTCTCTCAGCTGCTTTACTGTACTGGATGTACCGGATAGGGGTATTCTTATCCACTGGAGGCAAATCAGAAAGCTGTTTGTGCATAGCATTAAACTTCTCTCTTTCCTGCCGAATAGCTTCAAATTCTTCCATTTGAGACTCAATCTCATTTACATGGTGAGGATCAAAGCCAGCTACATACTTCAGCCCAGACAAGCCAGCTGTGTTGTACACAATAGCTGCCTTAACAGCTGTTCTTGGAGAAATGAAATTGTTTCTACTTACTTCAGCCACAATTTGGGCAAACGTATGCATGGGTTTTTTGAGCACTTTATCAAACAGGAGTGCATAATCTTCCTGATTGTAAGTTTCCCATTCTACCCGGTGCTCTAAAGGAAAACGCTCCATCAAGGCTTTGATAGAATCATCCTCAGCAATTTCTTCCCGGCTTCTGTTGGTACAAACTACAATACACTTGGTTTTGATGGGTACTTGCTGATTTCCATTTCTGAACTGTTTTGAAGTTAGAATATCCTTGAGCTGTTCTAATACGGCTGTAGGAGCATCCAAACCTTCTTCCAGTATAACATACTCATGGCTCATGAAACTCCGTTCAATATTATATTCAATGGCACCATGGTCTTGAAATTCTTTCATTTTCAATCCCCCTAACAAGGATTCTATTGTTGAGCCCTGGCCAAGTGATTGAATAAACGGCTTTTCATCAATAGCCTTAAAGAATGCTTCACTCATTTCACTTTTCTAATTGTTATTAACCACAGGCTTTTTATCCTGTGCTCTGGAAGTTTCCCTCATTTTCATCAGTTGGTCATTTCCAACTCAGTATAGCATATATTTTCACCTCCAACTCAATGGTAAGGTGGGGAACACTCGTGGTAGTATTATAGTCTGTTTTACAGGATCAACTACTATGCGTTACACTACCAATAAATCTTTAAGTTATTGGTTAGCTCGGTATTAGCACTTCACTTTGAGCCTTCACCGATTTTGCTCCCTCATAATCCAAGATATTTCTATCCTGGACGGCAAATCCAAAATTCTTGAAAAGTTGGTATCTGTTGTACTTTCTATCTAAATGCAAAGAACTAGTTTCATATAGCTTTTTTAAAATATCAATACTGTCTGGACAACTATAAGAAGTCTCAAAAACAAAGTGGCTTGCTGTTTCTTCAGAGTTAGCCAATAAGTAATTTCTTTCCCTATAGTTTAAGACCTTGTTAATACCTTGTAAAACATCTTTAGTGCCTAAAAATTTAACAATTGGTTTGTATCCACTTGTGGTATGTGTAAATGTAAAGCAACCATCACCATCAAAGTAACCTCTTACAAAAGCTAGTTGATGTTTATTAGGTAGTTGATTTTCAGACGGAAATAGTAAAGTTTCAGATTTTTTAGGAGTACATCCTAAACTAATTAGATCTAATCTCATTTGTTTACTATAAAAACAATATCGAGCAGCTTTCCCATCTTTAGTTAGATAGATTTTATTATCTGCCTTTATAAATTGCTTAAATTTTAACAAATGGTTCATATCACTAATTTTTAATCCTAGTTCAATAGCATTTGTAGTCGAATGGATTGCACCATCTGCATACAAAAACCCAAGCCAGTAAGCTTTTTCATCAGTATCAATAGTTGAAAAGAGATTATGTTGAGTTCCTCTTTCATTTTGTCTATTGATAATCTGTATTCCATTAGCTTTGAGTATTTTAGATATTCTTTCTGGTCTTGTTTTGAACATTTTACCTATTTTTTCCAAACTGTAACCTTGCTTATAATACTGTATGTATTCTTCAGCTGTACCTAATGTTTGATTTTGTTGATTTAATACACATACCCCCTTACTTCTTAGATACTTATTAATAATGTAAGGTGAATTCCCAAATTGTTTTACAAGAGAAGCTATACTTCTTTGATTTACAACATACTCATACTCAATTAATTTACCTAACTCCTCTTCCATATCTACACATATTTAACTATATGTAAATATACGAATTTTAGATGTGTTTACCATGTCCACCTTTCCCAAACAAGACTACATTTTCATTTGTTATGTACCCTAGGTGTAGAATTTCAGCAACTTGATCTACATAAATGAAGTTTTTGTTAAGAGCTTCTTTAACAGCTTCTAATGAAATAGAGGTTCCTTTAGATTTCATGAAATTTTTAATAAACAGTAACTAATTGCCTACCTTTTTAGTACAGTTGTCGGCTGTTCTGTAGAAAGAGAAGAAATTGAGAAAGCTTGTATAATTCTATTCACAAAGATCAAGGGTCTTTGCTTTCAAATAAGCTTTCTCTAACAACTTCTGGTTATTGTTATTCTATTGTGATAATAGCCACTTAAAACCAATCATGAGGATCATAGAGCTGTAGTCTGACAAAAGCATGATGCATGTCTTCTTGATCCTGATAATGGTGAATTTCAGTAACTTGAGTAAGTCTCTCTCGTACACTACCTACATAACTAGCTCCCTGATACACATCCAATTCCAGAAAAGGCAATTGTTCAGTAGTAAAGCCAGGATACTTTCTGTCCAGAGGAAACTGATAGACTTCCTCATTACACTCATTGAGCACACTGATCTTATCAGCATGTTTTACACATCTTAACATAAGGGTATGATTTATAGGGTTATTAATGAGGAATTCAGTTTCTTGGGATAAAAAACTTATCTTTAATTTAAAGTCAGGTATCCCTTGATGCAAGTGTTTTTGGTCTTGTCAAAAAGCTTTCCAAATACATGGTCATTAACTTTCTCAATGACCCGAAATGTAAAACCATCTACAGTTACACCTGAGTTTCCTTTAAGAATCTCTTCTTTTTTGGTTAGTAACTGCTTAGCAATTGTGGGTAAAAATGGAAAGAATTTAGTGCCGTTGTGATGCATAAGTCAATAACGGTTATTGATATACGTTTAACAAAGTGTAGAGCTACCCTAAGTGTTTGGCTTAAGATAGCTCTAGTTCATTTAGGCAGCTACTTTATACAATGTACCCTGAATCTTGAGTGTTTTGATAGTCTGAAGATTCACCTGCCGAATACAATCATGAGGTGTTGTTTTCTTCTTACTTAACTCAACCACTTTCACATACCCTAACACATTTGGGTCCTGACCAGACAAGTATTGACCATTAAGCACCCTTTCTTCCCCTTTCTTTTTCTTAAAGGTTACAGTAAAGAAACGGCCACCAGCATTGCTCATCAGCTCAAAAGCCTTTTTCTTGCCAATTTTTATGACTTTAGAAGGTTGTTGAACTGGCAGAGCAGGAGTAGCTACAGCATTAGCTGCAATAGCTTGACCAAAAGCAGCTTGTACATCAGGAGTTTGCAAATTTGTCATGGTAATGTTTGGGTCTGAATAAATTCTGAATACACCTGTATCCTCAAAGGTAAATAGGCCTTGAGCAGTAAATCCTTGCATAAGCTTACTTACCAGTTCCTGAGTCCAATTGTATTCTGGGTGATCTTCCCTGAGCTTTAATTTTATCTCCAGGGTGGTTACTCGATTGGTAGCTTTGAGCAGTTGTAAGGCTGCATCTAAACAAAGTTGATCTCTTTTACTCATGATTTGAGCCAAATCACTTTTTTTATATGGCACTGTGACTCATTATAGGCTATGATTTCTGAATTCAATAGCCCATTACCAGCACTAACAAAGGTGCTGTCAAATCCACGTTCCTTTAGGTTTTTATAGGTAAGAGCAAATTCATTCCCTCTAAACCATCCCTCATACTTAAAAGGATTTCCCACATGTACTTCATACACCAGGATTACCTTGTCTGAGTCATATCCAGTATAACCCAATGATTTAGCCATTGTCTCACTGAAATAATTCCCATCACCATACGCTTTACCACTGAACTGAAAATTCCCTGTTGGTCTGATCTTTAAACCCTGTTCCAGAATTGGAAGTACTGAAGTACATCTTGTACCATGAATGAGTGTTCTGGTCTGTCTGTTCTCTTGGGAACTCATCCACTGGTTAAATGCTTCATCTTCCCTGGTTTTCTTCACAGAAAATACAGCATGTACTTTTCCAGATCGTCCATGATAGCCTGAACTGAAATTTTGATCCAGCAAATACTGAATATCAGCATAATCCTCTGTTTCTTCCATTTCAATTCCCAACATATCCAGTAAGGATTGTTGTAACGTGACCTCTGCTTGGGTTGCTGGCTTTTTGCTAAGCAGTGCAACCTGTGAGGCAATTGCATCCAGATTATCTTGTTCCTGTTCAAAGACTTTGTCTAGGTTAATATTGGGTAGTAAGTAATCTCCTACTCTGCCCATGTATCTAGGGATCACTGTGTAGATTTCAATCAGCTTTTTGTTAATTGTCAGGGTATCCAGCCGATTTAAAACACTCAACTCATTGATTAGCTTTTGAGCAGCTTCTAACTGATGTTGAGTTACCTGAGTAGCTTTAACTGAGTAGGTTTTTCTAACCAAATTATCCCGATAACTCTGCATGAGCTTTAAAAACTCAGCTACCTTTCTACTAACAGTGTCACCAATAATTGGCTGAGTATCTGTAACAGGATCATCTACTACAGTTGTAGCTACTAATTCAGTTACATCTTTGTAACCTTTAGCAATCTTTTCCCTTTTCAGGCTATTCCACTTGCTATAAGGATAAGACTTACTAGTGGATGTGCTTTCTACCCTGCCATAATTGACAGTAAAATTAGCTCCACCAGTATAGACCATCTCGTAGAATTTATTATTGTTACCACTGGTTACCATTAGTAACTTACAATAATCTTGTTGCATATAGTAATTGAAGTTTCTTTTAGAAATTAGAAGAAAAAGTACCCAGCCAGCTTAGCCAGCTGGATAACCCGACTCATAACCTAAATACTCTTGTCTTAATCAGCCAGGAGTTGAGTCACTCCAGCTACATCTTTAGCCCAGTCCAGATCATAGACTTCATTGGCCTCAGCTGGCTCACTGATAATAGTAAGCCCTTGAGCTAAGGCTTTTATTACTAGTAACTTCTGAATACTGAATTTGGCAGATAGCTTATTGAGCATAGCCTTTACATTGTCCATACCACTTTTACCTGCATTACCTGTTTGGGGCATTTCTAGCCAGACAATTTGTTCAGCCTGAAGATCCAGGTAACCAAAAATCAACCCTTGACCTAATTCTGATTTAACAGAAATCATCTGCTCTACACAGGAAGGATCAAAAGCAACTCCAGATGCAGTTACTTTCATAGGATTTGTAGAAGCCATCCAACCTACTCTCAGATTCATTTCCAGAGCACTCTTATTATAAGCTCTGCAATGGAAGATCACACCAGAGGCCCCATTAGCTTGTAGCTTTTCTACATCCAGGTTAATAAATTCAGCTGTACCAATCTTATTAGGAATGTGTTGAATATCCCCTGAATGAGTGGCCCCTGTAATGTTAAGGTGACCGAAGTAGCAGATGTCTGTATGATTTGGATAGACCACATCAGCATACAAATCCATATCTAGGTGTTGAGCTGGTAATCCTTCTCCCCAATTCATAAACAGTCTGACTTGTTTAGATTGTAGTGGGAATCGTTGTCCTTGCAAGAAATGAGCTAAGTCCTGTACAGTTTCTGATCTGTCTCCAATGCTAAATGGAATGTACTCAAGATCAGGATGAATGTACATGGTTTTGTTTTCATTAGGAGTAGCAGCAAATCTCTGGAAGATAGCTTCATCTACTAAGGACTCAACTAGTTCCATGTATTGCTTTCTTTCTGTAGCTGACATAACTGCTACCAATGGATGTGGGTCAATAGTTTTAGTTAATCCAGCTCCTAATGGTTTTACCACTCTAGTTTGACCAGAAAAGTAAACTTTAGCAGCCTGAGTTAATGTAACAATGAGCCTCATAGGTAGCTTAGTAAGCACTTCTTTAAACGCATCCATAACTAGGGCAGCATCATACTTCAGCAACAAACTAAATAGCATTCTAGAAAATACTCCTGGACGTTGTTTTAGTAAGTGCAATCCTAGAGTAAGACTGTGCTCTTTCATGGCCTTGTTGACCAAATGAGCCCAACCTAAACCAGTACCTTGATTTTGGAAGATATACAGCAGATCCTTTAGTCGCTCAAAACCAGCTTGCTTGGCAAACTCATTCAATCTAGCTGCTCTGATGAACCTAACCCACATTTCTCTGTGAGGATTCATAGAGTCTAATACTGGCCTGATGCCATCAAATTCATTCATCCACTCAGCAATCTTCCTGGCTTCTGGTCTAGAATACTTTAGTTTCAGTTGCTCCTTTTTATTGGCAACCTCACTAGTATTCACAGAACTCCGGTATCTACTGTAGCCTCTTCTACTATCTCTTGCTGTTTTGTTGAGAATAGTCTTAGGCTTAACAATCTGAAGATTACCCGTATGTTTATACCACAGATATCTTAACACATCAGAAGGCAGCTTAAAAAGCTTACTAGCTTCTTTACGTTTACCCAAGGCTACCAATTGATCCACCAGGAACATTTTGGTTTCAATCATGCCTACTTCTACCTCTGGTACTGGGTAGATTTCTAGCAAGGTTAACACAGCTTCTTTCTGTGTACCATCTAAAGGAGTCTTAGACTTCAACAGATTATCAAAGTAGTTCAGTAACTCCCGGTCTCCCCATAGCTTGAGTATTTTCAGCTTAGAACCCTGGCCTACTGGAATCTCCATATCAGCCTCAAAAGGAGTACCACAAAAAGGGCAACCATTGTACTTTTCCAGCTCAAACACATTGGCCGGGATAGTGTGTCCACAAACTAAAGTAGTTCCTGATCCACCAACTAACTGGTTAAACCAGGTAAGCACATGAGCAAACTCACTGTCTTTAGGTGGCACATCCCACTGTTTGATCAGAGGAGTCCAATTTAATTTGCTGCCTGTAACAGTCCTTACAAAATCCACATACAAATCCTGAAATTCTTCTGTGGTTGTTTTCCAGATAGACAGGGCTTTTGAGTCCAATGTATAGCCTAGTTCCTTCAATTTAGCTAGGTTTACAAAGGTGGAGACCCAGTTCTGAACACTGGTAATCTCTTGGGCAGGCACATAGATAGCACCTTGCCGAATGGCAATTTTGTTGTGTTTTTCCATAAAAGAGAAGGTAATTACAGAGCTATAGGAGCTTTTTTAGTGAGAAGTAAGCTCTGTTTGACCTTATTTATTTTTGATGATTTTAATGGCTTTAATTACCAACTGGATGGTTTCTTTTCTGGCTTCCAAATAACCAGTTCTTATGAATGGTGTAATGAGTGTGTGTTTGGGGCTACAATACTGTTCTAACTCAACACTTTCAGGGGCATGTACATGGCCCACTAAAGTACCAACAGTAAAAGAACTACAGATATAGACACTCAAGCTAAATTCATGCAAAGCCCACATTACAATCTGATCAAATGTAGGAGCTCTAAACATAACGTTAGAGTCTATACGTGGATTGAATGGAGGTAAGAGGTCTTCATTACCTAAGTAAATTTCTTTATCCTTCCCAGTATAATAACCCAAAGTAGGCCAGTCAAAACCTAATTTTTTAAACTCCAGTGATTCTTCATAAGAAAGAAAGGTCTCTCCCAAAGTTGGAATTGGCTCAAAGGTTTCATTAGCTTCTAAATAAGCCATGATTGTTTCATCACTTGGGCTTTCAGGCAGTTCTTTATGATAAATCAAGCTATCAATTAGGTTTGCACCATGTTTGACTTTGCTTTCCTTTACTTCTGCAATAATCTGCTCTTGACTTCCATAGTATTTCCTTACCATGTCCAGCATTTTGAATTGTCTGATCTTCATATGGATTTAAGCAAATTCTGTTTGACCTTTGTTTAAGAATTTTGAAACTATTTCTGTGTATAAATCAGGCTTTTTTTGTCCAGTAAATCTACCCCATTGTGTTTGACAATGTGGACATTCCCAAACCAATACTCCATCATAAAAACCTTCATATTCAATTCCAATTAAATCAGAAAAATAAGTAGGGTTTTCTGGAGTATAGCCATACATTCCAGCTACTTCAATAATTTGCTCATCAGTCTTATCTTTATAGTGAGCATGATTAGGATTAGTTGGGTCTTCTTTAACTTCTCTAAAGAATTGTAAAACATCTTTTCTATTAAAGCTGCCTCCACATTCAGGACAATTATCTAGGTTTAAAATGTTCATTATGCAGGTACATCAGGTGAGAAAATACGGTTTTCAGGCTTACTCCAATCAATCCACTCCATGTCACAATATGGACGATTAGAACCATTAAGTTGTACAGGAATGTACATTCCCCAACTGGGTGTAGGTTGTAAGCAAAGTGCATCATTGGCCAGCATGCCTACAATCAAATCATGACAGGTGTCATCTTCATACTTCTGTTTACCAGCTTCTGTAAAACAAACCCAGATGCCTTCATTAGGCCCAACAGGTACCAGTAACTGAACTTTACCCAGGTGTCGCTGGTCATAACTAAAAGGGCTGAATGTTAAACTCCGGCCATCTTTTAGGGTTAGTGTAGCTGTTTCTTGAATGGTCATTTTAGTTCTTGTTTATGTAAAAACTCAAGAATTTCCTGGTCAGTTGGATTCGGTTTTAATAGGCCACTTTTAATGCACAAAAACATAAGTGGGCTATTATGGTATTTGTCTTGTTTGAACTGGGCAACTAGATCTCCTTCTAAATACTCTCTGATTGAGAATAAGATTTTGAATCTTCTAGTCATACAATAATCAATTGGTTATTAGCACCCTCTTCTCACTATCCTTTTCTGTCAAGCAGTAAGTGTAGGGTCACGTAGTTATTATATCTCGTTGTAGTAAGGACTGGGAATCCTCTGAGGTGATCGTTCCTCCATAATTAACTACTTGCTGAGAACTCATTAATGTGGAGTTGGAGTGATTCAGGAGTGTATAGCATTACCTTGTCACCAACTTTGCAAATTTCCCTTTACAGGTACTTTCCTGACATTCTATGCTCTTTCTCAAGGAGCCCACATTTCTAGGATTTCTCTTTCTGATAGCTACGGGTTTAAATTCTCTAATGTCTTAATATGAAGAGACCTAAGCATTATTAAGTAGACTGCTACTACTCAGAAACTCATTAACTAGAGCTAGTATCTTTATTGAAATTAGATTAGTATAATTTCAACCAGGATCAATGTTTAGCCTATTAGCACCCCTTAGTCACTGTTACCTTCCATAGAGGAGGTGGTTTACCAGTCGGGTCAAGCTGAGAACTCATTTGTGTTGTATAACGAATGTCTAAACGATACTCATGTTATATTTACATCATTCCTTTCTCAAGGGAACAACACATCCATCATTACTGAAGCTAATCCTCCTTCTCTTCTATTGGCGAAGATTTGTTGGGTTGTCTTTAGCTAGTTTGTCAATTCAAACTTGGTATCTTTTATCAAGGCTAGATTAGTATAGCCTGACCAGGAATCAATGTTTAGCCTGTTATTTTCCATGCTATCTGGACTCGAACCAGAATCAATCAGAGGACTTACACCTCAACTTCAGTCCTGTTTAGGTGCTGCTTGGATTTACCCAAGCCCCGTATCTCTACAGGGGGATCTGCCATTCTCCCATGGACATGGAAAAACTCTTAATTGACTTTAAATGAAATGTAGTAATGATTATTGTTAACAATTTCAACTCCTGGCACATTATAAATAGACGTTAAGTTATCTACACCAGCTTGAAATACATCATGCAATTCCTTGTAAGGTTCCGCATCATAATCTACCATTGTTGTGTAATATTTACTAAACTTTTCATGTCCCCAGGACTCATTCAAGAGAAATCTGCATAATTGATTCTCAGGCTTTATAAAAGCCTGCTCTAAGAAGTAAGTACAAGTTGGGCCAAGAGTGTAAGGCAATGAATACTCAGGCTTAAACCGAAGATCAAAATTAATAACTGCCTTAGCTGTCACAATAGCTGGTTTTACACAATCCACTAAAGTAACCTGAGCACAATCAGAAAAATACTGTACATTATTTACTTTACTAGTTGCAGGATAAGCCTGTTCTAATTCTGCTAAAGCAGCCTCAAAAGCCTCAACAGAAGTACTATAATAAGTTTCTCCTGTTAAACAGAAAAAGGCTTTTACACTGCTTAAAGGCCCAACAAAGCCTTGTAAAGGCTGTTTGTATAACTGCTTATCTTTGTTAACAAATGAAGCAGCTAACCGATAGCCACCACCCATAAGCTTTTCAGTTGGTAACCAGATGACTGGTCTAAACTTGTTTTGTTCAGGGCTAAAATTTACTGTTATATTTCCAAGTAAACTATCCATGGCTTATGCTTCAAAAATAGATAAATACAGTTTTTCAATCTTCTTGTAAATCCACTCATACACATCCCATAACAGCTCACCAAACATCCAGTTGAAGGCTGAAAAGGGCTAGAAAAACCACCATCTAAATACATGATCTTTTAGTATAAAATACTTCTTTTCATCTGGCTTTTTCTTTAATTCTTGGCCTTTGAAGTATGTCCTAACTAAAGAGAAAATGAAGCCTATACTTAAATAATACAGGATATTTTCCACTGTCAAATAACTGAAAATCGGAAAATTACTCCAGTAATAACAGCAAATCACAAAAGCAATCAGAATACCAAATGCAGTAGCTAAACTGTTGTGCTTATCAGCTACTGCCAATAGCAATACTATAGCTACCACTAAGCCAAAAAAGGCAAAAGCACTACCAAACAGGCTAAAAGCCATCCAGGTTTGAAACCAAGTCTCCATTAATTGAAAAGGTTTATTAAAAGTTGCAGAAAATCAATGTGTAAATGATACCTGTTCAGTACAATTAGTAATAGAAGTACTACAGATATATATCCATCAATACTAACAGCAAATCCTTCTTTTTTAATTTTAAAGATATTCCAAAACAAAATTGACCAGCAGAAAAACACAACAAATAAAAACCATTGACTAGTAAAGAAGCCAATAAACATCCAACACCAATATAAAAATATTAGTCCGGCTATATTTTTATTGGCATTTTGAGCCTTTGTTTTAAGTCGTTCGAGCATAGCTACATGTTTTGCTGGCTCTATTACTGCATGAAACTCAAATACTAGAGCTAGACTAGTCCAACCATAAAATAAAAAACTAAGCATGCATGTAAAGGTTAATGACTCCCCAGATAAATTCACTAAAGGCTGTATTCAAATGCCAATTAAAAAATATAGCATTAACAGAAATAATACCTTGAAGTAGTATAATACCAAGTGTATTAAATCCTTGCCAATCATTGGTTAACCACCTGCTATTAAATTGTCTGGCAGTAATAATATTCGAGATGATGAGTACACCTATATTGCTGTGAAACACAACAAGCAACCCTACTAAATTGAAGTAACGATAGATAGTATCTATACTAGGCAATATCCAAGCTAACCCAAATTCAGTATCATCTAGCAGATTAACAATTCTTTCTGGTAGTAATTTATGTCTTATCAAATACGATAAATCATAATAAACCATCACACTGTAAGAAGGGTTAATCAGTAAATAGTAGTACCAAATGACAAATAGTAGGCCTACACTACCATAAATAATCTGAAGAGCCCTCCAGAATAGCATAAAGGATTCAAACATAATAATGCATGGTTTTTAAGTGAACAATAGAAAAAAAATGGCCAGGTAATCGTGATTGTATTTCAGTCTTTTGCTCTACCAACTGAGCTATACCAGCGTTAGCTGATACCAGGAATTGAACCTGGGACCCAAAGTTTTTAGAAGTAACATTCACTTGACCTGACCAATAAGGAAGTCTGGTAATCAATAATGTAATTACCTGTTTCAAAAAGTTTTTAGAAGTAACATTATTTTGACCAGACTCAGTTACCCAGGGAAGATTCGAACTCCCACCAAGAGGACCAAAACCTCTTGTGCTACCATTACACCACCGGGTAGGGTTAATAAAGCAATCATTCAACTATTTTCGTAGTCATCATAGAGTTGTAGAAGTAAGTTGAATTTGGCCTTATTAATAAGAAAATCAGGTAATCCATACACTAATTTCAGTTTACCAATCTGTTTTTAGAAGTAAGTGTGTGTTGACCTGATCTTGTGAGACCTACAGGATTTGAACCTGTAACCTTCTCATTAAAAGTGAGAAGCTCTACCAATTGAGCTAAGGCCTCAGGAAACTCATCTAATTCAAAGAAAAAGATGAGTAAGCATCTTGTATGAGAAAAAAAACTAATCGGGTTTACCAGTTAAATGGTAGTAGGAATACCTGGACTTGAACCAGGGGCCTCAACATTATCAGTGTTGTACTCTAACCAACTGAGCTATATTCCTAGATTTTGTGCATAAATATTCCCCAATACCTATGCACATGTCCTTTTAGTTAACGTCCATTATAATGGGTAGTGGGTGAGAGGCTCGAACTCCCAACTTCCTGCTTAGAAGGCAGGATTTCTATCCAATTGAATTAACCCACCAGAAAAAAAACTCTTATAATTCAAGGTGTATATAAGAGTCTTGTTCACCGTAACTTGAGTTTAATCAGGCAATCTACCTGCTAAGTCAAATCCCTATTTTGATGCCTATGCAGGCTAGAAGTAAGCTAGGTATTGGCCTGATTAATTCATTGAATAACAACTAATTGGGAGTAATTAGCTGTTTAACTATACTATCGTATCACACGCTCACCATGCAATACAAAGATAACCTAGTCTGGTTAGGGTTGATGCTCCTAATAACAAGAGTTGGTTAGTCTATTTTTCACCAAACCAGCTAACAATAACTGTACCTACTAATAGTATAAACATCCAGGCTGCCATACCTTCTCTAAATTCAGTTGGCCATTGAGCTAATGTAAATGAACCCACATGAACGCATCCAATCAATAGGAGGCAAAGCATTACTAGGATGCCAGCAATAAGGTGTCTTAGCTTGAATATCAAGGTTTTCATTCTACTTCTACAATTTTATAGTTTGTAAACCAAGCCTTATATGGCTTATCTTCAGCTAATCTGTCCCAACCCTCTACATAGGGCTTTTTAGGTTCTGCACACAGCTTATCCCATAAAGTTTTATGGGCCACCCCATGAGGTTCAAATGGCTGGGCTTCTGGTGGAAGATCCTCTACAAATTGAAAGGGATGAAATAGATCAGTAAATGTGTGTCTCCATTGACTTCCTTCAACTAGTAGCAAACCATCATCAAAGGTGAGTGTAACATTCTCAATGAGCCCTATATGAAAACTCCATTCAATCTCTGTATTTGAGACTGTTATGGTGTTACCTACTACAGTAGCCCACTTATAGTGCTTAGCTATCTTTGTTGCCATACAATAGGTAGAGAATTAAAACACCTAACAAGACAGCTACAAATAAGGAGCTTAGGCTGAGTAAAGCAGGAAGAGTTTTCAAAGAGACTCCAATAGTAAAACTAGCTAGGATAAAGACGCATCCAATACCAAACAGAGTTACAGCTATCCATTCAACGAACGCCTGTTTAAATTCCACTACTGATGGATGCGTCCTATATGACAACAGCTTTTTTAAGCTCATTAGCCAATAGAGATTAAAATTTGATTAAAATTTACTTAATTGGGAACTAAGACAACCAAATCAGGAATCAATTAGGAACTTTTTGTGTTTACTCTGAAAGAGTATACTTCTCCTGTATTAGAAAACTGTATAAACTAGGTTGTACTTGGTTAGCTTGTAGGTAGTTAGGTTTTGTCCATACTCTGTCCAATAGAAATAGTAATTAAAATATCAGATTCTCAATCAGGAATCAGCTATCCTACCTAATCCACTTTTTTCTACCTATTCGTGTTTTTAATAAGCTGTTTCTAGCCTATCCTTAAATTCTTCTGGAGATAGCATTGTAGGCATTAAAGCCAACTCTGCCTTGTAGGTTCTGTCAGCCCAGGCAGCATCAAAAGCTTTCTGACCAAACTCTTTAGCTTCCTGAATACCAGGAGCATATACAAATGTTGTTACCATCTTGGTAGTGGTCAGAAAAGGCTTCCATACTGTTGTACAGATGTATTTTGTTGTTTTAAGACTATGCTCTGTACATTTTCTGGCCATTACCTGATCACCAAATAGCTCTACTTTAAATAAGTAAGCTGTTTTGTTGTAGGTGTATGTTTCAACTTGAATTGGTGTATTAAACCATGTAATAAGGTCATAATACTTCTCAATTGAGCCATTACTAGCCACTGGCGGAACACCTTCTGCTGTACTTAGTGTGATATGAGGATACAAAATTAATCCTTCATAATCCTCATGACCAACTAACAATACATCTACCTTATCAGTGGTTAACCTTCCCACTGCATACAAGTAGTGAGGAATAAATGGCAGTATTGAATGCTCTGGCCCAAACGCAATAGTACAATGAGAATAATACTCATTACTATGCACTACAGGAAACAACGCCTTTAATTTAGCTGTTTCTGCATCAGTCAATTTATAGCAGCTATATACTGCCTTCTCTAAAGGAAACATGGTTAGAAGTGTTTAGAGTATCTGAATATTACTTGAGCCAGCTGTTTGGCATGAGGCCTGTTCCTGGCAAATACTATAAGCTCTTTCTTGTGTTTGTATAGAATAGCTCTAAAGGGGTCCTCAAATCTCTTATTGGTAAAGACTTTTAGGATTTCCCCTGCATTGCTAATCTCAACTACATAGAGCTTCTCACCCTCCTTGTTTTGGATACAAGTGAGGGCTTGAATAGCAGCTTTCATTAACTAACGGACATTAATATACGTAGTCTTATTCCTCTTCTCCTTCAATGTAAAGAGTTTTGACTACTACCACTCTTTTGTACTGCTCCTCGCCTAGAGCTGGCACCATGATAGTGTCACCTTCAGCTAGGTATTCTGCTGTTCTTAGTGGTACAATTTCCACTGTGTTGTCAGCATTCATTACTTTGACATTGTTATGGGCTGGTCTGCTTTCTTCAGCAGCAGTCATACTAGCCAGTCCTACAATAGCAATAATAACCAGTACTACTATCCCTATAAAGAGTAGTATATCTTTTTGTGATTTAGACATGATTTTGTGAGTCTTAAAAAGTGAATAAAAAGGGGATACAGGTAAGTTTCCCCCTTTTAAGTAAAGATTACGTATACTAGATAGCGTTAGACATACTAGCTTGATAGTATATTCTTAATATACCATTCACAATTTCCATTTTTGAAATGGGCAAGGTTAATACAGATGTAGGAGCTTCTTTAATTTGCACCTGTTGTTCTGTAGTTTGTACACTTGTTTCTACTTCAGCTACTATATTTACTTTTTTTTTTAATAGACTATTAAATAGCCTACTGTTATGTTTATAAGTTTGAGTTGCTCGCTCTTGGCATGCTTTTTCAGATCTTTCTAGTAATGAGGCCGCTTTACTGAAAAATTCTTTTCTATCTCTAATGCAAAAGTTAAATTTTTCATGTGTCTCATTATTAGGGTTAATAATACCCATAAGCACTTGATCTTCCACTATATCCCAATAGTAAGATCGTCTAGTAGATTTCATAATCTGTTTGTTTTTAGGGTTATTCAAAAATTAGTAAGCAAAGAAAAAGGGGTTTTAGGCCCCATCATTGTACTGTTGTTGAGATGATTCTGAAGCCAATGAACTCATCTGGTTCATTTTCCCAGATACACATCTTTTGGCCACACTCATTTCTGTTCAACCAGGTATATTCTTCTCTATCCTTGGTTAATTCATTAACTGCTTCTGTTGCTTTAAGTATGCTAGGAAAAACACCAGGTACTAGAATAGGATCAACTTTGACTGGAGTATATTCTTCAATTTGATACACTTCTGATCCTTCTATTCCCAAATGCTTGTCGACAGTTGCTAGAACAAGCTCTAACTGTTTCTCATAGGCAGCTGGGTCTGCTTGAGCCATACCAGCAAGAGATTTGATTAAGAGTAGTACAACCCCTTTTATGTCCTTTGACATGTACTCAATTACAGCTGGACCTTTAGTTTTCTGCTTCATCTGCTTCAAGTATTACCAGATATAGCCTAAGGTCTTCATTGTCATCACTAGTGTTGGAGTAATAGTTAGGCCAGCTTCAATAATTGAGCTGTGTTTAACTTTAAGATCTCCACTAGTTGTGTAGCAGATTGAGCAATCATTAGCATTAATAACTGATTGCTTTCGGAACATGGTGTTTCTCAACAGCTTGGCTGGGCCAGCTTTTTTGTGAATGAATCTCATAATTAGTCTCCCATATCTACACAGTAATACATTCTGTGCTCGTGATTAGCCATGATGGTTGTGCTGCCATTGCGAGTTTTGTAGACCCTTGTAAAAGGTAGTTCTGGCACTTCAATACCATTGTTTACCCAGCCAAGGAACTCATAGCCATCCTTGTTTAGGGCTTCTTTAACCTCAGATGAGTGGTAAATTTCAGGGTCAATAGGTTGACCTGACAGGATCACATCAATAGTGATCTCAGCAAAGTAATTTGTGAGCATTGTTAGAAAAGTTAAAAAGTGAATTAATAGGCAAAGTTTTATTGCAGAACAATTGCTATCAGGAGTTTAGCAGGATCACCTCATCTACATGCCTGTAGTATATATGTCTCCAATGCCCACTATTTCTAGTGATTCTAGTTCATGCAATAAAAGCTTTGCTTTACTACCCCTCTGTACTCAGTTGTTGTATCTGGTCTAAGTTACCTAGTAGCATTAAGCTGGAGAATTGTAACTCCACTAGAACTCTTGTAATCAGCTCCTACAACAACTGCCAGTCCTTGGGAAACTGGAATGGTACATTACTAGTGCTAAGTGAGATAAAGAACTGCATCAACATCTAGGTCAATGCAGTTACTTATAATACTTGGAATAAATGATCGTATATTATTTTAATTTCCACGAGATATTACTAATGGGTAAACCTTTAATATTACCTTGTAGTCTTAATACAATGTTATCTTCAGCATATTCTATAATACGTGTGTCAGTATGAGTTATCATTTTAACAAACACTTTTATCTTCAGGCGGTCTTCCAATGATAATTCTGTGTACTCTCCCAACAAACGGTGAATATCTTCTACCATTTGTTGATACATATTACCACTTTTATACTTTTGTTTGCACTCTTCTTCATAAAGGTGTTTAAATTCTTCAATACTCATTGTTATGTATTTAAAGTGAAACAATAACCTTTTAACCTACATGATTTTCTCAATGTAGAACTTATATTAGAGAATCGAACTCTAAGTTAACTATTGCTAGTATCACCTGATCTTCCTTCACATTTGAGTGTGAACTTCTAACAACCAGATATATAAGAGGTTTCAACTTTTATTTAAAGTGGTTTAAGTCATCATCAGATTGTTTTCCACTGCATTGAATTACCTATGCTATTTTATTTTCCCAACCAATGGATGTGTACTAAAGAAAGCCTAATACACATCCACTAGTAGCTTAAGCCATTACATCAAAATACCAAGGCTTAAAGTTTGTATAAAGCTCAATAACCCTATTATTAAAAGCTGCTTGCTCTTCAGAATCCCAAGCCCATTTACCAGGATGCCAATCAAACTCTATAATAGCTTGTTTCTTAGCATTAGTATCAGCTATTTGAGAACAGAACTCTAGATATTGTTCTAGAGTACCCTTAAGAGCAAAGATCTCAAAAGAATTAGGATGGATTGTTGGATGGACAAACACACCTTCTAATGCAATTACTTCATCTAGAGTCATTGTAGTAGCATCAAAGGCAACTGCATGCATTCCACAGCTACTGGCACTTATACCAAAGTCTTTGTATTTAATCAGTGTCTCCATTGAATTACGGTTGTTTAAACATTGGTTGTAAATACCAGCACCCATCTACAACTAGATTGCCACAAGGAGTATAGCCTTGTTTAACAAGCTTATTTACTTCGTCTGTAAGTTCTACAACCCTTTCAGCTCTAGCTACTGTGTACATATCAATGGTTTTTAAAAGTGAATTGGTTTGCTTTGAGCATCTCTAAGGACCTAAACCTATCAATTGATAGACCCAACAGCATGATCTGTTGTGCAGCAAATGGCTATAACTATATGTATTACAGTTGTTTTTGGAGTAGATTGAATTGAGTTGAAATAGCATTGAGTTATATAGTCGCTGATCCTCAAGCACTTACATAATTTAATCTTATATTATTCAATCCAAATAATATTCTGTATTTCCAAGGTTAATCAAAATCTCATTTAACAAAGTCAAACAAAATCCCAGCATTATACTTAAGTCTTAATTGCATCATTCTGTATTCTTGATTAAATGCAGAATATTATTTGGATTAGTATCGGAAGCTGAGCTGCCACTAAGTTGTTATCAAAGTAGCAGCCCAGCAAAACCCCCGAAGGGTAAGAGAGACTAAGCAGCCTCTCTCATCTTCCTTCTGAGTTTCACAGCTTCCTTAGGTAGGAGTTGTTTGTAGAACTGGCCAGGATTTGTCTTGCTCTCTATATCCACTATGACCTGCTGAGCAAGCCAAACTTCCAAGCCTTCCAGCTCTACATCCTCATCAGATTCTAAAGCTTCCTGAGGCATTGTGAATGGTAAGTCATCCAGGTTGATTGTTAATGTCTCTCTATTGAACTTGACCTTAACTGAGTTGTATTCCTTGTTAAAGCTCATGCCCTTTAGAATAGCACGAGATATCTTGTCTTCTAGAGTTACTGTGAATTTTTTCATGTCTGTATGTAGTTATAAGTTCAAACCTAGGGGGTTACCCCAGACCTCTGGTCGCAGGGAGGGCAGGTTTACTGGGAGTATCTTCTACTCACAGCCATATAAACCAATTCCCAAACAGAAGTGTAATACAGCTACATAGTCTTATAAATCAGATGGTAATGAAACCAACTTATAAGCAAGAAATAAAAAGAAAAACGTAAGGTTTTTATAAGTCCATGAAACAAAGAAAGTTAGGGTATGCCTTTTGCAAATAAATACAGATTAGTACTTACAGTGCAAAATAGACATAATGAGAAGAGTAAAATAGCAACCAGAATACTCTTTTTTATATCAGATAGATACTTCATGATTCTAGAAGTAATTTCTGATTACAAACATAATATAGCCATTCCAATAAAAATATCTGCAATAACAAGAATCGTTTATGGAAAAGTGTGTAAATTTGTAACCATAAGTACTTATAAAAATAAGATCTAAATAAGTATCTTCTTAATACTAGTAAGTCTACAGACTTGTAGACTAATAATAAATGCAGCATGTTACCTTTGAAGAGGTAGCACATAAATACTATAATTTACAAGGGGAAGAGTATATATCAGCTACTTCCTTAGTGTCCCTCTTCAAACAACCGTTTTACCAGGAATACTGGAGTTTATATAAAGCATTACAACGATTTGTAGAAAAGAATCAGAGTATTTCAGCTTGGCACAAGTTTAAAAAGGAACATAAAGTTCTAGCAATCAAAGAAGAAGTTTACCTCTGGAAGATCATAGATAACCATCTGCCTACCTATAGATGGCATATCCAGTTCATTCAGAATCAAATCCTGGAAGAGTGGAATATAGAGAAGAATATAGCCTGTAGTAAAGGCACTATCTTCCACTTGGATAGAGAAAAGGAGGCTTATGAAAAAGGAGAACAGCGGTATGGTGATACAGATATCATCCAGAAAACAGCTACCTCCTATTCACTAAGCCTAGACAACCTTGTGGATGGATATCATCCTGAACTCTTGTTATACAACCATAAATACAAAATAGCTGGTCAGGCTGACAGAGTTTGGATAACCACAGAGAATTCTGTTAGATATGTAGATTTAGACGATTGGAAAGGGTTTTCATTAGATACTCCAATTCCTACAAAAAATGGATATAAACTAATGAAAGACATTATGATAGGTGATCTCATTTTTGATGGTAATGGTGAGTTAACTAAAGTAGCTCATGTGTCTCAAATACATTATAATCCGTGCTATAAGATTACATTTGATACAAATGAACAATTGATTTGTGATCATGAGCATAAATGGGAAATAGTAAAAAAGCACAAAGGCTCTAAAAAAGCAATTGAAGTTGAGTTAACAACTGAAGAGCTTTATAATGAGCATACTAAGAAAGATTCGATTCTTAGTATACCTTGTATAGCACTTACTTTAACTCAAACTAATCTACCTATTGACCCTTATGTATTAGGTGTTTGGTTAGCCGATGGTAACCGGACTGTTAATACTATTACTAACACGACTAGGGGTGTGTGGGAAGAAATTAAAAAGAGAGGATATAAAATAAGTGAAAACTTAAACAGGATAACAGGTAGAGCCGAAAGCAGAACTATTTATGGAATAAGAAAGCATCTGGTGTCTTTAAATTTACTAAGTAACAAGCATATACCTGAAAGCTATCTCAGAGCTTCTCATGAGCAACGATTAGATTTGTTAAGAGGTCTTATGGATGGTGACGGGTATTTACACAGAAAAAGAAAAAGATGCTCATTACAGACAACCAAAAAATGGCAAGCAGATTCTCTATTTCAACTAGTTACTTCTTTAGGGTTTAAGGCTACTATTTTTATAAGTCATTCAGGTACAGGCTTTGGTAAAACCAATATCACAGTCTATGATGTTTGTTTTACTCCAACAGAAAATCCTTTTCTTTCTAGAAATCAGGATTACTTTGATGTAATTAAACAACCTGGTAAATACTCAAAAGCTAGGTACATTAAAAGTATTGAGGTAGTTGCTACGGTACCAACTAAGTGTATTGGGGTTGAAAGTAATACGCATACTTACTTGGCTGGTTATGGTGGAATCAAAACACACAATACCAATAAGAAGATCAAAACTGACAATAGCTATGATAACATGAAGTACCCGGTAGAACATCTACCTGATTGCAATTACAACCATTACAGATTACAGCTTTCCCTTTATGCCTGGATGCTAGAACAACAGGGCTATGTAGTTCGTAATCTGCAATTTACCCACTGTATCGATTTACAGACCAGAGTGCCTTACAAGTTTACATATTTAAAAGAAGAAGTAGAAGCGTTAATCTATCACTACACATGGGAGCAGTTTTAGTAACCAAGACCTTCAATAATCCAGTACAAGCAGCTAAGAAAGCTGTAGAGGTTTATGTGATCCTGAACAACATTAAATACAGTCAGCGATTACTTTTCCTGATGGCTTATTATTGTCTTTATGGTGTCAGTAGAAAAGCTGAAGAACTGTTTAAAGATGAATTCTTAGTCAAAACCTCAGAGAACATGACCAAGCAGATTATCAATAACTTACGCCATGCCCTGTATAAGAAAGGCTTGATTATCAGATCAATCTATACAACTACTGAATATACAGTGAATCCCCACTTGAGAGATCAGTTAACTGACTTGGATAAGTTTACCTATGTGATTAAGTTTTCTGTCAATGAAGAGACCAGAGCAAGTATATAAGGAAGTGGCCACTGAACTCAACCTACCAATGGATGTGGTTAAAGAGGTCAGTGAAACTTTTTGGAGATATGGTAGGGAACAGTTGAATAACCCCCAGCAACAGGGGGTTTACTTTCCCTACCTTGGGGAGTTCTATACCAATCCAGCTATTCTATTTACCCGGCTAACCCATTACATCTATAAGCTACGCTTAGCCAAGCATACCAATACATTTGGCCCTAAAACAGACATTGTGATCAAAGAATGCACAGTAAATATTAGAAAGATGTGGAAAGTTAAAAATGAGATGGGTTGGCGATTTACAGGCAAAAAGCCACACACTAAAATAAAAAAGGTAAACCAGTAAATAAATGCAATATAAATCTTTGATTACTTATTTATTGAATTGTACTTTTACATATAAAATAATCAAAGAGTGATTGTTCTAATACTTGAACAATGAAACACCTTACACAATCAACATTAATTTGTAATATTAATCCATCAGTTGAAGTAGGGTATTATGAAGTTGATCAGCAACCATTATTGTGGATTAATGACAAAGTTACCAAAACAATCGTCCAATTGCCTTTAAATTTATCTGACCTATTACAGTTACAATTTATACTGCAAGAATTACTTAGAAGTAAGATAAGTCAGTTACAAGACAAAGAGATAATAGTTGAAACAAATAGTAAATGGTATGAATATGATTAAACGTTCTTTTTTTCAGGAGCATCTTGAAGTAGCTTTACATGGTATACAAAATATTGATAAAGTAGTTGAATCCAGATTCAACAGTGCCAAAGACTTCTTTAACAAACTGGAGCCAGATAAAAAGGAAGAATCGGAAAGAAGGCTGGAAATATGTTTGACCTGCCCTTTTAATTCGGTAAATGCTAAATCTTCCTTAGAATACAAAAACCTTATGGGTAAGTCCTATGAGACGACCAGATCAAACCATGATCTGCATTGTAGTTTCTGTGGCTGCCCTATTGACAAGAAGGTATTGGCTATGACTGATATGTGTGGTGTGTATTATTTCAATGTGGAAAATCCAGCCAAAGCTCTGCCACTTAAATGGGAAAGGTATCCCTAATTACCTCTAGTAAAGACTAGTTTTTATAAGACGTATATAGATAATCGTTAGTAATATAGTATGGAATTAACAGAAGAAATGTTGCAAGCCCTTGGGTTTGAGAAGAAAGACAATGCCTATGTAGATGAATGGGGTGTAATGATCTATGCGGATAAACTGCCAACTACACTACTTGGGTTGAAGCGAGTCCTGACTGGTACAGCCTATATCCGAGCAGAAGAGAAGTTCAAAGCAGATTTACAAGCCTTCATTACAAGCAGAGGTAAAAAGAAATCAAAATAACCCATGGCAAAGAAAGCAAACTTATATACCCAGGCTGAATTAGAGTTCCTGGAAGATCAAGTAAAAGAAAGTATTCAATTTTTAAAAAATAGACCCTTCTCATCTTTACAGGATAGGATGTCTAGAAAACAGACAAGAGGTGGCGGTTATGTGGATACCTGTATTGCCAGTATTGAAGAGCAAGCTAAAGCAAACATATTAATGATGGAAAAACTATTGAATATGCTACCTGCTTTGGAAACTATGAGAGAACGTTTAGCTGAAGGCCCATCTGTTAAAGGAAATTATGAATTGCCTGAAAGTCTGAGGGGATATATGTCCTAAAGATGTTTAATACCACTAGTAAAGAATTATATAGCAATTTAAAACCAAATGAAATACCTCCCAGAGACCATCCTGACCGGCCAGCTTTTGTGCAGTGGGAGAAAGACAAATCCCTCAATGGGGTAACCATTAATGGTCAGTTTATTCCAGGTGGTTTTTATTATCACTTTAATCATCATGCCATTGCCAGGGATGTCCTGGATCATACAGGCAGGAATCACCGGATCATTGGCAAACCCCTGGTCAGGGATAATGACTGGCTTATCTTTTCAGAGTATGATAAAGCAGCCTTAGCCAGAGAGGTATTCTGCATGGGTGGGGCCAGACAGTTAGGTAAAGACTTACTAAACACATCCAAACTTTACACTGAAACAGGTGAAATAGAAATTGGCAGTGCTCAGGTTGGTCAGCAGATTTATGGAGCTGATGGTAAGTTAACCACTATAACTGGAGTGTATCCACAAGGAATCAAACCAGTATATGAAGTAAGCTTAGCAGATGGTAGAAAAGTATATTGTGGCTTAGACCATAACTGGTATGTTTGGAATTATAGGAAGTTTAACGGGTATAAAGAACATTCTAAAAAGAATGGTACAAACACATTAGGTGGTTATGAAATAAAAACAACCAGACAGTTATTAGAAGGCTATAGAAAGGAACGTATACACACTACAGGTAGAAACAATTCTTATGAATCCAGGTATGCAATTCCTGTTTGTCAACCAGTACAGTATCCTGAAAAAGAGTTATTAATTGACCCTTATATTTTTGGATTATGGCTTGGAGATGGAGATAAAATAAGAGGAGGATTAACTACACTTGATCCAGAAATACAAGAAGCTTGGTGTGATTATGCTATTCAACTTGGCCTTAAATGTCATGTATATGATGTTGCTAAATCTGACCAGGATTTAAAGCATATTCTTATCTCTAGTTATACAGGTTGTCAGGGATGTAACACATTTCAAGAAAGATTAAAAGAATTAAATGTCCTGAGTAATAAGCACATTCCAGCCATATATTTAAGAGCTTCAGAGTCTCAAAGACTTGAATTACTTAAAGGGTTAATGGATACAGATGGTAGCTGTAGTAAAAATGGCTCTATTGAGTTCAATACAGTTATACCTGAATTAGCTGATAATGTTGAAGTACTTTGTAGAAGCTTGGGAATCTCTGTTAGACGGACAACTAAACAGGGGAGTTATAAAGACTCAGAAGGCAACAAAGTAATTTGCAAGCTAGTACACAGAATAAGACTATATACAACTAAACAGGTATTTAAACTACAAAGAAAGTTAAATAACATAGGTTTAAGTAGTAAAAGAGACTATGAGTTTAGATCAAGTATTGTAGGTATAAACTATGTGTATGATGCTGAAACTACTTGCATTACAGTTGATAATGAAGATCATTTATTCCTGACAGATGGGTTTACTGTAACGCATAACTCTGAGGCCTTGTGCAGCATGGTGGCCAGGGAGGTGCAGCTGATTCAAAATACAGAAGCCCTCTTACTGTTCACTTCTCAGCCTGATAAGGAAACGTTTGCCAAGAAGATGGAGATAGCTGTCACCCATTGTACAGAGTTCTTCAGAATGCCTAGAATTGATAAGGACTGGAGAAAGACCGATATCCGATTTGGCTTTACTCAGAAAGATAATACCTCTTTTGTGTTCAGTCGACTGTTTATGTATCTGACTCAAGGGGGTAATGAAACAGAAGTTGGTGCCGGTAAAACAGTTACTTTTTTTGCCTATGATGAGATTGCAAAAGCACTTAGACATGGTTCTAGTATATATTATGAAGATCGTATAGGCAAAATTGAAGAAGTTAAAGTTGGAGACAGGATTTATGGTAAAGATGGAAAATTAACAACTGTAATAGGTGTATACCCACAGGGCAAAAAACAGTTGTATAGGTTCACATTTAGAGATGGTAGAACTGTAGACTGTTGTGGAGAGCATTTATGGCATGTGTATGATGATGGCCAAAAAAAATGGAGAACAGTAAATACAACTTATTTGCTGAAATACTATAAAGGACATCAAAAAGATAAGCGTACTGGTAAGACTCAAACTAAATGTAGATTTCAAATACCTCATAACGAACCAGTAACTTATCCTGAAAAAGAATTACCAATTGACCCTTACTATCTAGGTGTCTGGCTTGGAGATGGCCACTCTCATGCTTGTGGTGCAATTACAGGTATTGACCAGGAAATCAAAGATTTTGTTGCTGATTATGGTAATAAGTTGGGTCTTTTTTATAGTGAACTTGGAGAAAAAGATTTTAAGATCAGTACAGGATGCTCTGGTAAAGTCTCAGAACTTGCTAAAGTTTTTAAAAAGTATAACCTATTATACAATAAGCATATACCATCTGATTACTTATATAGTTCTTTTGATCAACGACTTGCACTCTTACAAGGGTTAATGGATACAGATGGAACTTGTTATAAAACAGGTATTATAGAATTTAGTAATACTAATGCTTTCCTAATAAAGCAAGTAGAACAATTAGCAAGAAGTTTAGGTATTGCTTTAAAAACAAGTAAACATAAAGGGAGCTATAAAACAACTGAAGGTGTAGAAGTTATTTGCAAAGACTCTTATAAAGTTAGAATGTTTACCTCTTTGCCTATTTTTAGACTAGAAAGAAAACTAGCTAACTACAATACTAATAAAAAAACTAGAGGTAGGGCTTTTGAAACTAAAACAGCTATTGTTGATATACAAGCAATTGGAGAAGATTATGCTACCTGTATTAGAGTAGACAATGAGAACCATTTATTCTTAACTAATGATTTTTTAGTTACACATAACTCAGATTTTCTAGAAGCTTATGAAGCAGTAGTACCTGCTATCCGTTCTCAGTTTGGATTCAGGTGCTCCCCTTTTATGTGTTTCACTGGAGGTAATGTAGATAAATCAGCTGATGCTGAGAAGTTCTGGCTTTCCCCTACTGCTAATAACATCAGACCTTACCAGACTGATAATCGACCAACTGGTTTCTTTATGGGAGGTTGGTACCGGCAGGATTTCAAGAAGCCCATGCGGTTTTCTGATTACCTGGGGCTAACGACTCCTTCTGAACTGGATGATCTGGAAATTCTGGTAACTGATTTTGATCTGGCCAATAAAACACTGGATGAGGAATTAGATCAGGCCAGACAAGGGAAAGACCCCGGTCCTTCTGTGGCCAAGAAAAGAATGTATGATCCCCGCTCTATTGAAGACATGTTTCTTAGGGCTGGAGGCAATCCATTTTCACAATGGAGGGATGAACTTAAACGGCATCAAACCATGCTGTTGGACACAAAACCAGGCATTGCTGGCAAGCTAGTAAAAGTGAATGGAATTGTAGAGTTCCAGCCAGTAGCCAAGATACCTATTACCCGGTTTCCAGCAGAAGTGTATGATGATCTGGATGCTCCCATTGTAATTTATGATTTGCCCAGAAAAGAACATAAGAATGCATTCTATTTACACATAGGAGGCTTTGACCCTTACAATACAGCTAAGACAGATACTTCCAGTTCACTGGGAGCTTTTTATCTGATTAGAAGAATGTATTCAACTGAGGATGCCTATCAAGATACGATGGTAGCTTCTTATGTAGGTCGACCAGACAGACTACAGACTTACCTGGATAACATCATTATGTTGCTGGAATTTTATGATGCTACTATGCTTCATGAGGCCAGTAATGATCTGGTGCTAAATCACTTTGATTTGAAAGGAAAGGCCCATCTAATTGCTGATACACTTTCTCTACAAAGAGAAATAAATCCTCAGACCAGAAGCAAAGTAGTTAAAGGATTACCTCCTACCCCTAAGAATCAGAATTATTGGATTGGATGCATTCAGGAGTACTTGGGAGATATAGTAGATTATGAGATCAATCAGTATGGAGAATCAGTTCCAATTTATGGCTATACTAGAATTCTTGATCCTCTGCTTTTAGAGGAATTAATGCAATTCAATATAGATGGAAACTTTGATAGGATTGTAGCATTTGGCCATGCTTTAGCCTATAACAAATCATTAGGAAAATACCACATCCCTCAATTGAGAGAGAATTATGATCCTAATCAGAAAAAGGAAGAAGTAAAACGGAAAAATCCTTGGAGTATGTTTAATAGCACTACAAATAATTTACAAACTAAAAAATCACCTTTTGTATTTTCAAAACATGGATAAAGCCATTATATTTACAGATACAATTAACACGGATAATGTCAAAAAGTGTATTGATACCATTCAAGAATGGCTGATAGCTTCAAAAGACAATACAGTAACTCTATATTTTGAAAGTACAGGTGGTTATTTACCTAGTGGAGCATTACTCAGTAATTTCCTAGAAGCCCATAAAGAAAGAATTAAATTAATTGGTTTTGGAGATTTATTCTCTACTGCTTTTTTAGTATTATATAATTTCTCAGGTAGAAAGAAAGTATTAGCAGATGCTATGGGTATGGTCCATCATACTGATTCTGATGTTTCTTATCGTAACATTACTAAACACCCAAAAGGAATGGGTAACATTATTATTGGTGATGTTAAGTACATGAACAATGCTATGCTGGAAGAGTTTTCTAAATTTCTCTCCCCAGATGAAATTGCCAGATTTACTGAAGGTGAAGAGGTGTATATTAGTTACCCAACTATGGAAAAGCTAATTAACCAAGGACAAGTATGGGCCAACAAGAATTGGTTTTGGGAGCAAGTTCTTACCTAACCCAATTAAGTACTATGACACAAGAAACAATTGATAAAGCCACTGATGATTTTTTTGCTCATCAGGAAAACATTCCTATTTATTTTACTTCTGTTCAGGAATTGGATGAGTTTCTCTTTAGCATGAAGTATTTTAGCCCACTAAATGCTGCGCCTATCAAGAAAGAAATCGATAGTATTCAGACAGGGGAAATTGCTAAAGTGTTTGTGCTAAATAGAGAACTCTATGTGATGAATAAATTAAGCACATTTACTCAATATTACCGGGTAGATGAGGACTCTTTTCATATATGGTTTAAACGCAAGATCACAGATCCAGTTAATAAAAAGGATGTATTTGGTATTATTCCTACTATGGGAATGTACATGACACATGAAGAATTTGAAATTTACAAACAAGTGTATGATAGACGATACAAACATTTAGTGTTTACCAATGAAAATAACAATAACCCACAAGGAAACTAGTCTGGTATTGGAAGAGTGCACAGTCATTACTGCTGCAACTGCCAGCCTAATTGATTTATTCTTACAGAAAACTATCCCTTCAACACAGGAACCTCTTTTACCTGATTTTGAGTCACCTGTCAAGAAGGATGATACTAATGATAAAAGCATAGAAGATATGCTGAAAAAACTAGAGCTAGAAAAAGCTTATAAAAAAGCTAATCCTTATCCTCCCAAAGAAGTCTTGACACCTTGGACAGTAACTCCAACAATAAAATAAAAGATAACTATTTAATAATCAAAGAAATGAAAGATACAGAATTTGAACAAGACACACTTAAAAGTAGTGTTAAAACAGAGCTTACAGAGACCCAACTTAGTGACTTGATTAAACAAAATGGATTTGAAGTATATGTGGATGGCCAGTGGGAACAAGGTTATCTACGGAAAGATTTAGTCAGCTTTGGTAATTTTCTTCTCTCTAAAGCTAGGTATGAATCTATTACAGCTATGGTTAAAACAGACCCCAAGTTTACTGCTGAACTTATTCAAGAACATGCCAGCCAGGTATATCATGCTGATGTAGAAAATTGGATTACACAAAATGAAAGTATTACTGCCTAAAGAAATATTTATGGAAACTGTTATAGATCAAGCAAATACAGCTAGTACCCTTACAACTCCTCCTTACCAAGTTGGTGATCCCATACCATCACCTTATACTACTCCAGGTATTACTATTCCCTATGTGTCTCCTGGTACAACTCCTCCTTGGATTACTCAGCAAGTTACTTATCCTCATGTTAGTCCTAGTGATAGCATTGAAGATGAGCTAGATGTGGATGCGTACTTGGGAGAACTACAAGTGTTAGGTGATCTCTATACCAAATTTGGAGATAGTGCCACTACTAGAAAGTTGATAGTAAACCGGGTAAATAAACTACTGAGAGCCCAAAGTAAAAGCTAATGAAAGAGCAAGAAGAAATTCCAGAAGTCCATGTGGATTTAAAGCCTGATAGTAGTCTTATGAAATTTTTCCTCACTGCTTCTAAACGGTCTGGCCTAAGAGTAAAACCTAAGAAAGGTAGATACGCATCCACTGTTCCGATAGCCATTGGTAAACCTAAGAAGAAATAGTTATGGAGCAAGAATTGAAAGAACTATTGAAAACAAATCTTAAAGTACAGCTCAAAGTAACCATGGATTGCCTCTTGTGTGATAACAATGACTCACAACGTATAAAGGCTATCGTTAGCTGGAATGATGAGGTGATTACAGAAAGTGAAGAAGAGTTTATTTGGATACCTAGTTATTAAAACAGTTATGAAATGCCTTGAAAAACCTAGAGAGTATGAAGTATACAAAGTTCCTAATCTACCAGACTTTTCAATAACAGATGGTGAAGGCAAAGTGTATACAAGCTTTATTTTTAAAAAAGATTCAGCAAAACAGTTAGTTATTACATTGGAATCTTATAGAGGAGCTGATACTTGGTATGTCAATAGAAATCTTATTGCATATTGGCCTACTGAACTAAAAGAAGCTTTAGAAAATAAAGAAATAATAGCAGTAAAGCCCGGTAATTATTTAATACATCTGAATGTCTCAGATGTGGCCTCTTTAGCTGAAGAAGAATTTATAGCACATTTTAAGCTAGTTGAAGACTAACAAATTTTATGAAATTCAAAAGAAAAGAACACAAAGAATATGAGGGCATTCAACTAACTAGTATTAATTATGCTGAGGTAAAAGCCTTTATGAATGTGAAGCCAGATGCCCCTATTGAGCATTATAACAATGAGTCTGATTACCTAAACAAAAGAAACCCAGTTGGTGTATTTGTTAAAACACCACAAGGTATGGCATTAGCCAAAGAAGGAGATTATATTCTAGTAGACAATGGGGATTATTTCTCTTTTGGTAAAACCTTCTTTGAAAACTCATTTGATGAAATCCCAGCTGTAGAAATAAATTCAACTCTTTAGTTCACTTAGGTTACCATTATTATAGCCCATAATTACAATCACTAATCAATTGTAGTTATGGGTTTACTTTTTTATAAAAATTATCTATAATATTTGCACAACGTTATGAAAAAATAATATGTGGAGTGAACACCCTTTTTTAAACTCAGGGTACTCTACTTCATTAGGCAATAATTTTCCACCTCAGATGCTTCCTCTCTCCAAAAAAGATGATGATTGGAGAAAGAGAAATATGGATTGTCTGGAGGCAATTGCCCGGATTCAATACTGGGAGAATTTGCCCATGATGGAAAATTATAAAATGCTTCATGGAGAATTTCTATCTTATCAATATGAAGATGTAGATGAAAATAAATATATTGATTTACTACAGTATGTTAGAGAGAAATTTGAAGTACCTAAACGAGTTAGACATTTTGATTTTATATCTCAGGTAGTTAATGCCCTGGTTGGGGAACTGGATGGAAATCCTGATATATTTAGAGTTGTAGCTAAAGGTGAAGCTATTGAGGAGGCTAGAGAACGGGAAAGAACCAGACTCCTCAATGAATATATTACCCAAAAAATTAACCAGGAAATTGAAGGCCAATTAGTTAAACAGGGCCTTGATCCCAATAAACAGGATTTTAACTCTCCAGAAGAACAACAGCAATACCAACAGCAAATAGAGCAGGCAAAGCAAACACTTACTCCTACAGAGATCCAACGATATATGGATACTGAGTGGAGACATATTGCTGAGATATGGGCCAATGCTCAGTTAGAAGTCAATAAGGAACGGTATAGACTGGATGAGAAAGAGCGAATAGAGTTTATTGACATGCTTACTGTTGACAGATGCTTTAGGCATTTTAGGTTAACAGGAAGAGGGTATGAAGAAGAAACCTGGAATACTAAACAGGTATTTTTTCATAAATCCCCTGATGTCTATGAAGTAGAACGGGGCAATTATGCTGGCCGATTATTCTTTGCTTCTCTGGCTGATGTTATTGATCGATATGGTCACCTACTTACTGGTGATGAATTAGAAGAACTACATGGTGACTATCCTAAAGGTAGTTCTGGGGATATACCCTTAAAAGACTGGTTTGGAAACAGTATTAGTTACCTAGACCCTTATGGCCTTCCCTACAGACACCGGATTCCTACTGAGAATGCCTGGTTAATGAATGCCTTCCCTCAAGTTAGCCAGAGTTCAGCTTTACATGGAACTAATGTACCCATGATGACAGAATTACTGGAAAACAACTATAGAACCTACATTAATCACATGTTCCAGATCACAGAAGGATACTGGAAATCTCAACGAAAAGTAGGTAAACTGTTTTGGCTTAATCCAGCTACAGGTATAGAAGAAAAGATTATTGTTGATGAAAACTTTGTAGTACCTCCTTACATTAAAGTAATAGAAGGTAACCTATATCCTAATACTGATCGTGATGAACTGAATACCATTCAGTGGACCTGGATTAATGAGGTGTGGGGTGGTATTAAACTTACTCCATTAGGGGGTTTACACCGAATTAAAAAGCCTTTATACTTGAATGTTAATCCACTGGATTTTCAGGGTAGATCAGATGGTTTTCAATATGATCCGCTGTTACCTGTTGTAGGTCAGATATTCAACAACCGAAATGCTATTAGTCAGAGTTTAGTGGATGTGTTAAAGCCTTATCAGATTGCTTTTAACATGTTTATTAATCAGGCTTACCTGATGGCTCAGGAAGAGATTCTTCCCTTTATGTTAATGGATAGTAACAACATTCCACAAGGTAAAGACTGGGGCGGTCCAGATGGGTTTGAGAAGTGGGCTACAGCTATTAGGGAAGGGCTTCGGATTGCTCCAGCTGAGACAAGACCTGTAGTAACTGGCGGAGCTAATGCAGGTGGGCAAATGCCTATGGTAGTAGATATGGATATTACCAGTAGAATGCTTTCCCGGTTTGAATTGGCTCTTAGAGTTAAGCAGCTAGGATTAGAACAAGTTGGTGTTACTCCTCAGCGACTAGGAGATATTAAAGCTACTGAAACGGCTACTGGTGTTACTTCAGCTCAGGAAAAATCGTATACACAGACTTCTTCATACTTTACAAAATTCTATCAGTACAAGCGAAGATGCCTTCAAATGTCCTTGAACTTTGCTCAGTTTGTGCAGAGTAAAGAAAAAGATGGTACTATTTCCTTGACTCATTCTGATCATACAAACACCTTTATTAAGATCAATGGGACTGATTTATTATTAGCTGATCTACACATTTATGCCACATCCTCTCAAGAAGAAAAAAGGAAGTTGGATTTGATTAAACAACTAGGGCTGGAAAATAATACTATGCTTACCAGTATGTCAGATCGAATTACCATGATGACTACTAATTCTGTGGCAGAAATTCAGTCTATTATCCGGCAATCTGAAACTAAAATGGAACAACAAAAACAGCAAGAGTTCCAACAGCAACAACAACAGATTGAACAGCAATTACAATTGCAACGAGAGCAACAAGCTTTTGAAGCAGAACAGAATCAATTGGACCGGGAGAACAAGTTGGAAGAGGCTTATATTAAAACTTTTGGTTACAGAGAAGATAATAATATGGCTGATAATACAGGTGATGGTTCCCCTGATATTATGGAGTATGCCAAGCTTAAACAAAAGACAGATGCTGATTCAGCTAAGCAACACCTAGCTGAACAAAAAAGACTGGATGATCAATTAAAACTTCTGGTCAATCAACAACAACATACCGACAAATTAAATCTGGCAAAAGAAGAGATGAATTTGAAACGGGAACAGATGAAAAATGACATCAAACAAGCTAAGATATTAGGGGATAAATCCAGGTAATTAGCTATACAAAAAAAGAGAAAACAATAGACAAATATTGATTAAAACACAAATAGATACTTAAATTTGATTAGCGTTATGGAAGAAAAAATTGAAGTTCAAGTAATTGACCAGCCAGATACTGATTTTTGGGCTACCTTATTGGGAACTTCTCCAGCAGTACAAACAACAACTACTAAAAAAGAAGAACCTAAACCAGAGGAGTCAGTTAGATCAGAACGCTTACTTTCTGCCAATGAGGTATTAGATATTGCCTTGGGCATTACCCCACTGGAGGAGCCTAAAAGAGAAGAAACACAAACTCCTCCTGTAACACAAACTGGTGCTCAGCAAGAAGAAAGTACAACAGAAGAAACTACACCACTAACCAATACGACTACCAACTCAGTCAGTGATGAAGAGATGGATGCGTATACCAGTCAGGTTTTCAAGCACCATGCTAAAAAACTGATTCAAAAGGGAATATGGGCTGATATTGAAGGATTTGAAGAAATGCAACTGGATGATAAAGGGTTTGAGGAGCTAATGACTGCTCAGTTCCAACACAAGGTCAACCAGGAGATTGAGGGCTATAAAAGCCAAAATGATATTCTAAAAACAATTATGGACTATGTAGAAGAAGGAGGCAATCCTGATTTAGTCCTGGATCTGTTCAAAGAACGTCAGGCAGTTCAGCAAATTAACACTAGTACGCTTGATGGTAAAAAAGAATTAATTAAACAATATTATCAGGATGTACTGGATTACCCAGCTTCAGAAATTGCTCGTAGAATGAAGAAACTGGATATTGAAGGTGAGTCAGAAGTAGATGCTGAATTTGCCATTGCAGAACAGAAGTATACCAGCTATTTTAAACAAAAAGAAGGAGCTTTATTAGAAGAACAAAAACAAGCTAAACTTCAAGAAGAAAGACAACGAAAAGCTAAACTGGATAGTACTGTTGATATTTTAAAAACCTTAGGTTACCAAGAAAGAACAGCCAAAGCATTTTCTGATAAACTTTATACTTATAAGTACAAAACAAAAGACGGAGACTTGCTTACTGAATTTGATGTAAAACTGCTTGAATTGCAAAGAGATCCTAAAAAATACATTGATTTAGCTGAGTTTGTTTTAGACCCAAAAGCCTATATCCAACGGCAAACTCAAAAAGCAAAAAACGAAGTAACAGAAAAGAATTTTGAAGTACTGAAGTGGAAACCCACTACGCCAACCAATATAACTACTGTTAACAAACCAGCGCAAACAACACCTAATTCAGAAATCGATAACTCATATAAAAACTTAATTAAACAATTATAATAATCATACTTAAAATATGTTACAATATGGTTCTCCTGTAAATGGAATGAATAGAGGAGTGGCCATCCAGCATACCATGATGGATTTTGCTGGTAAACACTCTGAAATGCAAACAGTCAACAATTTCCTTGATCAAAATATACAGTATAAGGGATTGATGAAATTGTGGAATCAGTTTTCCATGATTAATACCCCACTAATCAGTGCTACTGAACTAGCTGGTAATGTGGAAGAAACAAATGGTTTTGGGTCTACAATTACTTATTCTGTACCCTTCAAAAAAGGCCTTCCTTTTATTAAAGAAGATTTGACTGGTGAAAATGAACGAGTTGGCTGGAATAGAGAAAAATTCCCTCTAGTACTTAATACCAATAAGTATACAAAAACAGATATTCTTACTTACGATAGGCGGAATGGTATTCAGGTTATTGTAGCCAATGATGAAGAGGTAGAGCCACTGGGTCCAGATAGCTGGAAGTACATGGTTTATATTAAAACAGATAATCCTAACACCTTTGTCCCAAAACGCTTCCTACAACCTGGAATTAACTGGTTTAAAATCTCTAACGCCAGAGGTGTAGAATGGGCTACTGAAAACTCTAGCATCACTTATGATTCTGATGGTATTCAGACACTAGCTTTCCAAACTGGGGAAACTCTCCAATCACTGGAACACTGGATTACTATGGGAGCTGACATTCTGGAATTGAAAAGATTACCAGAAGGAATGGATCAATCTGTACTAGGATCATACTGCAACCCTCATGCTGTATCAGTCATATATATGTTTGATACGCTGGGTGATGTAAATGATCCAATGAATCCTGACCGGCAGAAAAACCCTGTTAAAAAATCAGGAAGATGGATGCCTACTATTGTAGAAATGCTTTACCGGGAACAGGCTAAAATGCAGGAAAATCATTTGACCTGGAACAATGGAGGTATTATCTGGGATGGTAGAGGTGTCACCCACCGGGTAGGTATGGGTCTGTATCCTCAGCTTAAAATGGGTTGGTATGAAACCTATTCCAGAACCTCTGAAATCCTGACTGTACTCAAGAAAGTGACTGGTCAGTTGTTCTTTGGCCGAAGTGATTTGCCTATGCACATGAGAAGAGTGGTCTTTGAAATGGGTATGGGGGCCTTTATTGAGTGTCAGAAAGCATTCAATCAGGAATTTAAAACCAATATGCCATTCATGATGATGGCTGACCACCCTTCTTTGAAAGGATTAGTTACTGGAGATAACATGAATCTTCGGTATGGTGGTTATCGGTTTATGGCTTATAACTTCCCTGAGGCTGGTAATGTAGAAATTGTTCACAACCCTGCGCTAGACTTTGAAGGTACGCTGTCAGAAACCACTCCTTATGGTCGATACCCAATGCCTTCTTATTCAATCCTGGTTAAGGATTTGACTGATCCAGGCTTCTCAAATGCTATTCCTAAAGGTAATGCTCAGTATAATGTTCGGGAAGGTTTCAACAATGGGTCAAACATTGTCATGCTTAAACCTAAGAACTATGCTGATACTTATGTGAGCTACCAGATTGGTGATTACTGTCCAGAAGTACTGCGTAAGTTCGTAACTGCTGGTAACAATGCCCACATTAGTTCAGGAGATTTCATGGGCTTCAAAATGAAGATGTTCTGGGCTGGTGAAATCTGGGTGAAAGATCCTTCAAGAATTATCTTAATTGAACGGAATGACCCACTCTGGTCATAACGTATACAGGTAAGGGTTAGCAATTGTTAGCCCTTACTCTTTTTATTTTCTGAAATTAAATTGAAATGATTTTTTATGAATACACGCGTTATCATTAAACAACGACCCACTGAAGCATCCACTTATTTTGGACTTGATAAATTAGATCTAGCTGTTCACCCTGCTGCCAGTCATACTAGAAGGGTACGTGTAGAGATGGATGGAGTTACTTATGTAACAGGTCTAAATGAAAATTCTCCTAGAGTATTAGCTATTAAAGACACCACACTCCGCGAGAAGAAGCAAAATGAACTTAAGAAAGAACGGAAAAGACTGGAAGAACGGACTGGTCTGAACCTGGATGCCCACAATGATGACTTTTGGGCTGGTTTTGAAATTGAGTTAATTACTCCCTACAAATCAGAGATTATTCTGGACAAGTCTAATCCCCTACACTTGATTAAGTATTATGCCATGCTTGAAAACAGATTTGTAGCCCCTTCTCTGGAAGATTTAGAGTCAGGTGAATATCAGGAATGTTATCTATATGTCCATGATCCTGAAGTTAATAAAAGCCGAAGAGCTGTTCTTCAGGAGTATAAGGATGATGTGGCAGCTGCTATTTCTAGTTTTAAAAACAACAAAGACAAGCTCTTCTACATATGCAGTGCTTTGGAACTGAGTGTCAATAAATACCTTAGCCGGGATGACTTATACCTGATGCTTTCTGAGTATAGAGATAGACTTAAAAAGGCAGAAGATTTTGAGAAGATGCTGTATGTACTCAAAATGTCTAATGAACAATTAATGGTCAAATTCATTGTTAGACAGGCCTTTAACAAACGTATTCTGCGTAAGTCTGGAATGGTATTTGAATTTGCAGGTACAGAACTTGGTATCTCAAAAGAAGATGTAGAAGACTTCCTATTGCTTCCTGAAAATGCAGGCACCTTGAGCTTGCTTAAAGCACAAGTAGAAAAATAATGACTACACCTGAATTGTATTTTGAATGTCAATTACTGCTTAATAAAGGTGGTACAGGCCTCTACTCAGATGTGCCTGTAGCCACTTTTGTTACTATTTTCAATAGAGAACAAGAAAAGTGGTTAAAGCTGAATTTGCCTAAAGCTGCTGATACAGATGATATTCAAAATTTTCAGCAGTTATTAGTACCTGAATATCCATTGGTTAAACAGGATGTGACCTCGAAGTATGTCAGCTTTCTATTACCAGAGGATTGGTTTTCTATTGATCAGATTCACCCAGCAAAAGCTACTCAGCAGAAGGTCACTCGAAATCTATATGTCCGGTTTATTAAAAATAAGAACATTAATGAACTCTTACAAGACCCTTTAAATAATCCTTCTTTTGATTGGGAGGAAACATTTGCTTTTGTGGGGAATGAGCAGCTTCATGTGTATTACACTGATTTTTCTATTGATTCTATTAGCATATCCTATTACAAAAAACCCAATAAAATTGATCTGATTGGCTATACAAATTTTGACAAACTTCCTAGCAAGACCGTTAACTCCAACCTTGATGATGTATATTTAAGGGAGATATTAGATATGACTGTCAGGGAATTACAACGAATTTTTGAGAATCCACAAGGTTTCCAATTAGCCCAAGAAAGAATAGCGACAGAAACAGATCACACAACTTAAAACCTATTTTATATTATCTATATTATTATTTATGAGTGGTAAATTAAATCAATCACAACGAATTGCCCTTGTTTCCAATAACCCAAGTTTGTTTACTGGGACTACAATCGATCAATTGGCTCCTGGTCAATTTGGTCTATTTTACAGAGATAAGGAAGGCTATCAATTTTTAGGTACTAAATCTCCTACCCATGCTCGTGACCGGAAGTTCAAACTGGCTCTGGGTATGAAGAATCATTTCAATCCTCTTACTCAACGTGCTCAATTACCTACCTGGAACCATGAATCAGTAGAATTCAAGGCTAGTGAAATTGTCAGTTGGAGAGGCATCAAAGCCCACAAAGCCACTAAAGAGCCTAGAGTTGCCCTTGGTTTTGATGGGGTAGATTTGAGCAAGTCTCTTAAAGTAAAAGTAGGTCAAAGCTTCAAACTGTATATGTACTTATCTGGGTTTCCCATCAACCAATTGACTGGTTTTAACCGGAGACTGGTAAGAGAGTATATTATTGACCCAGAATGGCCAGCGGTCTGTCAGGATGGTTGTGATACGCCACAGTGTCAGGAACAAGCCTGTCAGGTAGTTCAGCAAAAGATTGTTGAAGCTGTTGAGCGAGACATGTATAACAATGGTATTCCAATTACCAATTTTGTCAAAGTCTCTACAGTTACTTCTTGTGATCCAGCCCTGCCTGAGATTGAAGATTTAGTGGAGTTTGATTACTACCAGCTGACCATCTATGATGATGGTTCCAGAAATGCATTGGGTGAGGTAGCTGATCAGTACCCAAGTTTCCATGTTGAGCAAGTTGCCAGACATGGTAATCAGTCGACTTATCAGTTGACTCAATTAGCCAGTGCGCAAGCTCCAGCTGCTTATACCAGCAAATCCCTGGCTATCCTGCCTGACTGTACAGATTGTCCTAGTGGTTTCACCTTGGAAGCTGCTAATAAGGCTTTTGAGATTATAGTACCTAAAGCTACTTCTGTTACTACGTCCTTTGTATCAGGCATTACAGCAGTTAAGGAACTAGGCAGTACAATCACTCAGAAAACCATTCAGGTAACTTTTGCTGCTACAGTAGATGAAGATGCTAAAGCTGCGGCTTTACGTCAGGCTGGTGCAGTTGAAGTTCACTACATGGGTGAAAAACAAGCTCTTTGCAAGCAATCACAAGCTGTAACTGTTTCTTGGACCCAAACCAGTAGCTGCTTCAAAGCTTCTAAATCATACCATATTACCTTGGGTGATAAAGTATGTGGGGGTAATAGATTAGCTGAATTACAAGCTGCTTATCCAAGTTATACGATTAGTGTAGCTGCCACTGGTGAATGTGTTCATCAATATCAAACAACTGTCTATTCAAACTGTGTAACTCCTGGCTGTTCAGTTGATCTCTATAAATGGCAAGCACCTGCTTCGTATGATGGTAATCAATGGGAAGCTGACCCTCCAACCAGTTCAGTAAATACTACTTGTAACTGTGGGGTAATCTTTGAAGGGGCCAGATTTGAACAACCTGTGGATGACTGTACATTGCCTTACTTTGGGTATGATAACCGGATGGATGATCCTGTTAAAATTGAGCTGTCTACACACACCCATGATTACCTGGAACACCCACTGGAAACCAAAGACATGCCAGTGACCTATTTGCAAACAGCTGATTACAACCAAGGCTGGGGTAGAGATGTCATTATTGAAGAGCAAGATTCTATGGGTTACTTCATGAAGAAGTACCATCACTATCCAGTACTAAGACAAGTATTTGATGCAAACTATCAGGCTAAGCCAAATATCTTCTATGATGAATATCAATTGAAGGTAAAAATTAGAAGCATTGATGGTGGTTGGTTTGATGATACAGGCTTCCAGATTCTATATCGGTTCTTTGTTCCGACAGGTGAAGGTAAAGAATTAGAAGGGGCTATTAATCAGCTAATTGTTTCAGCAGGATTGAACCTTGATCTTGTTTATTTATAATCAATCAATAATTTAACTTGAATGAGCAGGGTGGGTGGGATGTAAGAAGCTCACCCTGTTTTTTATTATGTATGATACCCACATTAGAAATAGTAGATACAGATGATCCATTTACAATAACGATCATAGACACATCCAACTATACAGAAGAGCCTGGTTTTACTTCCTTATCTGTAACACTTCCTGGTTTTAGTTGTGACGTGGATGTGGATATAAATGTAGGGTGTACTACTGTGCTGACTGCTGAAGATTTAGGATTTGAAGAAGGATTAAAGTTACCAGATGGATTATATAAACTGGAATATATTGTTGACGATAATGCACCAACCATTACTTATATTCTTAAAACAGTACAGCTCAATGAAGCAGTAGCTAACATACTGCTTAATGTTGATCTGGAAGATAAAGCATTAGCCAGTGATCTGGAGAAAACATTAAGCAGGGTATTTCTGCTGAAAGAAGCAGCTAAACAACGAGCTACCTGTGAACTCATTCAAGATGCTCAAAAGATTTACAATACTGCTTTACGACTATTACACCCTTTTCAGCATGGCAAAAAATAAAAAAGCTAAACCCTGTCAAATCAGTATTCATCAGCTAAACAGTTATATCAACCAGTTGTCGGGTTGTAGAAAACATCCTGCTTGTGATCACCAATTAGTGGATGAATACATTGATTTGATTGGAAAGGCCATTGATGACAATCCCTGTTATTATCTAATTGAGTTAAAACAAATTCAAAAATTTTTAAAGAGTCATGTGCGGGTGTAATCAGGCAAAGCCAATATCTATGGTGGGTATAGTTAGATCAACAGCTGGTATCGGTATCACCGAGGGCAGAGTTAGCTGCCAGGATGTAGTTAAGCTTTATCAGGCTTTACTCTGTGCTAAGAAGAGTGGTTGGTATAGACAGACTAGCTTAACAGAGAAACAGATGAATAAATACCTTGGAGAATTACTTTCTAGTATTAGTCTTCAAAACTCAGAAGGATGTCTGGATATGCCTAGTATTCCCTATATAATCAACATAACCAATGAATGGAAATCAATTTCAGGATTTGTATGCTAACTGGACTTGTAATCTAAGTGATACTATTCAGCAAGCCAGCCAATATGGGAACCAATACAAAACAAATACAATCTGGTGGTACTGGACTGGAGTCATCCAACATGAATGCTTAAGTGTACGACAACAAGAGAAGCTTAAAAAATTAATATATAGATTCAATGTGTAAAAATTGTAATTGTAGTACTAAATCAATTCAAAGTACAGATACTGTATTTTATCCAAAAACGGACTTAACACAGGTTTCTACCAATTGTGAAACGCCTTTATCAGCTACAGTACTCTTTAGACAAATTGATTTGTTGCTTACAGAATTAAGCCAGAAAACTGGCCCTGTGGCTGGTTATAGTAGCTTACAGGCAGCAATTGAAGGATTAAAAACGGCTTATACTACACAACAAGCTTTACTTACTAGTCTTCAAGAAGCCAGTACCAATCTCAGTGTTGGAGACCAGCCAGTTCAGGTTAGTATGGGATGTTTAAGTGGGGGTTGTGGTGATTGTACTCAGGTGAGTTTACAATGGGTACTAGAAGCTCTGGTATCTGAAGTATGTTCCCTGAGAAGTAGACTAGATGCTGTAGAGAGTGGAACTACCAATCAATTGTATGTACCTTAAATGGTAACGATTACAGGAAATAAAAAGCCTATAGTAGGCAGCAAATCAAACTATACGTATACTGGTCAGGAAACTAATCTGAAGTGGTCTGTTATTGGAGGTACTATCACCAGTAAGGGCAACAAGTTTATTGAGATCAGATGGGATAGAATTGGCCCTTCAAGAGTGGATGTGGTAGCAGGTTCTGCTAAGGTTTGCTTAGCTGTTCAGGTCAGTTATGACATTATAGCAGTCAACCCTAGCTGTGATTGCACACTGACTCTAGGGACTTTAATCAAAGTCAGTGATACGACCTATCAGATCCCTGTGACTAGCCATCCTAATCAACAACAAGTAAAGTGGGCAGTAGCTAGTAGTACCACACAAACTACTGGAATTGCTCAAGTAATTGGTGGACGTATATCTATACCCGTTAGTGGATTAGCAGTAGGCAATTACACGCTCACTGTTCAGGCTATTAGTTGTAGTTGTCAAGCAGTAGCTAGTGATCGGTTAGTTATAACAGGAGGTACTACAACACCAACTACCTGTAACAGTATTGTTGAACTAGCTGTGAATGGCACAGAAATTATTTTCTGGTCTTGTGCAGAAACAGCTACTATTAGTTTTCCAATTGAGGAGGAAGAAGGAGGTGGTACAGCTAGTCAATTTAAAGCGAATAGCCTTACAGGTAATTCCCAGTACATTAACCCAGCTTTAGGGCTGGTAGGAGATAAGGTAAAAGTAAGTTCTACAATTCCAGCTCCTAACAGCTTTTTCTGGATCAATGGGCATGGCCCCTATAGCACTATTCCTGATGATGTGTTACTGGCTAAAGGGGAAGAAGTAGTAATTTATAAGGCTACTACTGATGACCCTAATCCTTATACCGGAATATTTACAAATAGAGGATTTACTCAAGTAATTATCGAAAATGTTACATAGTAGACCTACCTGGTTATCTGATGACTTATGGATGGAGGTGGGTAGTATTCAAGCTCCCCAATTCACACTACCTGATGATAAGATTCATGTAGCCATTAAAAAAAGATATAATATAACAGCTGACTCTATTGTTGGAAGAGCTGGCGTACAAGCTATTAAAGATCAGGATGCCAGCGATGCTCATAAGTTTCTCTGGAGTAGATCTTCCATGTTCTCAGCTACAGGAATTCCTCCCAGTTATGTCTATAGTCATTTAGCAGCTGGCCTAACGAAACAAGCAGTAGAAAGTATTGCTGCTCAGAAGCCCCTAGTTTTTCTGGAAGGGAATGATTTTCAGGAGGGCTCTTATGCAATGCCTGAAGAGTCTGAACAATTTCTCTGGTGGATGGCCAAGCGAAAAGCCATGTATCAAGAAGCTGGTAAAGTCAGAAGAGATCAGGGAGGTCATGGTAGCAATATCTCTTACCAAGGGGGAATTGGTGGTCAGTGGAGATACCCTGGTGGTTCTGATATTGAACCTACCCATGATTTTTACAAAAACATGTACAAGTCTGTACAAGCAGCCAGAGCTACCTGTACCTACTTTAATGTGCTGGAAAATCTATGTGGCACTAATATCAAGTTCTATGCTGATTTACCTGATTATGGAAAACGCTATTACCTGGAGAAACATGCTGCTGAGATTATGGGTAAGGGTATGGGAAAAGTGGGAGGTTTAGGTCCAGGCTTTATGACGTATACTCCTTGGGGGAAAATGGAAGGATTGGGAGATGCCAGAGAAATCCATGAAGGTATTGTAGTTAGAAGACGGGTTGAAAATCCAGCAGGTTGGGTAGAAACAATTGTACACCCTCCTGTAAGTTATTCATTTCAAGTGGGTTGTATTTTTAGTATTGGTTTTTGTATGACCAATGGCTATGTCCCATTTGACAATGATGAACTCTATGGAGCTGATCCTACCAAGATGACCCCCTTGAATATCAATCCTACTCCAGAAAGAGACAGATATGTGAACTGGATTCCTGATGTTCCTGGTACACCTGCTCCTGTAGTACAGCAAGGAGGTTTTTATGAAGAGCCTTGCAGATGGTTGGATGCTGGATATGAAGCAGCTTACTACTACAGTAAAATGAACAGAACAGCTGGAAAGCCTTGGCTGTATATGAGGTATCGGGAAGGAGATGATCCCTGGATTGAAACACAGCCAGATGGGTCTGACATTTTATACCATGCTGCTGCTAATAATGGGCCTAATGCTCCTTTCTTTTCAAGTACTAGACGAGGAAGAGGTGATTCCATGTATCGATTTAATGAAACCAATCAGGCTCTGGACTTCTGGTACTTTGATCCATCCAGACCAGTTTGGGACAAGAAAGTGATCACGTTTAATTATAATAATTTCAATATGACTGCTCCTACTAAAGGTAATACCTTATATGTCTGGTCAGTAACGCTATAAATATGGGTACACAAACAGTTACTGCTCAAAAAACAGGGCAAACTAGAATTAGAAATGGAATTATAGAAAATCAATTTAAATATGTAATGCCCACTGTACTAGCTGGTTCTTATTTAATCCAAGCTTGTATTAATGGGTCGACTGTCTGTGTAGATTTTCCTGTCAATCCCGTTGATCCTCCCAGTGTTACTACAACAATAGGTGGAGGTTTTGGAGAGGGTACTTTTACTGATTTAGTAGCTAAAGCTCCTTTTGTTCCTACTGATGATGAGAATCAGATTAGTCAATGGCCAGCCAATACTACCCAGTTAATTAGTAATGGATTGGTTAAAGTGGGTGTACTTAACTCTATTGGTGGGGTGTGTAATCTGATAGCTGAGGATGCGTCTTCTGCTGCCAATCTGGTGAATACTTATAATCTGGGGGGTAATGATCCGAATGGCCCAGACACTGGCCGGAGTTTTTTCTTCTCCATGTATGGAACACCTAATACAGGGTATGATGGAGTTACATCTTCTGATCCAGGTAAAGACACAGGTTTTAATCCTAATCCAGGGGGAGATTATTACTTAAACAGGCCAGCTGTTGTTCACTTCCAGAAGAAGAATGTTTCCAGTTATGGGGATGTGTTATACACAAGAACAAGAGGGTATATCTGGTTTCCTAGTGCAACACATAGTAGTGGAAAAGCTGTCAATACTACCTTTCATTTCTGGTTCTGGTTAGAAGGAAAAGCCATTAGGTATTTCATCATTGTAGAAAATAACCGGACAGATACCCAAATGAGATTTGAAGGTAGAGAACAGGAAGGTCCTGGTTGCTATTCCATTGCCAGCTTACACCAACATAGAATCTATTTGGGGGATGCTCCTAAGACAAATGGAACTACTACTAATGTAGAAAATTTTGAGAGTGGTCAGTCAGATACAGGAGGCTATTTAAACGCTGAATGCTGGATGGGAACTACTGATGCTGATGGAAGTGGGTTGTTTTTGTTTACTCCTTATAATAGTCGGTTTAGAGGTAAACAAGTTGGAGCAACCAGTGGAAACGCAGATAGTAATGAGACTGGCTATATGAGTGGGGCTATCATGGCAGATATGGATAACACATCCACAACTAGTTATTCTGGCTATGTCTATGTAGGAAATGAATCAGGATTTAGAAGCTGGTTCAACTCATTAACCATTGAGCTTAGACCTTTTAAATTCAACTTTGCTGGAGGTAAACATCAAGGCTTCTATTCCATTGATAGCCGGTGGAAAAGAGAAGATGGTAAAATGGTTTTCCATGTAGGAGATACTAAGATTGACCAAGGGAATGGCAGTACTGTCTATGGAGCTAAACTACACAGTCCTTTTGGTTCCTGGAAAGCCAGTGATATCAATACAATCTATATCAATGCAGCTGTTAGTGGAACAACAGAACTAATGCTTACCTGGAAAAAACCAGGTAAGGATGAAGAAAACCTAAGCTATGTCAAGCGATTTCCTGTAATCAATGATGGATTGGCTAGAACTTATACAATATCTATGCAAGGAGTTACTGGCTGGACAGGTACTGTTAATCAAGTAATTATTACCCATACTAAACACCAAAGTAATGGGGTGACTCCAGAAGCATCAGCTATTGTACTTCCTAACTGGATCAACACTGTAAACCAACAACCTTAACTATGAAACGAAGACTAAACCAGACTTGCTATGATGATCCTTATGAACCAGTAACCAACTGTGTACCCTGTTCCAAGCACTCAAAAACGGGGAACACACAACTGGATGCTAGTCAGGTTATCTATGGCCTAACCAATAAACAAGCCCCTAACCTCCCTAATTTGCAGGTAATTGGGGGAACTACTTCTGTTGAACGGTTCATGCAACAGGTTAATAACACGATCACCACTATTAACCAAGCTATTAGTAATCTTCAAGTGCATGCCAATGGAGCTGCTGAACAGGAGCAGAATACAAAAATCACGAACCTGCAAAGTCAGTTAGCTATCATTCAAAGTAGCCTAATCGCTATTCAGCAACAACTCTTACATGATAATCAGATTCCTATTTCCAGTCAGGATGGTAATATGTTGGAAAAGAAGACAGATGGTTATTTTGTACAGGAACCCTTGAGTGTATTACAGGCTAATAACTTTAAACGAAGTGTCAACTTACAGGTCGATGGAAATGTGATTTTTGGAGATGTTAGATTGGATTCTACCAGTGCATTACAAAAAACCAGTGGAGGTGAATTAACACTTAATTTACAGGCGTTGATGAGTCAATTAAATAGTTCTAGCTCAGGTTCAGAAGACCCAGGTAATATAGCTCAAACACTATCTAATCAAGTTAATTTTTAATTATGGCTACTTATAATGGGTGTGTTAGAACAGTATATACTGGATGCATTATTTATAATGGTCCTGCCTTGCAATGTGTCACCCTGAATAGTTATACGCCTTCTGTAACAGATGTGTTTATGGCTTTTCATGCAAAGATATGTACACAACAAGCCTCTTTCACGCTTCCAAATACCTGCTTTACAGATAGTACTGTAAAAAGTTATCCTCAGTTTATTCAACGATTAATTAATGTGCTGTGTCAATTAGTAGGAGGAGACCCCACTGCAACCATTGATACAGAAACACTATATAATTACTTTATTAGTTTAAATCAACCTACTATTTTAACCTGTTATCGGCAATTAACTGGAATCAGTGCTAATGCAGATTTACTAACTTTATTGCGTAATTTGCAAGAACAAATTTGCAATTTAAGCACAATAAGAGATATTTTTGTAAGAGTGTCTGAAACAGATAAATATAGTGGTTATTTAGAAGATAAATTAGTTTGTGGTGATTGTATTTCATTAATAGAAGTACAAGGAAGTAATGGATTAGCGTTGCAAGCCTCTGTAGATTTTAATTGTTTATTAAACCTAATTGGGTGTGATTTAGTAACAGCTTGTACTACTTAATATGTAGTACTAGTAAATAAGATATATTGTATTATTATAGTCTATAAAGTATATTATGTGTAATGATCCTTGCAGCACTCCTGTAGTAGTTCCTGGCTTTGAACGGTGTGATCCTATTGTCTATAGCAATTGTGTTATATGGAATGGACCATACTTGAATTGCTTAGAACTCCCATCGGGTAGTCCTCCTTCCTTAACCACTCTTATTCAGGCAATTGACAGATTATTGTGTTCCAATGGCACCATTGATTATACACAGTTTGATTATAAGTGTCTTGCCAGTTATAACATACGAACAGCTCAACAATTCATTGAAACTGTTAGTGCTATTATTTGTGACTTACTGGGTGAACAAAATCCTTCTGGGCCAGTCACCTCGATCACAACAATTTATAATTATTACCTTACCTTAAATAATCCTCAAATTTTATCTTGTTACCGGCTATTAACAGGTATTTCAGCCAATGCAAAATTACCTGAATTAGTAGTTAGTTTGCAGCAAGCTATTTGTAATATAGTTTCTAAAGATGAAAAGGTAAAAGTTAGTGCAAATGACACGCAAACTGGTTATTTAAATCAAAAACTCACTACAGGAGCTTATCTAAAGAAAACTATCCTAAATCCTGGCGGAAATGAAGTATTAAAAATAGAAATTGATTTACAGGCATTAATTCAGGCTATTAGTACCAGTCAAGATTTTTGTGATATTATTGATACCTGTAATTGTGTCAATACAACTTGGACAGCAACAGGACAAACTCGCTGTGTAAATTGTGTTAGTCAGGTTCAACAGATTTCAAATTGCAACCAAACTAGATGGGTAAATAGTGGTTCAGCTTGTACTACTTCAGCTACCTGGGTCAACACATCTACTGCAACCAGATGTAATGGCACTAATCTAGAGCAAGAACAACGAGATTCTAACCCATGTTCAGGTACGTATAATCAAACTAGATGGGTTGTGATTCAGACAAATAGCAATCAATGTGTATGCAATATTAATATTCAATTAGGTTCTCCAACTATTTAATCTATACTAATAAAAAATGGCAAGAATACCAATAAGTATTTCCCAAGGTACTGCTCCCTATTTAGTTAAAGTTACACAAACTGGTTTTACAACTGATTTATGTCAAGATGTAGATGGCCAGCCATGTAATGGGGTTAGTTCCAATGGCGCAAATAAACAAGTAAAATTTAGTGCACTTCAAAATAGCACCTTAACAAATTATACAGTTACTGTAACTGATGCTAATGGCTGTGCCAGAACAGGTACTTTTTCTCTGAAATGCGATCTTCCTTCTACGATGAATGTAGGCAAAAGCTGTGGTTCTGGAGCAGGTACTGGGACCATTTCTGTAGCTATCTCTTCTGGTAATTATGAAACTGGCCGGTATGTAATTCAGTTAGAACAACTTTCAGTTAATAACTTGTATGTACTGGTTAGTGGTTCACAAACAGCTATTACTGGATCAGGGTTGACAAAGAATTATACTTCCTTGGCAAATGGTACGTATCAGGTAGCAATAAAAGATACTGTGCTCAATACAACAGTTAGTGTAAGTACTTCTCAGGTTATCAATTGTATTACCCCCTCTGCTTTAACTGTTGGCGGAACTTGTCAGGATAATACCTTTTACTTTACTGTCACCGGGGCTACCCAAGGGCTTACTGTAGAATATAGAGCTATTGGGATCACTGATTGGACTACCTCAGCTGGCCCCCATACTATTGGGTTTGATATCAACAGCTCCCCCTATATCCTTCAGGCAAGATATGTAAATAATCCTTCTTCAGAAGTAACAGCCAGTTATGATGCTATTGAGCACTGTATCTCCTTTACTCCTACCATTACCGTAGGTAATTGTACAGGTGGTGCAGGTACAGGGGTTATCAGTGCAGTAGTGGCCTCAGGCTCGTTTGCTAATATCTATGCTTTGAAGCTGCTTAAGCTAAATGGCTCTGGAGAATATGTAGCTGTAAATGGTCAGGCTGATAAGAATATCAATCCTGGTACTGGGCTAACTGGCTCTGCTGCCAACTGGACTGGTCTAGCTGATGGTAGCTATAAAGTAGTACTATACAGACGGGCTATCCAGGGAAGTTCTATTCCTGGGGCAGATATTGAAGAATATGCAACAGTCACTGTAAACTGTGGATCTAGCTGTAACCTATCAATTTCTGTAGATGTATCAGGAACAAGTTGTTAATAATCAACACGATAATAAAGAATTTATAAGAAAAAAAGATGGCAAGTGTTAATTTAAATATTTCTGGTGGTTCAGGACCTTATACTATTGTTATTCGGGAAAATAGTGAATCAAGTGGTAATCGTTATATCAGTGGTACTAGTCCAGCTACCTTTACAGCTATCCCAGATAATGCCAATCACACCTATAAGGTAAGTGTTGACAATGGTACTTGTACAGGGGGTACTACCACATTTGGGCCTTTAAAATGTCCTTGTGTGGAGCCTATCTATACAGCTACGGCTGATTGTTCTAATGTATCAGCTCCTAAGCTAAATGTCACCAGTATTACCAACCCCAATGGTGGTAATTTAGTGGTATCTATTTACAATGGAGCTAGTCTAGTTACCAGTGAGACAGTAGCATCAGGTAGTAATAAATCCTATAGTGTAACCAATGGAAATACGTACACAGTAAAAGTTAAAGAT